>ENA-OPEE01001845-OPEE01001845.1-human-gut-metagenome-genome-assembly--contig:-NODE-1845-length-14349-cov-9.740171_pt1 | contig 14349 bp, 9 predicted proteins | sample MGYA00241263_ERZ501506 | MGnify/ENA primary metagenome ERZ501506 (study PRJEB25962, sample SAMEA2042626) | human gut metagenome | biome: human gut; feature: human-associated habitat; material: faeces...
AATAGTTATTATTTTGCTTATAGCCTTGAGTTTTATGAAAATAAAAGAGGAGAAGGGATTTATTCTGTTCCCATATTATTGCCGTTCCTGTTTTAGATTTATTGTTATGCTCTTATTTTTTAGACAAGTAAATTTAATATGTATATCGAACAGGCATTAATATCATACACTATTTATATGTTACAATGCCTTGTCAATATAGCGTTATAAAGAAAGACGCATAGTACAACCACCCCCCATCAATATCAAAGATCTTAAAGACTATAAAAGAAAACACGGCCTAATTTAACGTGAAATATAAAATTCCCCCGTCATCTCATCGTCTTCATTATCAGTATGTTCCGGTGTGAAAATATCTGTAAAGGCCCCGAAACGGTTGGTAATCGCCGGTCAATGTACCACATTGCGCCCACCATACCCATAGCGGCAAAACTCCAACAGATGTACCTTGCCGGCAGTATGTTACCATGAAAACAGCCTTATGGCTTTATTGCTTCACCTGTGTGAAGCGGCAGTTTCACACAGGTGACAACGGCTCTTCACCCGAATGATAGGGCCTGTTCATCTGGGTGATGGTACAGATGGTGCACTCTTCTTGCACGGATACTGCCGTAAATATACCAAGATTACGTATCCAATATGACAACCGGCATCTGACGAGCTGGCTTCCGCAAGGAAAAACGAAAAAAAACACTTTGTGGGGATACAGAAAATTCTGTCACTGCATATCGTTGTATATCAGTATAATGCGGTGGCGGAACAAAAACATTGCAGTGCGGAAATAAAAAATAACAGTACGTAAAGTTTTATCAGATTATAACTTAACGACAAAGATGGATATGCCCGGCAGACAAACTTTTTGAGAGCCGGGCATCTGCAACGACATAATGTGTCATGCCAAAGAAGCAGTTTGCATTTTATTTTAGATTTTCATCAGTTTGATACAACCGATTGAAGAATAAACTTTTAGCGTAGTATTTGAGAAACAGAGGTAACGATTTAGTAACCGTGCGAATATCAGCGATTTGCGGTGCTATGCTGTCAAACAACTCTTTGCATTTATAAAGTTAATAAAATTATTCGGGGAATAATGCCTACTATCAAAAAAACTGCATCCTATCTTTGTAGATAGTCCATATAAAAAGAATGCAACCTCACAAATTATAGCTATCTTTGTGATTGAAACTCAATGCATCAATTACAATGGCAAAAATTACCGTTCAAAATACAGATATTAGCGTTGTCAAATACAATGAAGAAGACTATATCAGCCTTACAGACATGGCAAGAAGCCAACTGCAAGATGAGCATGGAAACATTTTTGCTAAAATGAATACTTCTGCCTTTATCGTAGAAGATAAAATTCATGCAATATATGAAAATGGGAAATTGTACTTTCAAAGTTATACAATTGCAAATCAAATATTTTCGCTAATAGATTTTGTTACAGAAGCCACAAATACAGAAATTGAATCATTTGGCGAAATAAAAGGTATAGATGTAAATGCAGAGAATATAAAACATATCGCAAACATAAAAACTCGTCGACTCATAAAATTATTATCTAGCACAAACAACATTGCTACTTTTATGCGAAAGACGTTTCGAACGAAAACAAGTCTTTTAAAGAAATATGGAATCAATGCACAAATTAATGGGAACAATGAGTTAGTGTTACCGACCAATAATGTTGTTGAGCTAAATCGTACTTTAGAATTTCTTAATGAAGATATATTTAGAGGTATCATCACTGATAGCCTTTATCATTCAAATTCCAAGAAAAAAGACAATCGCTAATCATGAGTGAGAATAACAAAATAATACTCTATCAAGACGATAATGAGATAATACGTGTGTCTGTTCGCTTTTCCGATGAAGATTTGTGGCTGACACAGAATCAGTTGGCGGAAATATATTGTACTACACAACAGAATATCAGCCAACATGTAGATAACATCTATAAAGACGGAGAATTATTCACAGAAGCAACTAACAAGAAATTCTTGTTAGTTCGTCGGGAAGGCAATCGTCAGGTGAGACGTAACATTGACCATTACAATCTTGACATGGTTATCGCCTTGGGCTATCGTGTGCAATCTCAGGTTGCAACCCGTTTTCGCCGTTGGGCGACTCAACGGCTTCATGAATATATCCAAAAGGGATTTGCTATGGATGATGAGCGGTTGAAGCAAGGGGGTAATCGTTACTTCCGTGAGTTGCTGCAACGCATCAGGGATATTCGTAGTAGTGAACGTAACTTCTATCAACAGGTTACGGACATATATGCCACAGCCACGGACTATGACCCACGGGACGAGATGACAAAGATGTTTTTTGCCACCGTGCAAAACAAGCTCCATTATGCCGTTCACGAAAATACGGCAGCGGAAGTTATCTACAATCGTGTGGATAATGAGAAGCCGTTTGTGGGTATGACGAACTTCAAAGGCAACTATGTGACTAAGGATGATGTGAAGATTGCCAAGAACTATTTGTCAGAAATAGAACTCCAGCGTTTGAATCTGCTTGTTTCCGGTTTCTTGGACTTTGCCGAGTTCCAGGCATTGGAAATGAATCCCATGACCATGAAAGATTGGATAGAGGCATTGGATAATCAGATTATTGCCCATAAACGAAAGGTTTTGATTGATAAGGGACGTATTTCACATAAACAGGCGATTGAAAAGGCAGAAAAGGAATTCGCCATCTATCGCAAACGCGAAATGGATTTGCTTGAAAGTGATTTTGATAAAGAAATCAAAAGATTAAAGGACAAGAATGATAATAATCCAAACTAATCCACTACCTTTGCATTTGAAGTCAGCGTTCTTTGGGTTTAACAAGGCAGAATACAGAACTTCGCTCGTTTCTAAATCGTTACCTATCAAGAAGCCAATCTTTGCAACCCATTCAATTTGAGCGATAAAGACAATGCACAATGTCTTGCCACGTGGTAGGTCAAACAAACCTTGAAACCGCATTGTATGCCTATATCTTTGAGTATTTTGTTACAACTTCCGCGTCCACCGTGATACAACACATCAGAGGCAGGTTGCCGTTGGGTTTGGCACTGCCTTTCTTCACGTAGAATAACACTTTGAATGTACTTCGCTACGCTTTGCCCAAATTTACTTTTTGCTATGTGTTTATTTTACGATTGTTCCGACAAAGGTTTGTGCTCCTGCATTATTCAAGATATATACTGTATAGAATCCGCCGGGTAATGAGGCTATGGACATTTGGGGTGCATAAACAAAATATTTTATTTCTTCACCGGTAGCAGTAAATATTTTCACTGTTTTTGCTTCTTTTATTTCAGGCAGGGTGAGAATATCTCCGTCATTTAGTAAAGGCATGTCCGTTTCTGAAATTGCATTCAGTTCCAAGGGAGCACTTTCGTTTCCAAAACGGTCGGCAGCTGTTACGGCAAAATAACGTTTTTGTCGCCAAGGTGAAATAGGGGTATATTCGTATTCCGTATGGGTGAGATAGGTTTCCAGTAAGTTTCCGGCATCTGTGATATCTACCGGATAGGTATCCGAGGCATAAAGATGATAGGTGACAAGACCTCCGTTGTTATCTGTGGAAATCTGCCAGCTCATGTGCATTTTTCCGTCCGGCAACAGTTGCAGGGAAGGCATGGCCGGAGTGGATGGAGGGATGCTGTCCATCCAGGTCATTGGGGGAATCAATGCCGGAGTGGTATAGAAATTCTCTTGGAGTTCGTCCCAAATGCCTTTGGTGTTGTTTAATAGAAAACGATTGCGGAAATAGGCTTGTCCGTTTAGTTTTATCTGACGGGTGAAATGAAGTTGGCGGACTATTTCGTCCAACGGCCAATTTTGTTCGTCGGGAGAGAGGAAATAAATGCCCAAACCTGGTACTATCCAGCGGTTACCGCAATTCTCTTTCCAATCCAATGCAAAAGGATAGAAATTATTTCCCTGAAAATACATCATCGGGAACAACGCATCATGAATACCTTCTTTTAGCCATTTCTGAGCATCTTGGTAAACTACATGATAAGCGTTCCATCCACGGGAGGGGTATCGGTTGGTATCTCGGTATTTGCCAATAGGGGAACTGCTGACTTTCACCCAGGGTTTGATAGTCTTGATGTCGGTATAGAGCCTATGCACAATATCTGTGATATTATCACGCCGCCATTGTTTCAACTCCTTACCTTTGCCGTATTTCCGGTAGGTGTCCTTGTCGGGAAAGTTGTCGGCTTGCTCAGGGTAGCGGATGTAATCGAAATGAATGCCGTCTATATCATAACGGGAAGTTATTTCTTTTACTATGCATGACAGATATTCTTTGGTTCCCGGATTTCCCGGGTCCAAGTACCAGTTACCTTTATAAAGTTTGCAAATTGTCCGGTTTTTCCGTACTACGGAGCTACGTCCTTGCAATTGTACTTGACGGGTATTTCCGGCAGGAATCGTAACAATCCATGCATGTAGTTCCATGCCGCGTTTGTGGCATTCTCCGATGGCGAAAGCCAAAGGGTCATATCCGGGATTCCCTCCTGTGCTACCTGTCAGTGATTCGGCGAAAGTTTCTATGGCGGAAGGATAAATCATATCTCCGCGCAGACGGGTTTGCAACAATACCGTATTGAAATTGGCGGCTTTCAGACGATCCAGTATATCACATAATTCTTTTTGCTGACGCCGGATGCCTGATGCGTTTACTGCCTTGTTACGAGGCCAGTCCATTCCTCCGAGCGTAGTGAGCCAGGTGGCACGGATTTCATATTTAGGTTGTGAGAAAACGGGTGATAAACTCACTATGACTAGTAATAAAGTTATAAAGAATGTTCGCATTTACTTTAATTTTAGGGCAAAGATACGAAGTAATCAATTAATTCGTTACTTTTGCCCCAACAAAACAAAAAATAGAATATGATAACCTTTATTATTGCATTATTGGTTCTTGTAGGCGGATACTTTTTGTATGGAAGTTATGTGGAACGTGTGTTCGGTCCTGACAAGATTAGGAAGACACCTGCCCTGACCATGGCGGATGGTGTTGACTTTATTCCACTTCCTACTTGGAAGATTTTTATGATTCAATTTTTGAATATAGCCGGCTTAGGACCTATTTTCGGTGCTATAATGGGAGCGAAGTTTGGTACGGCGTCTTATTTGTGGATTGTTTTAGGTACCATTTTTGCCGGGGCGGTACACGATTATTTGTCCGGAATGCTTTCCATTCGGCATGATGGCGAGAGTTTGCCGGAAATTATCGGTCGTTATTTAGGCCTTCCCACAAAGCAGTTGATGCGCGGTTTTACGGTTGTGCTGATGATATTAGTCGGAGCGGTTTTTGTGGCAGGACCTGCCGGATTGCTTGCCAAACTTACTCCGGAGTATATGGATGTTACTTTTTGGATTATAGTCGTATTTGTCTATTATATGTTGGCTACATTGTTGCCGGTAGATAAGATTATAGGAAAAATATATCCGTTGTTTGCCATTGCTTTATTGTTTATGGCGGTGGGGATTTTGGTGATGTTGTTATGGAATCATCCGGCATTGCCCGAAATTACGGACGGGCTGCATAATACCCACCCTGCCGGATTACCAATTTTTCCTATCATGTTTGTTTCTATTGCTTGTGGGGCAATCAGTGGCTTTCATGCCACACAATCTCCACTGATGGCACGTTGTATGAAGAATGAGAAGTATGGTCGTCCTATTTTTTATGGAGCGATGGTGACCGAAGGGATAGTGGCATTGATTTGGGCTGCTGCCGCTACTTATTTTTTTCATCAAAATGGTATGGAGGAGAGTAATGCTTCGATTATTGTGGACAGCATAACCAAGGAATGGTTGGGTACGATAGGAGGTTTATTGGCTGTACTGGGGGTAATTGCCGCTCCTATTACCAGTGGAGATACCGCTTTACGTTCAGCTCGTTTGATTGTTGCCGATTTTATGCATTTGGAACAAAAAAGTATAGCGAAACGTTTATTGATTTGTATTCCTATTTTTGCGGTAACTATCGGTATATTGTTGTACAGTCAGCGTGATGCGGCGGGATTTGATATGATATGGCGTTATTTTGCCTGGTGTAATCAGGCTTTGTCTGTGTTTACTTTGTGGGCGGTCACTGTTTTTCTGGTACGTGCGAAAAAGAATTATTATATTACCTTGTTTCCTGCCTTGTTTATGACGGCTGTATGTTCTACTTATATTTGCATTGCTCCCGAAGGATTGGCACTTTCTGATTATGTATCTTATATAATCGGTGGTCTTTGCACGTTGGTAGCCGCTATAGGGTTTGTAAGTTGGTATAGGAAACAAAACAGCATAGTTTATGAAAAAATATAGAAAATCGATTTGGTTGCCTGTAGCTTTATTGGTTTATACTACGGCGATGGCCGTTTATTTTATTCCGCGCAATACGGAAATAAGTGATACGGAAAAGTATCTCACAGTAGGTTTATCCTATATGATAATAGCGTTGTTATGGATTGTCCTTCGTAAGAAAGAAAAGGCGGAGGAAAGACGTGAACGTGATTTGGAAAATAAAAAATAACTATTAAACGACAACATTATGAAGAAAATTTTAGTCAGCTTGATGCTGTTGGTAATGACTGCACTGAGTGCACATGCTCAATTTGAGAAGGATGTATGGTATGTGAATGCTTCATTGACAGGGCTTGACCTATCTCATAGCAAGAATGAAGGAACAAATTTTGGTTTTGCTTTAACCGGCGGCGCATTTGTAGCCGATAATGTGGCTGTGTTGCTGAATTTTAAAGGCAATTATGTAGAACATGGAATGGATGAAACCAGTATTGGTGCACAGGGACGTTATTATTTTTCCAGTTGCGGTATTTATGGAGGATTGGGAATGGCGTATAAGCACCTTTCTTGTGTAGGATTTAAAAAGAATCTGGTTTGTTTGACACCGGAAGTCGGATATGCTTTTTTCTTGGGCAGAAATGTGACTATTGAGCCGTCTGTATATTATGACTTGAGTTTTAGTGATACTTCAGAATTTAGTAAATTAGGATTCAAGATAGGATTCGGGGTTTATTTCTGATTGATTTAATTCCACCACAGATTACGCAGATTATTGAATGGGAGAATTCATTGAAATTCAATCTATGTAAATCTGTATAATCTGTGGTGGAAAAACTTTTTATGTGAGATTAATGCGCATAGAGATGCGTGAACGGAATTTCTTTACCATCACTACCTGTTACTTTTAATTTCAGTTGTCCTCCGTTTTGGTCGAAATAACGTAATTCCATTGGATGATATCCTTTTGCCAATGCTTTTTGCCCCACTATTTCTTTAGGCCCGTGAGGTCCGTCATTGTCTACTATCTGTTCACTGTCTATGGTCAATGTACTACCATCGTCGGACAGGAGTGCAAAAGTGTAGATATCGTCTTGAGGAGCATTGAAATATCCTTTGATAATCAGTCCGATATTTCCTTTTACTTTTTTAGGAATCATAACATCTTCCACTGGATAAGTACCATTGACCGGAGCTTTTTCTATTTCACTGCATTTATTTCCTTTAAATTCGTGCCATGTAGCTTTCAAACCCGGATTGGAAGGAGCGGCAGTTACAGAGGGGGTATATTCACTTTTGATGAAACGTGTCTTGGCTATGTCACCTTTCTTTCCATTAGGGCGGAAGGTGCAGAAAGTAAAGTCTGTGGTTTCAGTCACTTTGATGGGACCTTCATATACGGGAGATTGTAAAGTAGGAGTACTGCCATCAGTGGTATAGTGAATTTCCGCAGTGGGGTCAAGGCAAGTTACATTGATGGCTCCTTCACCGATAAAGGCGTTGACGGCATTAAAGCCTTCCAAATCGGGTATACGGTAATTGATACCCATGATATTGAGACGTTCAAACTGATCAGACAGGCGTTGTTGGAAGGCACTCCAATCTTTTTGCTCCGGTTTGCTCCAACCTAGTTCGGCAATAGCCAGCAAACGTGGAATGGCCATATATTGCATACGTGCGTTGGAAGGAATCCATTCGCACCAAATATTTCCCTGCACTCCTAAAATCAGCGACTGCTGCTCGGGAGTCAGGTTGTCTGTCGTATCCAGATTATAAATGCTTGCCATAGAATTCTTGTCTTCTGCATAATCCAAATAAAATTGTCCGTTAGGAGTGAAAATGACAGGGTTGCCTTGTGCCGTTGCCTTGGTCGCTGCATCTTTTACCCAGCTGCGCCACCACATTACGGTGGCTGTTTTAGACAATCCGCCTTCAATGATTTCATCCCAGCCTATCATTTCTTTGCCTTTCCCGTTAAAGAATCTCTCCATGTCATGAATGAACCATGATTGCAGTTCTTCTTCGGTTTTCAGATTATTGTCATGCATACGTTTCTGGCAGTCCGGACATTTTTTCCAATTGGTTTTTTCTACTTCGTCACCTCCTATATGTACATACTTATAGGGGAAAAGGGCTATCAGTTCTGCATAAATATTCTTGCAGAACTCCAATGCAGAGTCTTTCCCCGGACAAACAGGTGAGGAGAAGACGCTTCCCCAACCGGTTTCGTTAAAACAGGAAACACCTTCATAGTTACTCACAGCTGCCAGCATGTGTCCCGGCATATCAATTTCGGGAATAATATCTATGCCTCGTATTTTGGCGTATGCTATGACATCCTTGATATCTTCCTGAGTGTAGTAGCCTCCATATAAGGTGTCACCTTCTACGATGCGTATCTTGTCTTCGGGAATTGCCATATCCGGATTGTTGTCAGTCTTTGACTGACGTATGCATTCGCGATCATGAGAATTGAATTTGCGCCATGCTCCTTTTTCCGTCAGTAAAGGATATTTCTTGATTTCAATACGCCATCCTTGGTCGTCGGTAAGATGCCAGTGGAATTTATTCATCTTGTAAAGGGCCATGACATCCAGTAATTCTTTCACCTCACCTATTGTGTAGAAATGGCGGGATACGTCCAGCATAATGCCTCTCCATTCAAAGCGGGGGGCATCTTGAATGTTAACGGCCGGTATGGCCCAGTCTGTACCTTTAACAATTTCCTTAGATTCTATTTGCGGGGGAAACAGCTGTCTGAGTGATTCGATACCTGCAATGACACCTCCGTAAGAGTTACCTGTAATGTTGACCTTATCGCTCTCGGCTGTCAGGGTATAGGCACCTTCTTTTCCTTGAACATCCCCCAAGGCAAGGGTGATGGTTCCTTCGCCTTCTTTTACTTTAAGGTCGTAGCCTGTGGCTCTGGAAAGCATATCGGCCAAATACTCGGCTGCGGGAATTAGTTCGGCGTCAATAACACCGATGGAGGTATTACTTTTCAATACAAAAGCACCGTTTGTTTCCTCCAGATGGTTGGTTATGGGTACAATGGATACCTCTTTTGTTACAGGGGGAGTACTGGTACATGCTCCCAACATCAATGTGCCTGCTAACATACAGGCGGTCATTAACTGCTTATGTGTACATTTGGTCATAGGATAATAAATTAGGTTATTGGACAAAGATAACAGAAATATTGGGAAAAACGATATTATTTGGCGGGATATTGGAAAGTAACCAGTACTCCTTTATGGTCTGTAGGCCATACGCCCAATGGTTCTATAAACTTGTCTTTAGATGTTTCCTGAACACGCTGTGCACGGACTATGGAATTTTTCGGACCGAAAATGGCGGCGTCTTTCACTTTCAACCCCTTTTCGGGATAATACCAAATGTAATCTATACGGTCGCGTTCATCTGCTTTGGGAGCCCAGGTTATTTTGTCGGCGGGCTTTGCCGGATTATCCGAAGGATAAGTGAAGCCGGGATAGTTTAATACATCTGGATAGAATTCTCGATAGGCGTCTTTCAATCCGGCTTCGTCTAACAGGACAGGAACTGTCCAGGGGATTACAAAGCCATGATGGTCATACAGGTCTTTGGTCTCTTCAGTCCAATCTTGATGTGAAGGTTCATTAAAATCTCCTCCTAAAATGATGGTGTAGCCGGCTGCACGATCTTTTTTTGCCTGTTCAATGAATAGTCTGATGGCGTCATCGCGTTGTGAGGCTACATTTCTCTTTAATACTTCTTCTACGGTAGTGGGGATAGGGATTTCTTCCCAAGTAGAACCATCATATCCGCGTACATTATAATAGGCGTCATCCAAATAATCAAGATGAGCGGTATAGACTGCTATTTTCTGTCCGTTCATATCGGCTGTAAGGCGATAGATACTGCCGTGGTCATTCTTTTCGGGGAAAACGGTTAATGAATCAGTGATGGGGTATCGGCTTAACAGACCTGTATCATAGGTATAGAAGGAATAATAGGTTTCTCCTTTTTCCTTTAATGATTGCACTAGGCGGGCAGTGAAATTGGTGTTTTCGTAATTACGTACTTCGCTCAATGTGACGAAGTCCGGACGAAGACGGGCTATTTCATTCACAATAGCGTCGTAACCACCGGGAATTACAGTTCCTTCTTGCCAAATGTTCCATTGAAGAACGGTGAATTCTTTCTCTTTTTGTGAACATCCCAATAGGAAAGGGAACAGCAAGAGTAGTAAAAAAAGTTTTTTCATATTCTGTTGATTTATAAGGTTATTAATTCAATTCTAAATTTACTCATATTTTCGTTTAGATTTAGATTGACAATGCGGAAAACATTAAAACAGATTTTTAGTAAAATGATTCTGCAATCATACCACAAAATGCTAAATTTACAGAACGGAATAAATCACTTTTAAATTCCCATTTATCATCTAGTGGTATATTGCGTATAATCATATTTAATAATTTGTGTCAGTTTGGACAATCAGCGGTGAATAAAAAATCAATCAGGAGAATCCATCGCCAGTTTTTCCTTCAAAAACTGTCCCGTATAAGATGCCGCACATGCTGCAACCTCTTCCGGAGTGCCCGCAACTACCAGATTTCCTCCCATATTTCCTCCTTCGGGCCCTAGGTCAATCACATGGTCGGCACATTTTATCACATCCATATTATGCTCGATAATGATAATGGTATGTCCGCGGCTGATTAAGGCTTCAAATGCTTCCAGCAGTTTCTTGATATCATGAAAATGCAGACCTGTGGTTGGTTCATCGAATACAAAAATAGTGGGTTGTGCTTTCTCTATGCTCAGAAAATAGGCTAGTTTTACGCGTTGATTCTCGCCACCGGAAAGAGTGGAGGAGGCTTGTCCCAACTTTATATATCCCAATCCCACTTCTTGTAATGGAATTAGTTTCTTCACTATCTTTTTTTGATTGTATTCGGCAAAGAATTCAATGGCTTGATTCACTGTCATTTCCAGAATGTCATAGATGCTCTTGTCTTGGAATTTTATTTCCAGCGTGTCGCTCTTGAAACGTTTTCCATGACAAGACTCACATTCTAGTACCAAATCTGCCATAAATTGCATTTCAACGGTTACCGTACCGTCACCTTTGCATTCCTCACAGCGCCCGCCTTCGGTATTGAATGAGAAATATCCGGCAGTATATCCCATTTGTTTGGCAAGAGGCTGTTCGGCAAAGAGTTTGCGTATTTCGTCGTATGCTTTTACATAGGTCACCGGATTGCTGCGTGATGATTTTCCGATAGGATTCTGGTCTACAAATTCAATATCTTTCACCAGCTGTACATCTCCTTCCAAAGAGATGAACTCACCCGGCCGTTCGCTAGCTTCACTATATTCGCGTTTCAATGCCTTGTAAAAGACATCACGTACCAACGTACTCTTCCCCGAACCGCTGACTCCCGTAACTACCGTCATTACATTCAGTGGAAATTTTACGTCAATGCCTTTAAGGTTGTTTTCACGTGCACCTTTTATTTCTATATAATTGTTCCACGGACGATGGCATCGGGGGATCTCTATGTTTTCTTCTCCCAACAAATAGCGTACCGTATAACTATTACTGTTTCTTTGAAGATCGTTCATGCTGCCTTGATATACTATCTGTCCTCCTAAACGTCCTGCTTGAGGACCGATATCAATGATATAATCGGCAGCACGGATTATTTCTTCATCATGTTCTACCACTACTACGGTATTTCCCAGTTCCTGTAACTGACGAAGTACTTTTATCAGCCGGTCGGTGTCACGGCTGTGTAATCCGATACTGGGCTCATCCAGGATATAGAGTGAGCCTACCAAGCTGCTGCCTAATGAGGTGGCCAGATTGATGCGCTGGCTTTCACCGCCGGAGAGCGAGTTGCTGAGACGGTTCAGTGTAAGATATCCCAAACCCACATCCATGAGGAAGTTGATGCGGTTGGTAATTTCCGTTAAGATCCGTTTGGCGATGGCTGTGTCATGTGCATCTAGTTCTAGAGTGCGGAAGAATTCTTTTAAGTCGTGAATAGGTAAGTCAACCAGTTGAGAGATGGATTTTCCACCTACTTTTACATAACCGGCTTCTTTTTTCAAGCGTGTTCCGTGGCAGACAGGACAAATAGTTTTTCCCCTGTATCGTGCCAGCATCACACGATATTGTATTTTATATTGGTTTTCTTCCAGCATTTTGAAGAAAGAATCTATACAGGCCTTATTTCTAGGTCCATGCCATAAATAATCTTTTTGTTCCTGTGTCAGTTCATAATAAGGGGCGAAGATGGGGAAATCGTGGGCGGGAGCTTCATGAATGAATTCCTGTAGCCATTCCCCCATCTTTTCACCACGCCAGCAAAGGACAGCTCCGTCATATACACTCAGAGCACGGTTTGGAATCACCAGATGTTCATCTATACCTATCACTTTACCGAAGCCTTCGCATTCGGGACAAGCGCCGAGAGGGGAATTGAATGAAAACATTTGGTCATTCGGTTCTTCGAATTTAATTCCGTCGGCCTCGAATTTAGTGCTGAAAGAGAACAGCTGCGTACTTCCGTCAGCAGAGTAGAAGCGGAGGAGGCAATTTCCGTCTCCCTCGTACATGGCTGTTTCGGCAGAATCGGTGAGGCGGCTGATACTGTCTTTGCTATCATCGGCTGTCATGCGATCTACCAGCAGATAGATGTTTTGTTTTTTATCTTCGGCAGCTGTTTGTTGCAGAAAATCTTCTATACGGACTATTTCACGGTTCACCTCTATACGGGTAAATCCTTGTTTCAAGTCCATTTCCAGTTGCTGGAGCAGTGTACGGCCTTCACGGGGCATCATAGGAGTGAGAACCGTGTATTTCGTTCCTTTAGGAAAGGAGAGCATACAGCTTACAATATCTTCAATACTATGCTTTTTCACCAGTTGCCCGCTAATGGGAGAATAAGTCTTCCCCACGCGTGCATAGAGTAGTCGCAGATACTCATATATTTCGGTGGAAGTACCCACGGTGGAACGAGGATTGCGGCTGTTCACTTTTTGCTCTATGGCGATAGCGGGTGGTATACCTTTGATGAAATCACACTCAGGCTTGCTCATGCGGCCCAGAAATTGGCGGGCGTATGATGACAGGCTTTCTACATAGCGTCGCTGACCTTCAGCGTATAATGTATCAAAAGCCAATGATGATTTTCCGGAACCGGATAGGCCCGTGATAACGACCAGCTTATTGCGTGGTATGTTGACATCGATGTTTTTGAGGTTGTTTACCTTTGCTCCTTTTATGGATATATAGTTACTTTCTGACATTCTTTATTGAATTTGGTTTAATATGCAAAGATAATTATAAGTTTTCTTATCTTTGCAAGCGTATTAAACAAGAATAACAAAATGAGAGCAAAAACTATTCTTCTTTTATTGATAGCACTACTTTTTACTTCTGTTGTCAGTGCTCAGACACGTTATCCTAAACGTGAGTTCCGCGGTGCATGGATTCAGTGTGTGAATGGACAGTTCCAGGGAATGCCGACAGAGAAGATACAGCGGCTGTTAATAAATCAACTAAACAGTCTGCAGGGCGCAGGCATTAATGCGATAATTTTTCAGGTACGTGCAGAAGCCGATGCCTTGTATAAATCTTCTTATGAGCCGTGGAGCCGCTTTCTTACGGGAGTGCAGGGTAGAGTGCCTTCACCTTATTGGGACCCGATGCAGTTCATGATTGATGAATGCCATAAGCGTGGAATGGAGTTCCATGCCTGGATTAACCCTTACCGTGCCAAGACAAAGGGAACTACTGCCTTATCACCCATTCATCCGTATAATAAGAATCCGGAACGTTTCGTGAATTATGCTGGGCAACTTTATTTTGATCCGGCTTTGCCCGAAAACCGTAAATACATTTGCAAGATTGTGCGCGATATTGTTACCCGTTATGATGTGGATGCCATTCATATGGATGATTATTTCTATCCTTATCCCAACCCGGGCGAAGATTTTCCTGATCATGTCAGTTTTGCGCAATATGGTCGCGGATACAGTAATAAAG
>ENA-OPEE01001846-OPEE01001846.1-human-gut-metagenome-genome-assembly--contig:-NODE-1846-length-14344-cov-9.546224_pt1 | contig 14344 bp, 10 predicted proteins | sample MGYA00241263_ERZ501506 | MGnify/ENA primary metagenome ERZ501506 (study PRJEB25962, sample SAMEA2042626) | human gut metagenome | biome: human gut; feature: human-associated habitat; material: faeces...
CGAAAGAATTTACGGACTGGCTGTATCAGCAGAGTAATGTAATTGTGGAGCTGACGGATTATTAAAACTTAGCCTATCGTTCTAATGCGCTCTATAATTGAGTGCTGTTGCAAAGATTTCTTTTGATATACTGATACTACATGATAGACCATCACAACCGCAGCAAAGTATAAAAGCACAAAAAGAACTGGGAAGTGATATTCAAAGTATGAAAGTCCGGGAATTTTTGATATTTGGGTACAAAGCAGCAATCCGATTGGTATGCCTAAAATGCAGCTTCCTATAAAACTTCCAACCAGATAGATGAAACTTTCCGACTGCTGTACTTTTCGCAACTGCAATTTTGTCATACCTGTAGCTTCCAGTAGTGCATAGTCGTGTCTTCTGGCAATGGCATTTGTAATGCTGGTATTCAGCATATTTATAAATGAAAACAGACTAATAAGCACCACCAAAACTGTAATGATGACTTTCGCATTATGGAAGTAATCTTCCAATGCCATAACATCATCAGCCAAAACAGACACATCAACTCTGTCGTCATCTATAAAAATTTCTTTGATTATCTCTGTTGCTACGTCTTTTCCGTTATCATCCAAACAAATATACCATGCAAGCGTACAATTCATTTCTGACAGTGATTTCATATTTTCACCACTTGTATAAATAACAAGCCCAGTATCGCTGTTTTCTACAAATCCGCTTACAACTAACTCCACTTCTTTTTGACCATATCCTGTATCTATGATATACGGCAGATAATCTCCAACTTGAAGCTGCATATTCAGTTTCTGATAATAAGGAGACTGTCTATTGATAGCAACAGGAATTGCTCCATTCTGTAATTCATGACTTGGTTGCATACCCTCAACAATTTCATTTTTAAATGTTTCTGGATTTACAGCATTTTCAATGGACAGTTCAAATTTTTCCCCCTCTGAATTTGTCAGAATGCCGTCCAGCATATACAATTCATAAACATCTTTTACACCTGAAATGTTATACAATTTTTGCTTTTTTTCTTCTGTAAATGGTGTAGATTTCATTAAATCATAGGTGGATTCTTCATCAGCCGTTGAATTTAGTAGTACAAATACATCACTATTTCCCTGGTAAGGTTGTGACGCAAGTCTTTCGGGATTTATCGCATTCAATATTGAAAAAACACCGAACATTAAAATCCCACTCATAATGAGAGATAAAAATGTATAGGCAGCTTTCTTTCTATTGGCTCTACAATACATCCACCCGATTCTTATAGGCGTAAGTTTACGCTTTGCCCCAACACTTCTAAAATAGTTTGTTGCCTGTGTATGTTGTGCTTCTATTGGTGATGTAGATGCAGCCATTTTCGCTGGTGCTTGAAAAGCCAAAGCTGTGATAATCCAAATAAATATGCCGGAGATTACCGCACATACAATGCTTGGTATCCAGTAAAAATGAAGTGGTAAAACTATGTTTACCAGAAAACCGATGACTGTTCCCAACACAATGCAAGGTTTTGCTATTTTGTCACGTTCTTTCTTGACCACTGATTTAATTTGCTGGTATGTTGCGCCGATTGCCCGTAATTGTGCAAATTCATGTACTCGTTGCAGTACAGATACATAAAGAATATTTTTGACAGCCAGCCCTGCCGTACAAAGAAGTACAATAACAATTCCTAAAACAGTTCCTACTGCTTCAGTTGTATTATTTACATGGGCGATCTGCTGCGTACTAAGCGTTGCATTGCACAAAAGAATACCAGAAAAGCTCAACAGAAATGCCGCAATCAAGATGATAACTCTGATTAGAAATGTCCTATTCTTTTCAGAGAATACACTCTTTTCAGCAATCCTTTTCTCTATTCTCTCTGTATCATTTTCAAAAGGATAATTCATAATTCCCACCTCCTTTAACCTACAATTTTGCCATCCTCAATCCGCACAATGCGGTCTGCGAGCTGGGCAATCTCGTTATTGTGAGTAATCATTACAATGGTCTGATTAAATTCTCCGCTGGTACGTTTCAAAAGCCCTAACACATCTGCACTGGTCTTGCTGTCGAGATTTCCAGTCGGTTCATCCGTAAACTGTACCCCTATCCCCTTATGCCTTGAAAATAGGGGCTTTAACGGTATGTACATTTGTGTACTGTGTACATTTTCTTTATACGTTAAAAGCAAGCAGATCTTTTCTTTCCAGAAGTCCCCACTTGCTTTTATATATTAATAATACTTATGTCCATTGCTTGCTGCAATACATTTTTGTTTTAATTCTCGGCTTATTTCAAACCTTTCATAATATTCATCTGATTCTGTTTCAAATGCATATTTATATACTTTCACAACTTCTTCGCAATTACTTTGAAATTGACTTTCTTCAACTGTACTATTTCCATCTCCAATCAATCTATTTACAAATCTCTGGTAAGCTTTTAACTCTGGTAATACGCTTGCAACAAAAGTACTTTTCCCCTCTAAAAATTTTTTCTTTTCTGGAATATCAATAATATCAAGTAATATAATACATGCTACAAATAGTGATATAAAATATGACTCTGAACTTATGTATGTTCCTGTAGAACTTGGTACTGATTCAATTCGACTCTTGTAAATCAGTTTATCTCGCAAAGATAAGTGATAATAGTCACTCAACTCTTCCGCTAGTTGATGCAACCAATATTTTCTCTCTGTTCGTTGTTCAGAAAATTCTATTGACTGTTTTTGATACCGATCCATTACTGGAAGATTTATATTCACATCAAAAAACTTATTCAAATATCTGGTTGCATCAAATCCACTTCCATAATAACTTGTTATGGTATGTATTAACTGCTCCTTATTAAGAGACACCACGAAAATCACACGCTCATCATCAAAATAGTGTTTGATTCTCTCCAACATTTCTATGGCAAAAGATGGTCTGCAGCGATCCAATTCATCAATAAATATAATCAGTTTCTGCGCTCTTTCTACAATAATGTCATTGAAGATTCCTTTTACTCGTTCCCGGATTTCTTCCTCAGTCTGTACAAGTGATAAAATATCTACCTTTTTCACTTGTAGCTTTTCAGCTACTGTAAATGGATTCATCTTAAATTCACCTAATGAAATAGGTAACGTTGACAATGCTTTTATTAGTTTTTCACTAATTTTTTCAGAATCTATTTTCGTATCATAAACTCCCTTGCAAGTCTTTGTCATGACTAACAACAGGGACATAAGTGGATCGCTATGATTATCATACATCCATGCATTATAATAGATTGGCAAATAAGAATGCTTCAAATCTATTTTAGCCATCATTTCATTGTCCTTCAAATATTCATAAGATGGAATTTTCTCAATCGGATTTTCTTCATCTGCCCGTTGATTTGCCAACACATATTTTAGCACTTCTTCAATCTGTCGGACAAAAAATGTCTTTCCATCTCCCCATTTCGCATCCAAGCTAATGCAAGCACTTTCATCTATGAGTTCTAACCCATCTATAAACTCTTTTATATCTTTATTTCTCTCAAAAGTATTGTTCTTTATGGATGTCCAGATATTTATATCCGTTGCTTCCTGAACATATTTCTTCATATATTGTATTCTCCTTTATCATGAACTCCAATTATGGCTGAATATAATTAACATCTCTATTGTCTCACACAATCTAAACATCAACAATACCTTTTTATTTCAACAACTACCAGCAGGCACGTTCTTCTCGCCCCTGCCAATCGCTGATTATTTTCTTCTTCATTAAAAATTCTTGATCAGATTCAAGTCTCTTTTATTCAATGCTTTTCGCATTGCTTCATTTTCTTTCCGTAATGTCTCATTTTCTCTTTTTAGTTTTGCTACCTGCTGTTCTAATTGCAGGATGCGACTGTCCATCGCCATATCTAAAATCTTTCTTCTTTTATCTACCATACCTGCTTGTAGCTGCAAGGCATGATCTACTGCTTTTCGTACTTCCGGGTTCTTATAAAAAAATCCTCTGGACAGTCCGGTCTTTTGCATCAACTTGGGGACTGTTACTTTATCCTCTTCTTCAATCATCTCCTGAATTGCCAATTTTGCCCTCTGAATCTTCTCCATGCTCTGCTTATGGTTTATTTCCAGCATCTTGTCATATTTGCTCATACTCTTTCCCCCATCCTGCCAAGTTCGCCCGGATCATCCGGCTCATCTCTGCTCTGATTTCTCTTGTTTCATCTGCAATGATCTGAAGACTCATCTTTCGATAAAACTTCACATTCTTTACCGATGTATGCCCCAGTAGTTTTGCGATGGTCCAATCATCCAGATGCATCTCTGTTAGTCGGATGCCATATACATGGCGGAACATATGTGTTCCAAAGCCGAATAATTCGCCGTTATCATCTCGCAGATCTTTTTTCTGAATGATGGCCATCACTCTATTTTGAACGGTATTATACTGCAAAGGTTTCCGGGTATTTTTCTCATCTACAAAAATGTAAATCGTATCTCCATACATTTTCTCGGTGTACTCAATTGCTTTTTCAATCAGTAGTTCCAATTCTGCACTAATGGGTTTCATAAATGTGTGTGTTTTCATCTGCCTGATCTGAATCATAGGATGCCCATTCTGCCGATATAGGCAGTCCCTCTGAAGAGTTAAGGTATCGGAGATTCTTGTCCCCAACATTTGGTGAATGATCATGAGTCGCTCAATCTGCTCATCCAGTTCTGCAAGCGCTGCATTAAAACGAATCAGCTCACTGTCTGAATAAGATTTCAATTTAGGCTGCACTTGTTTGGGAAGGTCACTGGTCAGGAATATACTTTCCAGATGCGAATATCCATATAACTTCCCGATGGTTTCCAGTATCCCTCGGAGTCTTGTCAGATCCATTCGGTAATTGTTCACACCTTCTGCTTCTGTTGCAAGGTACGTCAGATATTCTTCCAGCAACTCCCGATTTAGTTCTTCTGCCGAATGGATTTGGGGATATGTTTCTTTCAGATATTTGGATAACCTCCGGATGGCTGTCAGCTCTTTGATGATCGTTGCAATCGCTTCATGATGTAAATGTTCATAAACTGCCTTTTTTGTTTCTTCCCGCAAGTCATCCTGGATAATCGTTGTAAAATTCAAAGTCTGCACATTTTTAATCGGATTCTTTTTATAGGCAATGTCCAGATTCTCTAATTTCCAGATATCTTTCTCAATCTCATCCCGTTCCTCTTCCTTTTCTGTAAATTGATATACCTTACGCACATACGTGATGAGACTCGATGGCAATGTCTTTTCTTTCCCATATACGCTGACTCCCGGTACTGTCAGTTTCTGTCCATGTTCCAGAAGCCAGCTCCGGATTTTTAACAGCCATTGCTTCCATTCAAGTTCCTGTAAACTCTCTACCCGGATATGCTTATCCTTCAACACCATGCAAAATCTCTGATAGGTCGCTCGTTCTTGTATCATCGTTGTCAAAGCACATTGTTGACTTCGTTCCTCAATAAATGAACAGAATTCTTTTTGAAGTCCTTTTGTTGGAAGCAGTCCTAAATCAAAACAATGAGATTCCTTTACATTCTTTTTCTGCTTCTCTTCTGCTCTTGCATAGCAGTTCAAATCTGTTAGATATAATTTTTCATCCATGGAACTCTCCTTTCATCAGTTCCGCCGCAAAGCTGTGGGTTTCTTCCTGGAAGTATGCTTCACTGGCTTTTTCCAGTTTCTTTGGCATATAATCCACATACTGTCTAGTCATTTCTTCATATTCATGCCCCAGATAATCCCGCACTGCCTGGAGGGAAATCCCGCTATCATAATACAGCGTAGCCAAGTTATGACGGTAATCATGGGATTTGAAAAGGTATTCCCCATCTGCGATCTGATATTTCTCACAGTATTTCAGCATCTGATACCGGAAGGTTCCATACCGGAAAGCGCCTCCTGTCTGATTCTGAAACAGATATTCTTCCGGTCCAATCTGATATTTCTTTTTATACACCTGTACCAGTTTGTACAATGCTTCCGGAATGGGAATCCGCTTATAAGTTTTCATTTTTACCTGATAGACCTTCAGCCAGTAATCTCCATCCTTTTCTTCATAACCATCACCTGTCAGGGTACACACTTCGCTTCCCCGGATTCCGGTACACCATAGATGAAGGAACATCAGTCGGAGATGTTCTGGGAATTCTGCCAGCTTAGACAAAATTTCCGTATATACTCCTTCTGGTACGCTGCGGTCATTGTGGACACGCACTTCTTTTTGAAGATAATATTCATGCCGGAAGGGGATCTTTTTCAAGTACCTCTTGACTACGAGAAAATTGTAAAACTGCAGGATCATAAAAATCCGCCCATTGGCTGTTGCTTCACGTGTATTCTGATTACGGATGCCCTCCAGATATTTCTGGATCTTCTCTGCTTCCATTTCATAGATCGGCTTTTTTTCTCCATTAAAATGTACCAGAAATGTACGAAGTTCCAGTAGCTTGATTCGGATGGTGCTGATGCATAAATCTGTGATTCCAAACAGATACCGCAAATATTTTTGCAAAATCTTTTGATTCTCCAAATTTGTCACTTCTTTAAAGGACACCAGTTCTATAGGTTTGCTGGGGTTCATCCGTTCTTTAGAAAAATGGAAGCGTTCCAAAAACCACACGTTTGCTTGCCAATGAATTTCTGATGCCTGTATAAACAATATCTTTCTGCTCGTTCTCAGGATGCCAAATACAGTACGTTTCTTTCTCCCTTTAAACTCTTCCGCAAGTTCCTGTTCAAACTGCTGTTCTTTATCCAGTGTCATGGTTTCAATATCAGCCACTTGATGTTTCACACAAAATTGATAAAACCTTCGCAGTGCCAGCAGCTTCTCTTTTCGCATCTCTCCTTCGTAGGTATGTATCACCACTTTCAATACCGTAAAAATCTGCATTTTCAAATTTCTCGGACACCCCAGTGTAAAATCCCACAACAGTTCCTTTCCGTCTTTGCTTGCCAGAAAAGATTCCGCTATCTCAATCTCCGGATAATGGGTAAGGCACATCCACTGATCACGATACTCTGTAGTATATTTCCTCTGTCCTGCCAGCGTTTTTAGTTCTTCCTTCATCCGATGGAGGAAAATTCTGTCGAATCCCCGAAGGCAAGTAATCGGTACATGAACGATTTCATTTCTTTCCAAATACCCTTCATACCGGACTCTTAGGGCTGCATTCATCTCCGAAATATCAGTAATTCCCGCTTCTATCAGGAACTTCTTTACCCGGTTTCGTATTGTTCCATTTATCTCTGTACAGGCATCCACCTGCTCACAGATTTTTTGTTCCAGTGCTTCCCGCTTTTTCTGATCTTCATATACATATAATTGATAAGCGGGCATGTCCTTCACCTCCTACAGGAGTTTCTCCACATCATAAAGTACGGAATGTTTTGCATAATATTGGTCGCTGGCTTCCATAAGCTGGTCATCTACAATGTTCAGATATTTGATGGTCGTGTCGGTGTGTTTATGTCCATACGCCTCACTGATCATTTCCAGCGGCCATCCGGCATCCCGTCTCATATTCCCGAAATATCTCCGCAACATATGGGGTGTCGTATGGATACCCGTTTTTTTCTCCATCCGTTCCAACATTCGGTAGACCGCATCCACCTGCAATGCTTTCCCTTTCGTCTCCCCTTCGATGTTTACAAACAACATCTGCTGATGCTGCAGAAGTTCCCGGTATTTTGACAGATAAAACAGTAAAAACTGAAAGGTGGCATCACTAATCTTAGCTTTTCTGTAGGCGGCATTCTTTGCCCTTGCCCTGTTCTCATTGTCATCCCGGAAAAATACCCGGATAGTATGTCGCTCATAATCAATATCCCTGGTATAATTCACACCTAGAATCTCACCGATCCGGTATCCTGTCTCTGCCAGCAGCATGATAAGAAGCTGATCCCTGCAATTGGTACACTGCTTCAAAAGTTCTAAAATCTCATTATGCTCTGCCGGACGGACATTTCGTTCTTCCTCTTTCAGATATCCATTGAATGACCGGAACCGCAGTTTTCTTTTCACGCCGATAGAATCATGGGTGGTAAAGCTGTCATAATATAACACCTTCAGTCTTTCCATATCTGCTTCCAGTTCTAAAAAGCAGAAAAACCTGAACACGTCTTTTAAATACGCATTACAGGTTTTATTGCTTGGCAGTTTCTCTTTCTTGTCATTCAAATGATTTCCAGCTTTCAACCAGTGGAGAAATCCCACATAATGTTCATATTGTTCCTGGAATTCCTGTTCCGCCACTTGGGACAGTTCCAATTCTGTTTCATTCAGATATTCCAAGTAAAACCGAATGGATTTTGCCCTTCTGCCAACAGTATTCGGGGAACGGTTTGCTCTGATCAAATGCGTCAGATATTTTGACGGAAGCAGCACCATCTGCCAGCTCTGGTGATCCCGGATCAAGAAATACTCCTTTTTCCCTTCCCAGATATGTTCCACTGCATATCGTGCCATTTTGCTCACCGTCCTTTCCTCTAACGCTATACACAGTATATCCACTTCATGCCAAAATAGCTATTCATCAATACCAACAATCCCTCCAAAACCACCTCAAAAACTGTACTAAACTTTTCCTGTAAAAATGTCCAAAAATGAAGCACAAGCAACAAGGCTGGAAAGGGGATTTTTCCTGTTATAGATAATATTCCACGCCTTTCCGGCTGCGGATAAAATCCTGCACCTCTCTCAATTCTTCAGCCATCTGACAGGGTGGAAGGGCACACATCACATCTTCATGATACTTTCCGCCTTTTACAGCCCGAAAATCTAAAATAGAAACCACACAGGTATCTGTTTCTGTCCGGATGGCACGTCCAAACCCTTGCCGCAGTTTCTTCTGCATATCCGGCACAATGATCGCCTGGATATAATCTTCCAATGATTCATAGGTTTCTTTCTCCGCCTCGCTGATAGGATCTGGCACTGCAAAAGGCAGCTTCACAATAATCAGCGAAGATACCATATCCCCCGGAAAGTCCACCCCTTCCCAACAGGAGCCGGCTGCAAACAGCACCGCATTCTCCATCGTCTTAAACCGCAGGATCTCTTCCTGGGAATGTCTCCATACTTCTACCATCGGAAAGGGAATCCCATCCCTTAATATCTGGTACACGCTTCCCATCAATGTATAGGAAGTGAACAAGACCAGCGTATGCCCGTAAGTAGAACAGATCAGGGAATGGATCTGGCCTGCCACCATCTCAACTTCTTCCCTGCTTCCCCTTTTACACTTCCGCAAAGTTTTTGGAAGATATAACAGACAGTTTTCTTCATACGCAAACGGGGATTCTGCCACATAAGACTGTACATCTGTACGTCCTTCCAGTCCGGTCATCTGCAAAGTACGTGCAAATCCTTTTCCTGCTTTCAAAGTTCCACTGGTCAAAATAACAGACAGTGCCTGCTCCCGATCCCAAAGCATTTCCCGCAAGAGCTGTGGAATCTCCCGGCTGGCTGCGCATAAGACCGGAATCTTTTCTTTATCCATACGCAGATGGAGTACATACTTAGAATTTTTCTGTAAAAAACACTCCAGTACTTCTTTTGCCTCCTGAAGCCTGTTTAACACCCACTTTGGCACTACTCCTTTTAGCTGTTCCATCATTCTTTCAATCATCTGGATTCCCTCCCATAAACAAAATTCGCATTCTCCGGTCAACTGAAAATTTTCCTTTATACCATGGGAAAACATGTGACTTTCCCTGATAATCGTAAAAATACTATACATCCCGGTTTTTAAAGTTCGGGCTTCCACATTTTGATGTTCCCGTTCCAGATAATAAGCAATCTCCCGGATATCATCCATACATAAATTCTTCCCAAACATCTGCCTAGCCGCCTCCGGAAGTTTATGCGCTTCATCCACTACCAAAGCCCGGTAATCCGCCAGCAATGGTTTATACTCTTCCCTCCGGTGGAATGCATCTGCCAGTAAATAATTGTGATTACAAATCTGAAGGAACACATCCTGTTTCTTGGATTCTTCCAGATACCTCTGATAGCGGCACATCTGTCTGCCTGGACATTCCCTTGGACAGAACTTCGGCACACACACCAACCTTCTGTCAAACCCACTCAAATCCTTTACGATATCCATATCATAATGTTTCCGCAGAGACAGCAGTGCTTCTCTTTGGACTGCGTTCTTCTGCTTGTAACGGATAGCCTCGATTCTTTGTTCCAGCCTGTTATCACAGACAAAATGTTCTTTTCCTTTCCGTACCACTGCCCGAAGTGGTGTCTGAATAATGCCCTGTTCTACCAAAACTCTTGATAAAAACGGAACATATTCGGACAAGATCGCTTTTTGCAAGGCAATGCTGGAAGTGGATACTACCACCGGATGCTGTTTTGGCAGGCTGTTTCGTTCCATTAGTATGGAATATTTCCGCATCAACACACAAGCTACCAGATAGGCATACGTCTTGCCAATTCCTACCCCTGCGTCACACAGCGCAATTCTTTCTCCCAGCAAGGTATCTAACATTTCATGGCACAAGCGGATCTGTTCTTCCCTGACCGCCAGTCCCTGTTCCGGAAGCAGCACCCGGAAAATCTTCTCTACTTCCTGATGCGCTCTCTTTTGATATTCAACTTTGTAAAACATATTGTTTCTTCTTTCCGCATGACGTTAATACCACAAGGATACGGCTGTAGGATCTCCCACAGCCGCATATATCTGATATCAACGACACACTCTTTTTGATTTCTTATCGTTTTTTCTTTAGCACCGTATTTGTCCTCGACTCCCCGGCTGCCGCACCACATCTATGGCAGGGAACATTACAGGCGGATGCTTCGCTTCGCATCGCTCGCAGATTTTCTGAAAGTCTTGCTGATTACAACTTGGAGTCCATCCTCTTCCTTGTGGGAAGAAATTCGTATCATTATCCCCCGCAGATGATCCTGGCGAAAGACCTGCGAAAGTCCATTCACAGCTATAAGGACTCGCTCAGAATGAGAACAGGCACTGACAGTTTTCTTACGAAATGATCCGCCCTAGTCTTGGTACAGACCTTGTCATAACAATCCTGCAGTGCTTGCCCCCATCCGTCCTGGCGCTTATACTGTCACGCTTCTATCTTTGGGAACGTACCTGTAATGCTGGTATGCGGTTGTCAAGGAACGAGGGCCTATTACCCCTTTCATATATAGAGCCGATGAAAACCGCCTTTTTTCTTCACCCTTTCAAAAATTTTTTAATTTTTTTCTTCAGACGATCCATTCGTGTATAAATCGTCTTTTTCGGGATACCTGTCTGCTCTGCAATCTCCTGGATAGAAAATCCCCACATCTTCAGCAGTAAAATCTGCAAGGTTTTCTTATCCGATTCCAGAAGAATCTGCAGCAGTTGTTCATTTTCCACGCTGTCAAGTAACTGTTGGATCGTGAGTGCCACAGGAGATTGCTCTTCCAGCTCTTTGGTATATAGCTCTTCCTGATTTGGTGAAAAATGTTCCCAATATCTTCGCTCTGTATTAAAATCCTGCCAATCCAGTTCCCGAAGTCTTTGAATCACACTCTCACTTACACCAGATTCCCGTAAAATCCGTTCTTCTTGTTCCTTCCATTGTTTCCATTTCCGTTCTTCACTCGCTTTATGAAATATCACCTTTCTTTACCTCCGATCTGAATTTTTTGAAATCAAATCGGAGTGGCGGTGATCTTGCCCTCTCACATAGAAAAAGGATTAAAAACCAGAATTCTGTCCACAAAAAGAAAAGTGTCGCAATTCTACTTCGAATTGCGACACCACCAAACGCTATATATAGAACTAAAACTCCTTCTTTTGTTGTAAACTTTCGTAACACCTACATATCTTTCTTACCTTAAAGATTAATATTCTTCTGTGACCTTTACCCTCATTTTTAATCTCGTTAAAGTTTAATTTTATTACAGAACTGGTTGGAAGAAAATATTATTTATTATTTTCAGTCTCTCTTACACAACTATTTGCTCCGTTTTTTGTACTTAGTTCAATGGTATAGTTAGAACGATGGAATACTGATAGATAGTCATCCCTCCAGAGGAGTGGCAAGGCTTTTTTAATTGGTATAGCCCATGGTACTATGAATAACAAAAATTGACATAACGATATCCTCCTATAATACCGCCCTCGTGGGCAACCAATTTCTTATAGGATTATCGTAAAATACAATTTTGAAGATTTTATAAAGATTTGAAAAATGGGCAGCTTAAAAGCTACCCATAAAATCAATATGGAATTGAAATTGTAACCTGTGCGCCGCCTGTCTTCTCGGAATTGCTCAAATCAAGCTGTCCTCCATGCTGCTGGACAATGGATTTTGTGATAAACAGACCCATTCCAAAGTGCATATTAGAGCTACGGCTGTGATCTGCCATGTAAAACTGTTCCTTAGCGTGCAGCAAATCTTCCTGCGAAAATCCAGGACCAGCATCTGTTACCGTGATTTTCAGATGCTGCTTACCGCCTATTATCGAGATATGAATGGAACTGTCCTGCGGGGAATAATCCATTGCATTATTTATCACATTCATAATCGCTCGTTCTAACAGCAACTTATCCGCAGACAGTACATCTGGCAAGTGTTCTAATTCCATCTGCAATCCGATTTTTTTCGTCTGGCACAGGGCATCGATCTGCCCCCGCAACTGTTCCACATAGGAAAGCACATCAATATCCTCCATGTGAAGCTGATAGCCGGACGCTGCCCGTGAAATATCAATCAGCGTCCGAATGTATAACTGCATCTGTTCGGAACTACTGCTGATATATTCCGCATATAAACGCTGTTCCTCATCCAGCTCTGTTTCGCTGATAAGATCAGCATTTCCCTGAATAACAGTTAGGGGCGTTTTCAAATCGTGGGCAAGCGCAGCAATTTGTTCTTTCTGCATATGCTCGGCTTCCCACTGTTGCTCCAAAGAAGCTTTCAGACTTTCTTTCATATGAGAAAAAGAAAGTAGCACATCTTCAAATTCTTTGATGTTTGAATGTCCAACCTCAAAATCAAGGTTCTGCTTTGCCACTTCCGAAGTTGCTTCATACAAAGGATCAAGCTGCAATCGTAACTTTTTAGCAAATCTGGTTGTCAAGAACAGACAAACAAAAATTCCTCCCGCTGCAATCAAAATAATCAACAATATATCTGGAGACGGCAAATGCGTATTCATCCACTCATTTGTATATTGAGCACCAATATAGTATTGCAGGACAACATACTCATTTTCACGAGTGACAAGCAGGTATCTTTTTTTCAGGTTCTGGTCGATAACACCTGTAGTCGCATACCGCATAGCGTGTTCCAGCTCACCTTCATCTAAAGTAGTTTCGATAATCTGATAGCTTTTGTCTAACAGCACATATTCAATTCCCATTGGAATTTCAACTTCAGATAAATCTGGCGTAGCTGCAAGAACCGATGCAAGCTCATTTGACCGTATTTCCGAATAATCTCCGTATGTGGTAACCCCTAAAGCCGTGCTGATGTTCATAAGCAGAAACGGAACAGCAACTGTGCCAAGCAAACCACCAAACAACTTAAATAAAAAGTGCCAAAAGGCTGTTTTCAGTGATGACTGTTTTTTCATTCCCATTTGTACCCAATCCCCCATACAGTTGTGATCGGCTGAATACAATACTGGTTCAGTTTCGCCCGGATATTCTTAATGTGAGTGGCAATCGTGGAATTATCACTTTCTCCGTCCAAACTGAAAACAGCCTCATAAATCTGTTCCCGTGTAAACACCTGTCCTTTATTACGGGCAAGAAATTCACAGATCATATATTCGCTTTTGGTAAGGGATATGATTTCTCCGTCTACCTGTACTGTTTTAGCTGATAAATCTATTCTTATGCGTTCAAAGTTCAGGCTGCTATGGCGTTCCCTTTGTTCCCTGCGTATATGGGCATTTACTCTGGCCCGCAGCTCCGGGATGCGAAAAGGCTTCGTCAGATAGTCATCCGCCCCCAGGCCAAGACCAAAAGTAATATCATTTTCCATTGTTTTAGCTGTAAGGAACAGAATCGGACAATCAACTATGGCATGATTATTTGGTACACCCCGCAGAGTAGCAAAGATACGCAGGTTCTCTGTGCCGGTCAGATTGGGATAAAAACCAGGGGACTCAATCAAACTGCCAATGCGGGGCAGCAACTTCTTTTCATTTCCTTGCAAAGACTTTCCCCAGATTTTGACCTCACCGGAAGTAGGCTTCGTTAAACCCAACAGCATTTTCATGGTAGTGGTTTTTCCGGCTCCGTTTCTACCCAACAGACCATAAATTCTCCCACGCTTGACATGGATATTTAAGTCAGCCACACTCTTTTGTGAGCCGTATTGCTTCGTCAGAT
>ENA-OPEE01001860-OPEE01001860.1-human-gut-metagenome-genome-assembly--contig:-NODE-1860-length-14287-cov-10.332560_pt1 | contig 14287 bp, 10 predicted proteins | sample MGYA00241263_ERZ501506 | MGnify/ENA primary metagenome ERZ501506 (study PRJEB25962, sample SAMEA2042626) | human gut metagenome | biome: human gut; feature: human-associated habitat; material: faeces...
AAAGATAGACAGCAAGAAAATATTGAAACTGACTCCCGAAGCTATCCAAAAGAACTATGTGATAGCTGAATGCTGCAAGCCTATTCCGGGAGATGACGTTTTGGGATATATAGGCGACAATAATCGTATCATCATCCACAAACGCCAATGCCCGTTGGCTACCAAACTGAAGAGCAGTTACGGCAACCGCCTGTTGGCTGTCCAATGGGAGACGGGAAAATCCTTGTACTTTCCTGTAAATATCTACATAAAAGGTATTGACCACATCGGTCTGTTAAATAAGGTAACAGAAGTCATTTCACAACAATTGAATGTAAATATCCACAAGTTGAATATTGAAAGTAACGATGGTATCTTTGAAGGAAGAATACAGCTATTTGTGCACGATGTGGATGATGTAAAATCCATCACTACCAACCTAAGGAAAATAGATGAGATAAAAACCGTCACCCGTATCGAAAAGTTCGAAGACCAGCCGAATTAACCAATACCAGTTTCACCGCAGATTACACTGATTTGTCCATAACGATTATCTGCAACTCGTTTTTAATCCGTGCAATCTGTGGTGAATATTCTTAAGTCAGATAATCCAGTTCTTTACGCATACTAACCAATTCCTCACGTATCAGTTTCAATCTGTCCAAAATCTCCGCAGTACGGATAGTGGTTTCTCTGTTCATCTTCAGTTTCTGCTTGGCCCCCTGTAAAGTCATCCCTTTCTCTTTCACCAGATGATAGACCAGCCGGATATTCTCAATATCCTCTTTACGATACTGACGGACATTCCCTCCCGCCTTCTTGGGAGAAATAATAGGAAATTCCTTTTCCCAATAACGCAACAAGGATTCATTTACATCAAACATCTTTGCCACTTCCCCTATGGAATAGTAAAGTTTCAGTTCTTTATTAGGATTATAGGCCATGGTAAATTAAAATTGAGAATTAAAAATTCACGGCTAGTCAAATACCTTACCGTGGTTGGCTGCAATCTGTATCATCTTATCATAATCTTCCGCGCTCAAATCCATGAAATAATAATTCACAGGATTCTGCACTTTTCCTTTCACGTGCACTTCATAGTGCAAGTGCGGCCCGGTACTCTTGCCCGTATTTCCTACCTCCCCTATCACTTCCCCACGTACCACCTTTTGCCCCGGGCGAACCTTATACTTGCTTAAATGTGCATACCAAGTCACATACCCGAAACCATGATCCACCTGGATCAGATTTCCATAACCGGTTTCCCATCCCGCCTTTACCACCGTTCCGTCTCCCGTAGCATAAACAGGAGTACCTATATTGGCAGAGAAATCCATTCCCGCATGAAACTTGGCTGTTTTATAAATAGGATCTATACGTACACCGTAACCTGAAGCCGTCTTCTTCAAATTCTTATTGGATACCGGCATTATGGCCGGAATACATTTCAGCATCTCGTCATGATTCTTGCACAAATCCACCACCTCGTCAAAAGACTTGGACTGGATATAAAGCTGCCGGTTCAACATATCCAGTTTCTGAGTGGTATTGATAACCAGATCGGCATTCGCCATATCCCGCAACTGTTCATAGCGGTTTGTCCCCCCATAACCGGCCTTACGGACTGCATCCGATACAGGATCGGCCTGCAACACCACCCGATACAAATTATCATCACGCTGCTGGATATCCTGCATCACCCCCATAGCCTCATCCAGACGATGGGACAACACATTATACTGGGCCAGCAAACGGGTATTCTCTATACGGAGCTCCTTCTCGGACGGAGAACCAAAGATCAATAATAAGATAATGAAACTGCCTGCCCCCAAGCCCATTCCCACAAACAAACGGCGCAAGATGCTTAAGGCACGCTGCCTCACTGTGGGGTAAATGCGGTCATAAGTTCGGGTCTTAGGATTATAAATATAGTAGACTTTACGCATCTAATTCTGCTTTTTGAAGTTTTTAATGCACAACACATCAATATTTTGCACAATTCTTGTCGACAAAAATAATAAAACCAATTATCTTTGCAAATCCTTTTTGAGAATATTAACTAGAAGACAATATATTATAAGCGACATGATGACAGCTAAAGAAATTAGAGATTCTTTCAAAAGCTTTTTCGAGTCGAAAGGACACCAGATTGTCCCATCGGCTCCGATGGTCATTAAAGATGACCCCACATTGATGTTCACCAATGCAGGAATGAACCAGTTCAAAGACATTATTCTGGGCAATCACCCGGCCAAATACAAAAGAGTTGCGGACTCACAAAAATGTTTGCGTGTAAGCGGCAAGCACAATGACCTGGAAGAAGTGGGACATGATACCTACCACCATACTATGTTCGAGATGCTGGGCAACTGGTCTTTCGGAGATTACTTCAAGAAAGAAGCTATCGGCTGGGCATGGGAATATCTGGTAGATGTACTGAAGATAGATCCGAAAGATCTGTATGCCACCGTATTCGAAGGAAGTCCCGAAGAAGGACTGGAACGGGACAATGAAGCCGCCTCTTACTGGGAACAGTTCCTGCCGAAAGACCATATCCTCAATGGCAACAAACATGACAACTTCTGGGAAATGGGTGATACAGGTCCCTGCGGCCCGTGTTCCGAAATCCATATCGACTCACGTTCGGAAGAAGAAAAAGCTCAAATCCCCGGCAACCAACTGGTAAATAAGGATCATCCGCAAGTAATCGAGATCTGGAATCTTGTATTCATGCAGTTCAACCGCAAAGCAGACGGTTCACTGGAAGGTCTTCCCGCCAAAGTAATCGATACCGGTATGGGATTCGAACGTTTGGTGCGCACACTGCAAGGCAAGACATCCAACTATGACACTGATGTGTTCCAACCGATACTGAAAGCCATTGCCGAAATGGCAGGAACCACCTATGGTCAAGACAACCAGAAAGATATCGCCATGCGCGTTATAGCCGACCATATCCGTACCATCGCATTCTCAATCACCGACGGCCAGTTGCCCAGCAACGCAAAAGCCGGCTATGTAATCCGCCGTATCCTCCGCCGTGCCGTCCGTTACGGATATACTTTCCTGGGACAGAAACAAGCATTCATGTACAAGCTGCTGCCTGTATTGATTGAGAATATGGGCGAGGCCTATCCGGAGTTGAACGCACAGAAAACACTGATCGAGAAAGTGATCAAAGAAGAAGAAGAATCTTTCCTGCGCACACTGGAAACAGGTATCCGTCTGTTGGACAAGACTATGAACGATGCCAAAGCTGCCGGGAAAAAAGAGATCAGCGGTGTGGATGCCTTTACATTATATGACACTTTCGGTTTCCCCCTCGACCTGACAGAACTGATTCTCCGCGAAAACGGCATGACTGTAAACGAAGAAGAGTTCAACGCCGAAATGCAGAAACAAAAAGAACGCGCCCGTAACGCGGCAGCCGTTGAAACTGGCGACTGGATCACCATAAAGGAAGGTGACACCCACTTTGTAGGTTATGACTTTACCGAATATGAAACCAGCATCCTGCGCTATCGCCAGATCAAGCAGAAAAACCAGACACTGTATCAAATTGTACTGAGCGATACTCCTTTCTATGCCGAAAGTGGTGGTCAGGTAGGTGATACAGGGGTGATCGTAAGCGAATTCGAAACCATCGAAATCATTGATACCAAGAAGGAAAACAACCTTCCTATCCATATCACCAAAAAACTGCCCGAACACCTTGACGTTCCGATGATGGCTTGTGTAGATACAGAAAAACGTGCCGCCTGTGCCGCCAACCACTCTTGTACTCACTTGCTGGACGAAGCGTTGCGCCAGGTATTAGGAACTCACGTAGAACAAAAAGGTTCTTTGGTGACTCCTGAGTCATTACGTTTCGATTTCTCTCACTTCCAGAAAGTGACTGACGAGCAACTTCGTGAAGTGGAACATTTGGTAAATGCCAAAATCCGTGAGAATATCCCTTTGACGGAATACCGCAATCTTCCTATCGAAAAGGCAAAAGAACTGGGTGCCATTGCTTTGTTCGGTGAAAAATACGGTGATGAGGTACGTGTTGTCCAATTCGGCAACTCTATTGAATTCTGCGGAGGTACCCACGTTTCGGCTACAGGCAAGATCGGTATGGTTCGTATTATCAGCGAAAGCTCTGTTGCTGCCGGTGTGCGCCGTATCGAAGCTATCACGGGTGCCAAAGTAGAGGAATTGATGGATACGGTCCAGGATACGCTGAATGACTTGAAGGCATTGTTCAACAATGCTCCCGATCTGAAAGTCGCCATCCGCAAGTATATTGACGAAAATGCAGGATTGAAGAAGCAGGTGGAAGAGTTCATGAAAGAAAAGGGCGCCGCACTGAAAGCCAGACTGGTAGAGAATGCCAAAGAAATAAATGGTGTGAAAGTGGTGAAAGCCATCATTCCGATGTCTGCCGACGTAGTGAAAGATATTGCCTTCCAGCTGAAAGGTGAGATTCCTGCCAATCTGTTCGTTGTAATAGGCAGTGTGGACAATAACAAACCGATGCTGACTGTCATGATTAGCGAAGACCTGGTAAAAGCCGGACAGAATGCAGGCAAACTGGTCCGTGAAGCAGCCAAACTGATTCAAGGCGGCGGCGGTGGTCAGCCCCACTTCGCAACGGCAGGCGGTAAGAATCCTGACGGTTTGAATGCGGCTGTTGATAAAGTGATAGAGCTGGCTGCATTGTAATCTATTCGAATTTCGTCCATATTTCGTATATCAAAACTCCGCCATTCTGGTCTGAAAGCCGGTGGCGGAGTTTTTTTCATCTGGTTCACTAAGCCTTTTCTCCTCTATGGATAAGGGAAACAGAAAAGAAGATTCCTATCTCCCAAGCCTTTGGAGTTATCTCCATAACCTTTGGAGTCAACTCCATAAGCTTGGGAGTTAACTCCAAAGGTTATGGAGATAGAACATAAACGTTCAAAAAAGCTTAGCCATAAGGGAAAAAAACTAACCAAACGGCTGGAAGCATATAATCAGTCATTAACACCTCACTGACTGTCTGCTTATTCCGTCTGTTCCTTCGGCCAGTTCACTAGATACAGAATTTCCGTAGCACGGGTGAAAGCCGTATACAGCCAACGGAAATAATCCGGAGTCAGCATATTCTCCGTCATATAGCCCTGATCCAAAAAGACCCGTTTCCACTGGCCACCCTGCGCTTTGTGACAAGTAACGGCATACGCATATTTCACCTGTAAGGCATTGTAATGAGGATCGGCTTTCATTTTCTTCATCCGCTCACGTTTCACAGTTATATCAGCATAATCCTCCAATACCGAATAAAATAACTTGTCATTCAATTCTTTAGGCAATGCGGGTGTTTCAGTATGCAAGGTATCCAACAAAAGTTTCACCTCCAGTTCCATACCATCATAGTCGGGGAACGCCAGCACCACATCGGCAAAACGAAAGCCGTATGCCTCACGCACCCGACGAACACGGCGAATTACAGCTATATCTCCATTGGCTATAAAATCAATCTCCTTACAGCCCTCCGTCCAAAAATAGTTATTCTTCGCCACCATCAGCAGGTCACCGCTGTTCAGTTCATCCTCCCGAAACAAAATCGTATTCCTGATTCCCTTATTATAAATATTCGCCCGTTTATTGGAACGGCAGACCACAATCGTTTCGTCCATACCTGCCTGACCGTAACAATCATTAATAACCTCAATCAGCTCACTACCAGAAACCATCCGGATATCCGGAAACCCTTCCACACGGACAGAAGGCAAAGTGAGAAAATCTTCCGCGGATATGTAGCGGCGCAATTCTGTCGCATTCCAAAGAATCCCCGAATCGTGCATCTGACGGACCACCTCAGTGAGCTGCGCCTCATATACTTCCATGCCATACCCGCGTAACTTATCGGCCGAAAGAGACGGACTCTCCTCTTCTCCTACCGGAGGAAGCTGCGCCGTATCCCCTATCAGCATCAAACGGCAACCTGTTCCGGCATATACATATTGAATCAAGTCGTCCAGCAAACGCCCTGTACCAAAGACTGCCCCCGCCAATCCGTCATTAGCGATCATCGACGCCTCATCCACAATAAACAAAGTATGCTGATGCAAGTTATCATCCAAAGAAAAGTTATCCAGGTCATTTGAAAAGTTGCGCTGGCGGTAAATCTTCTTATGAATAGTATAAGCCGGATGCTGTGCATAATGTGAAAAGACTTTAGCCGCCCTGCCCGTCGGAGCAAGTAGAACACACTTTTGCTGTAACTGGTCCAAGGTCTTCACCAATGCCCCGATAAGGGATGTTTTACCCGTACCGGCATATCCCTTTAAGAGAAAAACCGAGTCCGATTGGTGGGAAAAGAGAAAATCTGCTAAAAATTTAACAGCTTTTTCTTGTTCTAAAGTTGGTTTATATAGAAAATTTCCCTTAATTTGCTGCACTAAATAACTATTAATCATAATTGCGTAATAAAAAGTTCCTTGAACTGTGCGTTATTAGATTTATTTGTTTTATTTTTGCGATGCGAATATAAACTAAAAAAAACACATATTTATCATGAAAACAGTTATTAATATTGTATTGGCTGCTTGCGTTATCGGTTTGATATACGTTTGCTACGGCAGTATCATGGGACCGATTAACTTCGATGACGCTAAAAAAGCTAGAGAGAAACAAGTTATTGCACGCTTAATTGACATCCGTAAGGCACAGTTGGAATACCGCAACCTGCACAACGGACAATACACTGCAAGTTTCGACACCTTGATTGATTTCGTCAAAACTGCAAAACTTCCATTTGTAAAGAAAGAAGGAGTTTTGTCTGATACGCAATTGGAAGCTGGCATGACTGAAAAGAAAGCTATGGCAATCATCAACAAAGCCAAAAAAACTGGTAACTGGAAAGAAGTTGAAAAAGAAGGTTTAATGAACTTCAAACGTGATACTTTATGGGTTGCCGTAACAGATACAATCTATGCTCCGGGATTCAATGCAGACTCTTTAAGATATGTTCCTTTCGGAAACGGTGCACAGTTTGAAATGGCTATCCGTAACGATACAACAAAATCAGGTGCCCCTTTGCATTTATTCCAAGCTCAAACTCCGTATGAAACATATTTGGGTGGTTTGAATGCTCAAGAATTGGCTAACCTTAAAGACCTTCAAACCAAACTGGGCAAATATTGCGGTTTAAGAGTGGGTGATATCGAACAGCCTAACAATAACGCAGGTAACTGGGAATAAGAATGACTGAACGTATCGATTTTACAAAATCGGAACAATATACATTATCCATCCGCCTCAGTGCGGATGGATTTTCTTTTTCTATCTATAACCCACTGACAGATAATGATTTCTGCTTTGTTCCGCATCCGGTCAACACCGGATATTCCATGACGGCCAATCTGAAAGATATGCTGACTAAAACAGAAGCGCTGAAGTATCCGTATAAACGGGTTAACATTCTGTATGACTCCCCCCGTTTCACACCTGTTCCTTTAGAATTATTCGAAGACGAACAAATGGATACTGTTTTCTATCATAATTTTCCTAAAGGAAATAACGAGATTGTACTTTGCAATGTCCTGGGAAGAAGCAATGTGGTAATACTTTTTGCTATGGACAAACATACCCATTTGTTACTGACTGAACATTTTCCTACAGCTCGTTACTTCTCCACCGCCAGCCCGCTGACTGAATATTTCGCCCGGAAAAGCCGGTTGGGCAACAGCCGGAAACTATACACACACATACGCGAGCAACAAATGGAAGTTTTTTGTTTTGATAAGGGCAACTTATTACTGATTAACTCATTTCCATGCAAACAAACCACAGACCGTGTGTATTACCTATTATATATATGGCAACAATTAAATTATAATCAGGAAAAAGACGAACTGCACTTGACAGGGAAATTAGAGGACAAAGAAGAATTATTGAAAGAATTGCGCAACTATCTGCGTCAGGTATTCGTCATCAACCCCAAAGCGGAATTCAACCGCTCCGAGATAAGTAAAATAGAAGAGATACCTTTTGACATGCAAACCTTATTATTATGCGAGTAATCAGCGGTATATACAAACGGCGCCGTTTCGACGTGCCTCATACATTCAAGGCACGTCCAACAACGGATTTTGCCAAAGAGAACCTTTTCAATGTATTAAGTAATAATTATTTTGACTTCGAGAACGGAGTTACAGCTTTGGACCTTTTTGCCGGTACGGGCAGCATCAGTATAGAACTGGTTTCACGCGGTTGTGACCGGGTTATTTCAGTAGAAAAAGATCCCCAGCACCTTTCTTTCATCTCACAGGTGATGCGTGAAGTGAAGACTGACAAATGTTTTCCTATCCGTGCTGATGTCTTTAGATTTATAGACAAATGCAGCGAGCAGTTTGATTTCATCTTCGCCGATCCTCCATACACCTTGAAAGATCTGGAAAGTATCCCCACCCGTATTTTCGAAAGCGGGATTTTAAAGGAAGACGGATTACTGGTACTGGAACATGGCAAAGAGAATCATTTTGAGGATGACCCCCATTTTATTGAGCGCCGTGCATATGGCAGTGTGAACTTCTCTTTCTTCAAAGCAACGGTGCCAGCAACCGGACAATAGATTCTTGTGCTTTTTGATACCAAGGACGCTTCATCCATGTTTTTCTCTGTAACAGGATAGCGTCCTTCTGGTCTTGCAGGAAAATACCCTTCAACATCAATGCTGAGGCCGGATCATACATAAAGGCATTCACCTCAAAATTATGCTCAAAGCTACGGAAGTCCATATTTGTAGAACCTACCGTAGAAAGAGTATCATCACTGACCATCAGCTTGGAATGCAAAAAACCTTTCTGATAAAGGTAAATCCTGACACCCGCACGCATGATATCATCCAAATAAGATAACGAACCTAAATGTGTTATCCACGTATCGGCACGTGCCGGTATCATAATGCGAACATCCACACCTGCTAAAGCTGCCGTTTTCAATGCCATCAGAATAGGTTCGGTAGGCAACAGGTAAGGGGTTTGTATATAAAAATACTTTCGGGAACTACTGATAGCTATCAGTAACCCTTGCATAATATCCCGCCATTCGCCTACAGGATCGGAAGTAACAATCTGTATCAGAGCCTTCCCAAAGATTCCAACTTCGGGGAAATAACGGGAGGAAGTGATAAGAGTACGGTCTACCACATACCAATCGGTCAAAAAAGCAGTCTGTAACCCATATACCGCTTTTCCTTCTATTTTAATGTGAGTATCCCGCCATATCCCCCATGGAAAGCCTTTCATATAGCGCAAAGCAATGTTCATTCCTCCCATATAAGCCACACGACCGTCAATTACCACTATTTTACGGTGATTACGATAATTTACCTTACTGGTAAATAAAGGAAAACGGACTTTCAAAAAACTGCGTGCCTCAATACCTGCTCCCCGCATTTCATCAAAAAAAGCATGGGGAACTTTCCAGCAGCCCACATCGTCATATAGTAAACGCACTTCTACTCCCTGCCGCGCTTTATCTATCAACAAATCGCGCAGCAACCTGCCTGCCGGATCATCCTCAAAAATATAAAACTGCAAATGGATGTGATGCTTTGCCTTACTGATTTCTTTCATCAATGAATACAGCATGGAATAACCATCCGTAAAAACTTCCGTCGCATTTCCTTCAAAGGGCAAAGCATTATTCACTTTCCGGAAAAAACGCATCAACTGGTACTGTTCATCAGGACACTTAAACGCCTTTTGCGCTTGGTATTCTGCCATAGGACGTTTTATAAGACGGGTGAACCCTTTCTTGCTGATCAATTTCTCCTTACGTGTGCTTCTGCCGAAAAAGAAATAGAATACAAGCCCCACAATGGGCAGGAAAAAGAGTACAAGTACCCATGCCATTGTTTTAACAGGATTACGATTATCAAGTATCACTATAAAGATAGTTCCGATGATAATCACAAAATAAAGCACGTTAAAAGCAACAGCAAAGATTTCATTAAAGATACTCCACTCTACCATATAATTCCAGTAATTTACTTATAAGCAAACTTATAAAAAAAATCCCAACCTATAACAATATAGATTGGGAAAAGATTAAGATATAGTTTCATTTAAAAAGGACGCCGGCCATGTCTTCCTGGACCGGGACCAAAACCGGGACCACCGAATCCCCTATGGCTATTCATCATCTTGTCACGAGCGGCTTTACTTCCAAAAATATTCAGACGATAGATAAAATGCACCATACAGTAACTATTGATACTGTTGTATTCGGTAACCGAACGTACATCTGCAGTCAAAGAACGGCTGATATTGCTCTGTTGTTTTAAAATGTCATACATTTCAAAACTAACAGTTGCTGCTCCCTTCAATAAACTTTGTGCTATTTGGGCATTCCAAATCAGTTCATTATTGTTCAAACTGGCATCATCATATCCTCTACGGGACTGGTTGGTGATATTAGTAGACAATGTCATCTGCCATGGTAGAGTGACATTGGTACTCGCTCCATATGAGAATGTATAAGGATTTTGGTTCTTTTCAGGACGCAGCTTGCTACGTTCCGCTGTATACTCAATAGAACCATTCAATGAAAATTCAAACCAGTCATTCCGATAGGACCCATTCAGATTCTCCGCCAAAGTCAAACCGGTAGTCGTATTCTTATCATCATGCAATGTTTCCTTATTGTATAAGAACGCTACTTGATTCCGGTAGTTAACACGAGAAAAAGAATTTATAGTAAACTTTTTATTCTTCAAAGCCGAATTAAAACCGAACATACCAAACGCATTCCAGTTTCCATTGATATTCTGAGGAGTTGAAGTAGTACCACCCGTATTCTCATCATATATCGTACTATTACTGATACTATTCTGAGTAGCAGTGAAATTTACATGAGTCATTATGCCACGCTGCTTCTCGGCATTATAAGTGTTATAAAACAAACGCATGGTATGGGCAAACGAAGGCTTCAAACCAGGATTACCCACACGGATATTCAACGGATTGGAATTATCGACAATCGGCAGCAGGTTTTCCATACTAGGCTGACTACTACGCCCACGATAAGTGATACGCAGCTGACTTACCTTAGAGAAGCGATAACGAAAATCCAGATTCGGAGCAAAATTGAATACCGTTCTTGTGGTATCAGTCATGTAATCTCCCTTCTTATAGGACAATTTCGTATTTTGAGGCTGTAAGGACATGCCGGCACTCAACTGATATTTCTCCCGGATAAATCGTAGTCCTAAAGAGATATCATGATTAAAGTATTTATATTCAGCATCCTTACTCAAGCTATCTACATAAGCAGTTTCATAGTCTTCGGGTAATCCGTCATTTATATTCCAAGGATACCCCAAATCATATGTCGATTTATCACTCTTGCTATTCTTATATTGGAATCTATAACTAAATTGCAGGAAAGTAGCCCGTGCTATAGGTTCGCTATAAGTAAATTGTGCTGTATAATTATAATTTTTAGTAGGCATCGTAATGTATTGATTACGATATTCAATGGAGTCCCCTCCTAAATAATTCTTTATCTGATAATAACGGGTTTCCGATTGAGCATACTGATCGCTGTCATCATCTCCATATCCAAATGAACCACGGAATGTAATGTTACGTCCCTCATTATTCAGTTTCCGGTTCAGCTGCAATGTTGCATTAGCCGACAAACTATTTGATTTGGACAGATTATGTTCATTGGTAGCATTAATACGAGTATCCCTTAACGGGTCATCGGTACCTATATTGTTAAAGTTCAGATAATCATTGGGATTTACCACATATTGGTAAGGGTCCTCATTAAAAGTTCCTGATTCTGTTGCCGAAGTTCCTTTTGTTTTATTATAAGAAACATTCGGCCGAAAAATAATATTGGTCATTGAATCGGGACGCCATTCCATACGAAAATCCGCATTGAAATCAGTCACTTTATTACGATCGGCTTTGTTTGAATTGGAATAAGAATCCCCCGACTGCAAAAAACGCTGTGAAGATCCTACTGTTACTACATCCGCATCACGATAGTTGTAACGCATGCTACCTCCCACTTCCATTTTTTCTGTTTCTGTAGCAAAATTCGCTCCTAGCATTTTAGTTGCGTTCAATCCATTGTTACGCCTCCAACGAGGTCCTCCTCCCGAAAATCCCTGATCATTCACATTATTGGCAGAACCAATAATAGAGAATTGAGTTTTATCATAAAAACGGTTAATCATAGCTCTTCCCGCATAACGGTCTTCCGTACCGGCCGCCAAATCCACATTTCCAAACCAACCCTGATTCATCCCCTTCTTTACCGTCAAATCGAGCACTGTTTCCTCCTCACCATCATCAATACCCGTAATGCGTGCCAAATCGGACTTCTTATCATATGTTTTCAGTTTTTCCACCATATCGACTGGCAGATTCTTCAAACCGGTCTTCACATCGCCACCAAAAAACTCTTTGCCGTCTACCATAATTTTTTTTACTTCCTTACCATTGATTTTGATATTACCATCGTCATCTATTTCTGCTCCCGGAAGTTTTTTCACCAACTCTTCCAACATTGCCCCCTCAGGAGTACGATAAGCAGAAGCATTATAACCAATAGTATCTTCTGAAATGGTTACTTGCGGAGCCTCGGCTACAATAACTGCCTCACCCAACATGATAGCATCGGTAGGTAAAGTGACCGTTCCAATATTAACGCTCGGTTTACCAGCTGTCAGCTGCAAAGATTTTTCCTGAGTAAGATAACCTACAAATGAAATTTTAAGTACATATTTTCCCGGACGGGCGGCAATAGAGAATACTCCGTTGTTATTGGTAACATTTCCTACCACCATTGTACTATCGGGTAGAGAAAGTAATTGTACGGTAGCTTGTCCAACCGGGCTTTTATCATCACCATCAATCACAGATCCCGTCACGGTTATGCGCTTGCCACTTTGCGCCCAAGAGAGAGTTGCACAGGTACATACCAGTAACAACAATAATATTAACTTCTTCATTTTTTTCCTTGAAATTTTAATGCCTAATGTCCTTTGGACACTCTTGTCAACAAAAGGTTTAACGGAAAAATGTATTTATTTCTTAAACAATCGGTCAACCCGGCTTTTTTGTACACCAAATTCCAGACAAATAACATTAAAAACCATATAAACTATAGCAATGGAATTATCCGCTTCTTCCAGATTTCCATTATATACTCCTCTGACCAACATTACAATATAATAAATGCCCAGCAAATAAATAGCATAACAAATAGCCTTGACACGTATTCGGGAAATCTTCTCATTCTCATCCTTCACTTTTGCCAAGAAGATCATAAACAAAGAAAACCAGATAAGTAACTTGATAGAAGCCTTTGTAAACAACAGGTTACTATCGTTTATCATGCCAAACATAAACATGAACAACGGTACGAAAACAGACAACAACAGAACAACATATCCCATCGTCCTACAATAAACCGGTAAAATTCCTTTCATTATTTTATATTTTAACGTACAAAAGTAATTATTTGTAAGCAAAGAACGGTCATCTTTTTGCTTTTTTACCTAAATTTGCAGGCAAATAATAGAAAATATGAGTAAACAAGAAGTTATTATCTGCCATAACTTAGAAGAAAATCTCAATAAGGCAATAAACCAATGCCCACATGACAAATTATTTGTCTTGGCTGACGAACATACACGTGAACTTTGCATTCCTGTTTTATCAGAATTTGATTGTATTAAAAATGCCCATTTTATTTATATAGGGGCCGAAGATGTGCACAAAAACTTGGAAACATTGGCATATGTATGGAAAGAGTTGGGAGATAAAGGCGCAAGCCGTCATTCGTTACTTATCAATTTAGGTGGAGGGATGGTTACAGATTTAGGAGGATTCGCCGCATCAACTTTCAAACGAGGGATCAAATATATCAATATTCCTACCACGCTACTGGCTATGGTTGATGCATCTGTAGGAGGCAAGACCGGAATCAATTTCAACGGATTAAAGAATGAGATCGGAGTCTTCTCTCCTGCCGAAAGTGTATTGATTGACGCTAATTTTCTAAAATCACTGGATCTTCGAAATCTATTGTCCGGATACGCTGAAATGTTGAAACATGGTCTTATCAGCACCCATGATCATTGGATAGAATTGCTGAGATTTGACTTCAACAATATAGATTACAAGGTCTTACAGACTTTAGTCGGAAAATCTGTACAGATTAAAGAAAATATAGTGGAACAGGACCCTTTTGAAAGAGGAATCCGCAAAGCTTTAAATCTGGGACACACCGTAGGGCATGCTTTTGAAAGTCTGGCATTAGA
>ENA-OPEE01001865-OPEE01001865.1-human-gut-metagenome-genome-assembly--contig:-NODE-1865-length-14255-cov-2.833169_pt1 | contig 14255 bp, 7 predicted proteins | sample MGYA00241263_ERZ501506 | MGnify/ENA primary metagenome ERZ501506 (study PRJEB25962, sample SAMEA2042626) | human gut metagenome | biome: human gut; feature: human-associated habitat; material: faeces...
CATCAGGTAAAACGGGCGGTCGCTGCCCGGATATACTTTGCCCCCGTTCTTTTTGATCCGTTCGACTAATGGCAAGAGATACAGTTTCTCGAATGTGATATCCGGGTTGGGGGCGACCGAATCGTGGGACACATACAGCTCGCCGTCGATTAGCCATAAATCCGCTTCCACACAATTGAATTGGAATGAAAGGGCATCGAATAGCGGACAGGAACGTTCATAATCGTTGTGTGAGAAAGCATTGTAATGAATTGTCTGGGCTTCGATAGAGCCGGATAACAGACTGATAAGCAGAATAATTACTTTTAGTTTCATATGACAGATTCGTATTTGATAAGGCAAAGGTAAACAGTTTTATCCAATTCTCCGGGAATATTGTTTACATTTGCCCTAATCAATCTGATAAACCATGAATAGACGATTATTTTTTAAGAGATCATGTGCGGGGGCATTACTTTTATCCTGTCCGGGTTTGTTGGCGCGGGAAAATGAAAAGAGATTGCGTTTCGGCTTGGTAACGGATATACATTTTGCTCATCGGAATGTACACGGAACCCGTTATTATGAACAATCCATCACAAAATTGTCGGAAGCAATAGACGTTTTTAATAGGCGGAAATTAGATTTCATGATTGAACTTGGAGATTTGAAGGATATGGGTGATACTCCTGAAAGAGGGCAGACTTTGTCGTTTTTAGATGAGATAGAAGCAAAGTTCCAGACATTCGACGGCCCTGTCTATCATGTGTTGGGTAATCATGATATGGATAGCATTTCAAAACCTGAATTCCTCGCGCATACGGCCAATTATGGGAATGCGAAAGGAAAACCTTATTATTCCTTCGTACGGAACCAGATTAAGTTTATCGTACTCGATGGTAACTGCAACGAGGATGGTTCCGATTATGATTCCGGTAATTTCGATTGGACCAAGGCGTTTATCCCCGCTGGCCAAAGAGAATGGTTGCAGCAGGAACTGAAGAAAGACGATTTGCCTGTCGTGATCTTTATCCATGAACTGTTGGATACTTTTTCGGGTATTAGTAAGGAACTTTGTATCGGCAATGCGGAGGAGATCGTTTCGATACTTGAGCAAAGCGGCAAGGTCGTAGCCGTTATCCAAGGACATCATCACGCGGGTAACTATAGTTTCCGGCATGGAATCCACTATTTTACGATGAAAGGAATGATAGAAGGAAGTCTTCCCGAAAATAATAGTTTTGCTGTTGTTGAAATAGACAAAGACTTGAATATCTATATAGAGGGGTTTTATAATTGCAAGAATAAGGAGATGAAACATAATAGATAATCATTATGAAGAACTTCACAGACGAGAAGACTCTCCTTCGGGAGATAAAGAACGGAAACGGCGAAGCATTCGAATTTCTGTTCAATAGCTATTATCCTCGGTTGCGGGGATATGCTGCTCGTTTTGTGACAGATGAGGAGGCAGTCAGGGATATCATACAGGAGAGCTTTTTGAGGTTTTGGGAAAAACGTGATCTGATAGAAGCTGTTTCCATTTCATCTCTTCTTTTCGCAATGGTGAGAAATGCCTGTCTGAATTATTTGAAACATCTACAACTGGTCGAGCAGCATAACCTGGAACATTTGGATAGGGTGGCTGGGCAGGAAGAACTTTATTATTGGGACTTTAACCTGAGTCCGGAATATACGCTTCTGTATAAGGAACTGCAACAACAGATCCGTCTTGTTATGAATGATTTGCCCTCCCGTTGCCGTGAAGTATTTGAAATGAGCCGTTTTAAGAAAATGAAAAACCGGGAGATTGCAGATGCTCTCCAAATATCGACTACTGCGGTAGAGAAACATATAGCCAAAGCCTTAGCACGCTTTTCCGCACATTTTAAAGATAAATATCCGTTGGATGTCTATATCGCGATACTGGCTTGGCTGCTTTCCGAATGAACGAAGTCCTGTTTCTTTTGTTTTGGAAAATTTTTTTCAGGGAGGGGGTTGGGTAAAATTCATTTGGGTTGTTACATCATATAGAAAGCAAAAGTTATGAAAGAGCAGGAGATCGATAATCACCAGTTGGCAATACGTTATTTTGAAGGACGCATTACTCCCTCCGAAGAAGAAATTCTTTTCCGGTTTGTGAATGATGCACCTTCCAATAAGAGAATGTTTCGCCAATGGGAGGAAGAATGGATGCTTTCCTATAAATTGATTCCTGAAGTTTCGAATGAATGGAAACAGTTGCAGCGCCGGATGCAGGTGCGTCAATCGCTGAATGGGGTGTTTAGTACTAAACACATGCAATTGCAGCGGTTTATCGCTGTTGCTGCAATTGCATGTGTTTTATTATTGAGTGGAACATATGGTTTCTATCTTTATCGGAATACGGAAACTGCCGATAACCGGTTTGCTTTAGAAACGGCCTATGGAGAAAAAAGTAAGCTGATATTGGCGGATGGAACGATTGTATGGTTGAATGCCGGTTCTTCTTTACAGTATGCCGGTAATTTCAATTCTAAAAACAGGGAAGTCTTTTTAACCGGCGAAGCTTATTTTGAAGTGACCAAACAGTCGGATGGAACTCCTTTTGTGGTTAAAACGGACCAGTATAGTGTATTGGTCAAAGGAACAAAGTTTAATGTATCTTCTTACCCCGAAGATATTTCTGCCAAAACGACATTATTGGAAGGCTCTATCGATATTTTATATAAAGGAAGACATATTCCGGTTGCACCGGGAGAATTGCTTAGTCTTGACAAACAAAACGGAAGTTTTTCCCGTCAGAGGGTGCAGGCATCTCAATATAAATCCTGGACAGAAGGTAGAGTTGAATATGATAAAATCACTCTCAATGAGCTAGCAGTCCGCCTATCCCGTAAATATGACGTTCAGATTCATTTGGGGGACGACTTGGAAAAAGATATTGCTTTCCGTGTATCACTTCGCAATGAAGAGACTGTCGGAGATGTCTTTCAAGCTTTATCCGAGATTATTCCGATCCGTTATGAGCGACGGGGCCGGGATATTTATATTCGAAAACAATAGCGCAATTGTTAATATATTATTAAATCTAATTCTTTAATTTATTGGTTTATGTATAGAAAACATGTAGGAAGGGCGTTAATCCTTGCCTTGATGCTTTCTGGAGCCACCTCCATGAATGCACAGCGGATCACCCGGCAATTTAAAAATGTTCCTTTAAAAACAGTATTAGCGGAAGTAGAGAAAGAACTACAGTATTCCATCATTTACAAGAAAGACGAGGTAAATGAACGGAAACAGATTACGCGAGATTTTAAAGATGCATCCTTGGAAGAAGTGCTATCTGCCATATTGGATAATGGATTGTCTTATTCCGTCCAAGGCAAGATGATTGTAATTTCCAAGAAAGAAGCAGCGGAACCATCTATCACTCAGCAAAAGCAGATCATCGTGAAAGGTATTGTGAAAGATGAAAATGGCGAACCTGTTGCCGGTGCGAATGTTGTTGAAAAGGGAACGTCTAATGGTACGATTACGGATATGGATGGGAATTTCTCTTTGTCGATATCCGAAGGTTCCAAATTAAGTATAACGTACATCGGATATTTGGACAAGGATGTTGCGGTTAGTAAAGGTAAGACTACATTGAACATCCAATTGAAGGAAGATACACAAGCTTTGGATGAAGTGGTTGTGGTTGGCTATGGTTCTGTCAAAAAACGTGACCTGACAGGATCTGTTTCACAGATTTCATCTTCATCGATTCAGAATCAGGCTGTGATGAAAGATCCTATGCAAGCATTGCAAGGTAAAATTGCAGGTGCGGATATTACGATGGGAAACTCTCCCGGAGCATCTTCTACCATTGTGATCCGTGGATATAATTCGATCAATGCGGGCAATGATCCATTGATAGTGGTGGATGATGCTCCGTTCGGAGGAAAGATCGATGAGATCAATCCGGCAGAAATCGAGTCGATTGATGTTTTGAAAGATGCTTCATCCACCGCTATTTATGGTTCTCGAGGAGCAAATGGTGTTGTTATCATTACGACAAAACGTGCCCGTAAGGAAGCTAAACTGTCTGTTAGTTATGACGGATATGTCGGTGTGTCCAAGTCATTCAAAAATTATGATATGATGAGCGGTGAAAAATATGCAGACTGGAAAAGAATGGCTAATTATGGAAAGACAGATAAGGAAATATTTGATGATATTCAATTAAAAGCCTTGAACTACGGACAATTTGTAGATTGGCAAGATTTGATGTTTAGCGGTACGGGCTATAAAACGGATCATAATGTCAGTATCAACCAGTCGAATGGTCGTAACCGTAATATGTTAGTGTTAGGTTATAATAAAGACCAAAGTATTATTGATAATATGGGATATGAACGTTTCTCTGCCCGTATTAATGGAGATATGGAATTAGCAAAGAACTTGAAAGTCGGTTATTCTTCTTTATTGGCACTGACAACCCGTAATAATGGAGATAATAGTGTTTGGAAATATGGTACTGTACTGGATCCTTTAACGGAGGTGTATGATGAAAATGGTGATTTACGCTTCTATAATAGTGGTTGGTATCAGACGGTATTGCATTCGAATCCTTTGTTCGATACTGATAAGAATAATGTAGACAATAAAGAAAAACGTACCCGTATCCTTTTGAACTTATTTGCAGATTGGGAAATAATCAAAGGCTTGAAATTCCGAACAAGTTTGACATATGGCTTGTCGTCAATCGAGAATGGAGTTTATAAGAGTTCTACTTCTCAAGCTCGCCAGTTGGCTTCTCCGTCTGCTGAATACAAAAAAACGAACGAGCAACAGATTACTTTTACGAATGTCCTGAATTATAAGAAGGTATTGAATGATCATAGTTTGGATGTATCGTTGGTGCATGATATGCAGACAGATAAAGCAGAATTGGTCGGTTTGACTGGACAGGATATGCCTTATTACGGTTCGTGGTTTAATGTGAATGAAGCACCGGATGTATTTACACGTCTTTCTTCTGTACGTAAATGGGCTTTGTTGTCATTTATGGGAAGAGTTAATTATACATTTAAGGATCGGTATTTGTTGACATTGACTGGACGTTACGATGGCTCTTCCCGTTTGGCAAAAGGTAATAAATGGGACTTCTTTCCGTCTGTTGCATTGGCTTGGCGTATGAATGATGAGTCTTTCCTTCGGGAAGTTGATTGGCTCTCTAATCTGAAATTACGTTTGAGCTGGGGTAATTCCGGTAATACGGCAATTTCTGAGTATGCAACACAAGGAGCTTTAGGTAAATATGTGTATTATTTCGGGACAACCGAGCAGTCGGCAATGGGATATCTACCTACCGAGTTGGCTAATAATCAATTGGGGTGGGAAAGTACAGAAGAGTATAATGTTGGTGTGGATTTTGGTTTCTTGAATAACAGGATCAGTGGTTCTATTGACGGATATATTCGTAATACACGTGATCTATTGATGAAACGTAATTTGCCGATCAATACAGGGTATGAATTTACTTGGCAAAATGTAGGTAAGACACGTAATTCGGGTATTGAAATAGCCTTGAACACTGTACCTGTTGTGACAAAAGATTTCAGATGGACAGTAGATTTTACTTTTGGCTATAACAAGAATGAAATTGTCGAGTTGTTCAATGGAAAAGAAGATAGTCCGGGAAATAAATGGTTCATTGGGCAACCTCTCTACGTTGAACGCCTGTATAAATATGTAGGAGTTTGGCAATATGGAGAAGAGGAGGAAGCGGCAAAGTATGGACGTGAACCTGGTAATCCTAAAATAGAAGATGTAAATAATAATGGGGTTTATGATGAAGGTGATTTACATACATTCAATAAAATACCAAAATGGACAGCAGGACTTTCTACAGGATTCTATTATAAGAATTTCGATTTGAATGTTTATTTCTATACACGTCAGAAGTATGGACAGGTATTAGGTGTATTGACTGACGAGGCTGGATCAACCCGTTATAATGTTGATTTTTGGACGCCGGATAATCCTTCTAATACTTGTCCGAAACCTGCGATAACTAATCCACAGGAGTTATTGGTGTCGAGTGATTATGCTTATCGGGATCTGTCATTTATACGTCTGAAAAATATTAACTTGGGATATACTTTACCGAAAGAGATTTCGAAAAAGTTTTATAGTGAGAAATTCAGGGTATATTTTATGGTTGAAAATCCATATACATGGACAAAGAGTGATTATGTGGGACTGGATCCGGAAAACTGTAATAGCTATACTGACCATCGTCCGTTAACCTCGTTTATATTTGGAGTAAATGCAAGTTTCTAATAATCTGATTAATTGAAAGTGGAATATGAAAATACTAAATAAAATATTGATAGGTTCGTTGTCTCTGCTATGTTTGTCGTCTTGCGACTTTTTGGATGAGACGGCTTATAATAAAGTGACTGTTGGTAATTTTTATACGACAAAAGATGGTATAACCAATGGTGTCAATGGCTTATATTCAACCTTAAGAGGAATGTATATACAAGAATACTTGATTTATATGTGTGAAGGTCCTTCGGATATATGGATCGGTCATCAAGGACATGAGCAATGGTATAATTGGACGATTGATGCGACAAATGCTGATGTCAGGAGTTTCTGGTATAGTTGTTATAAATCCGTGAATCAGTGTAATGCAGTTATTGAGAGTCTGGAAAATAATGATATTCCTGGATTGGATGAAGATCTAAAAACACGTTTTCTTGCAGAATCGTTATTTATCAGAGCACACTATTTTTATCATCTGGTACAGCAGTTTGGTGATATTCCTATGCCGTTGAAGCCGACAAATTCAGTAGAGACTACTGCACATAAAACAAAAGTAGATGAAGTTTGGAATCAAATTGTTACAGACTTGGAATTTGCTGTAGAAAACTTGCCGGAAACTTATCAGGCATCTGAATTCGGGCATATAACAAAGTATGCAGCTATGCACCATCTGTCGAGAGTGTATCTTACTTTGAAACGGAGTGATGACGATTTGAAAAAAGCTTTGAATTATGCCGAGCAGGTTATTAATTCTGGTAAATATTCGTTGGTTAAATCGCACGCAGAATTATGGGATATCAATAATAAAAATAATTCGGAAGTCCTTTTCTCTGTTTTGTATACGCAAAATGCGGAATTAAATGGAGATGGTAATACAGCCCATATGTACTTTTGTTCAGCCTATTCGGAAGAACATCCTGCTGTAAAGAGAGTTATTGAGTATGGCAGGCCTTGGAGCCGTGAGCGTTCTTCTGATTTTGCAATAAGTTTGTTTGACAAAACGAAAGATCAACGTTGGGATGATTGTTTTATTTCTCGGTGGAATGTAACAGAAAATTCTGTGACGGAGAATGTTTTCAGCCCGTTTACCAAAAAAGTGGAAGAAAAGGTTTGGACGAAAGGAGAGTTGGCAATGATTGATCCAAGAGAACCTTGGACACCGGAACAGATTAAAGAAGTTTGGCCCGTTTTGGTATTTCTTCCGGAATATATGCGTGAACAAATCGATCCTCTGAAGGATGTTCAGTCTGAGCAGAATCCGAATGCAGAATGGCCATCGAATACTCGTTTTACTTCTTATAAAATGTATGCTTATTTGGTGAAACATTTGGATTCCCAGCGTCCAGAAGTTAACTGGACAGCCGGATCACGTAATGTTTTTGTTTATCGTTTGGCTGATACATATTTATTGGCTGCTGAGGCTGCATTCCTGTCCGGAGATGCTCAGAAAGCGGCTGAATATATTAATGTGGTTCGTCGCCGTGCCGCTATACCTGGGCATGAAGCAAATATGGAGATTAAGTCTTCCGATGTGACGGTTGACTTTATTTTGGATGAAAGAGCTCGTGAATTGATGGGAGAAATGCATCGTTGGTACGATTTAAAACGGACGGACAAATTGATGGAGCGTATGAATGATCCTGAAATTAGTCCTATGACTGCAGGGAAATTTAAAGATTATCATGTATTACGCCCGATACCGCGTGATCAGTTGACAAATGTTTCGAATCCGGAGGAATTTACTCAGAATCCTGGTTATGGCAATTAATCATTTAGAATCAATAAAAATGAGAGTATATGTTTTATTATTAACTTGCTTGTTTTTCTCGTTGCTGGGGTTTGCCCAGCAACCGAGGATGATGTATGAAGATACTTCTCGTCGTGGAGTTCCTTTTTCAAAAGATCCGCACGTTGTGAATTTTCAGGGACATTATTTGATGTATTATACGCTGCCACCGAGATTGAATGTACCTGGTTCCGGTGCAAATATCGGCATCGCATCTAGTAAGGATTTAGTTAATTGGTCGAAAGTCGGTGAAATAACACCGGAAAAGCATGCCACTTATGAAAAGAATGGGCTTTGTGCACCAGGTGCTTTGGTTCGAGATGGTAAAGTCCATCTATTTTATCAAACCTATGGAAATGGGAAAAATGATGCAATCTGCCATGCTGTGTCAACTGATGGTATCCATTTTGATCGTGATCCGAGTAATCCGATCTTTCATCCGACGGGTGATTGGAACTGTGGACGGGCTATTGATGCTGAAGTCTGTAAATTCAATGGAAAATATTTTCTTTATTTTGCAACTCGTGACAAGGATTTTAAAATACAAATGCAAGGAGTGGCAACAGCTCCTTTGAATACAGATTTTAACAGAGAAGATTGGACGCAAGCTTGTGATAAATCAATTTTGTATCCGGAGTATGCTTGGGAGGGCGAATGTATCGAAGGTGCCTCGATTGCTAAGAAGGATAATAAACTGTATATGTTTTATGCCGGAGCTTATAATAATGCTCCTCAGCAGATCGGGGTGGCTGTCAGTGAAGATGGTTTAAGTTGGAAACGTTTATCGGAAGAACCTTTTTTACGAAATGGAGAACCGGGAGAATGGAATTCAAGTGAATCTGGCCATCCTCACCTTTTTACTGATCTTGACGGACGGACTTATTTGTTTTATCAGGGTAATAATGACCATGGTAAGACCTGGTATATTACACAGCAAGAAGTTTTCTGGAAGGATGGTAAGCCTTACTTGAAATAAATTTGTATATGGCTTGTCCTTTATTCTCCTGTTTAATGGTAGAGGAGTAGAAGGACAGGCTGTGTCATTTTTATTGTAAATCCGATTTACTAAGTTATTTAAAAGAATATTAGTTACATTTGTCAATTAAAAAGATCAGACTGCATTTATGAAGCAACTTGTTTTGATTATTCTATTATTATGGGGGAACTTTCAGCTTGTCTTATCACAGGGCTCTTCTGTACTTCCCCTCATGATGTACGGTGATACCTCCCGTGTCGGGGTGCCTTATTCGAAAGATCCGCATGTGGTTAAATTTAAGGGGCGCTATTTGATGTATCATTCTATTCCGCCGATGAAGGGGGATCCTGCTTCTGGATGGAATATTGGGATTGCGGAGAGTAAGGATTTGGTTAACTGGACGAAAGTGGGAGAGATCACGCCTGCTCCCGGAGCTGATTATGAGAAGAAAGGACTTTGTGCACCCGGTGCGTTGGTGAAGGATGGAAAGGTGCATTTGTTTTATCAGACATACGGGAATGGGGAGAAAGATGCTATCTGCCATGCCGTATCGGATGACGGCATTCGTTTTAAGAGGAATCCGACGAATCCGATTTTCCATCCGGCCGGAGATTGGACTTGCGGTCGTGCCATAGATGCGGAAGTATGCGAGTTCAAAGGACGTTATTTCCTCTATTTTGCAACCCGCGATAAAAACTACGACATCCAGATGCAGGGAGTTGCCGTTGCTCCGGGCAATACTAATTTCAACCGGGAAGACTGGGTGCAGGCGACGGATTCCTCTATCCTGTATCCCGTGTATCCGTGGGAAGGAAAATGTATCGAAGGGGCTTCGATTGCAAAAAGAGGTGACAAGCTTTATATGTTTTATGCCGGAGCTTACAATAATGCCCCCCAACAAATCGGAGTGGCGGAAAGTGAAGACGGCATTGTCTGGAAACGCCTTTCAGAAGAACCTTTCCTTAGGAACGGCAAACCAGGCGAATGGAATTCCAGCGAATCCGGTCATCCTCATATTTTTACCGATTCGGACGGACGAACCTACTTGTTCTATCAGGGAAATAACGATAATGGAAAAACCTGGTATATCACACAAGAAGAGGTGATTTGGAAAAATGGAAAACCTTTTCTGAAAGGTAAGTGAAGGTGTGTCAAATTGACATTACCGGACGCGGATGACGCAGAATGCGCAGACGAACGCAGATTTATTTTGTTGATAATTAATATATCTGCGTTAATCTGCGCTCGTCTGCGTCCCATGAATACCGATATTTGACACACTCTCTTAGAAAATTATTGTTGATCGTCTATGGTTGTTAATGGAGGAATATTTTTTTCGTACCCGATATAGCCTTTATTCTGGTTAATGGTTCCTCCTTGGTTGCTATCGATGGCATTTGCCGGAATGGGCCAAAGGACATGGAATGGGCTTATTTTGAATACGTTTGTTCCCCATAAGATATCACCTGCCTTATAAAATTCATTTTTAGCAACAGTCCGGTCATACCAGAAATTTTTTTCGGAAAAATTTTCTAAGGAATAGCCGTTTAACCCTTTTTCTGCCATGATAAAGGCGATTCTGGTTAATTCCGTTTTTCTGAATTCTTCAGCGAAAAGTTCTCTGGCTCTTTCATCTAATATATACTCTATTGAAACTTGTGAAGCTACAATAGGATCGGCTTTTGCGCGTACTCTTACCGAGTTTATATCGGCAGCGGCTTTATCTGTTTGATTTAGCCAATAGTAGGCTTCTGCTCTTAAAAGATAAGTCTCGGCCAACCTGAATAAATACCAGTCCGAATGTCCTCCATATGGCTGATCGGGTCTTTCTTCATCTTCGACATATACTTTGTAATAAGGGAAAGGATACCAGCAATGGATGGTGTCTTTGGGATTTGTGTATTGTATCTGTACGGGTTGTCCGAAATATTTGGAAGATGGATTGTTGTAAATGAATTTATCGACAGAGAACCAGTTTACTTGATTGTCATGCCTCAAGTCTTTATTACAGTTATTCCATATTTCATAATTGTAATAACTGCAAGGCCGGACATAACCGACTCCTCTTCCTATTTTTATGACAAATTCATTTCCTTGTGTGTCGATAGTTCCTCTTTTTCCGTCGGGATCTTTCATGTAGGACGAATTCCACCAAGAGGGAACATAGCGACGCATAGCCTGGGTGCCTCCACTTATTTCTGCTTCCGGAAATCCGTAACGTTCCTGTACGACAAGGATGCCTTCTTTATTTGAAGATGAGCTTTTATTGTCTTTTTGATGGAGATCCCAGATCGTATTAAACTGAGGATCGGAAGCATCTACCCCGAAGCGGTCAGTCATTAAAAAGTGAATTCCGTCGTTAATGACCGCAGAAGAGGCGTCGACAGCTTCTGTGAATTTTCCATTTGACAGATATATTTTTGTAAGCAAATGGTTGCCGGCAGCTTTAGAGACTGCTCCGGGAACAGCAGTTTTGGGTAGCCACTGGACAGCCCATGCTAAATCTTCTTCTATTTTTGCAAGTATCGTTTTTCGTGAGTGCGTATAGAAGTCGATTTTAGGAGCCGTATGTTCTATATTCAAAAAGGGGACATCTCCATATAAATGGACTAATCTATAATACCAATAGGCTCTGTGAAAATATGCTTCGGCAATAATTGCATTTTTGATTTCTTCTGTGTCGAATTTGCCATTGTCGATACGCGACAGAATAACATTCGCATTTCGTATCTGGTTATATCCTCTTGTCCAAATCTCATGGAAGTCATAGGTCGTACCGGTCCCTGTCGGTAATACTTGAGTATCAAAATTATGTATGGCATTAGCTGCTTTATTGGCACTGATTGCAATATCTGAGGCGATTAATTCAGAAGCCAGGCCCCCTCCTTCTCCGTAGAAATCGGGGCGTAAGTTTTTACGGAGGTTAACCAGTATTCCGTCAAATCCGGCCTTATCCGTATAAATAGATTCCGGAGTGAAGATAGAAAGGGGCTTTATCTCCAAGAAATCGTCTCCGCATGAAACGGTTGTAAACAGAGACGCACAAATGATATATTTTATCCAGTTTTTCATAACTTGTTTATTTATAATGTGACATCAATTCCAAATGTAAAGATTCGAGGCATAGGAGTGTTTCCAGATTCAGGATCCCAACCAGACCATTTTGTGAAAGTTAGCAGGTTACGTCCACTCAAATATACTTTACAATGTCCTACTTTCAGATTTTTGAGAATATTTTCCGGGATATTGTATGCTATGGACAAGTCTTGCAAACGTACAAAACTGCTCCTTTCATAAATGTTATATCCAGGTGTGTTTACCGTATTTAACCGTGTATATTTGTTTGTCGGGGTTTCCGGAGTCCAGTAAGGTAATGCATAACTGTTGGCTCTATCCTCGACATTAGACGTGTTGCTCAATAGACTGTTTGCTCTCCAATGTCCTAAATCTGCACGGATGAAACAAGAAATCTGGAAGTTTTTGAAAAGAGTAAAGTCATTTCGAAGTCCTAAACGGAAGCGTGGCTTTGTATAACCTTGAAATACTTTATCTTCCTGAGTAGACACTCCGTCCCCATTAGGATCGTATAATTTGACATCGCCAGGAGCTTTCCCGAATGATTTAGCCAATTCTTCTTCTCCAAGCTGGTAAATACCAAGGAATTTGTAATCCCATATCCGATCTATTGATTGTCCGATAAACCATCCATTGTCGATATCATCACCTTCTCTTTGTCCGATAACATTGCCATTTTCGTCTAAAATGTTGATTGTTTCTCCATAGAGATGTTTGATCTTGTTTCTATTAAATGAGAACGTCAATGTCGAGTTCCAACTGAAATCCTTATTTTGGATATTATAGCTATTAAGAGTCATTTCAAATCCTTTGTTTTGCAATTCTCCCATATTAGACATTACATTGTCGTATCCAATAATTGTCGGTAGGCTGCGTTTTAACAACAAGTCATTTGTAATCATGCTATAATAATCGACCGAACCATTTAACCGGCTATCTAAAACGGAAAAGTCCAGACCTAAATTTAAAGCTTTAGTCTTTTCCCATTTTAGATATTGGTTCGCCAGTGAACTACTGTATATACCTGAGATCAATGTGCTTCCAGTCAGGTATTTGTTTGTTTCAAGTTTTGCCAATGCATCATAAATCCCTATATCCCGGTTACCGTTTATTCCATAAGAGGCTCTGACTTTGAGATTATTTATCCATTTGATATTGAAGAACGATTCGTCTGATAAATTCCAGGCTAAAGCTCCGGATGGAAAAGTAGCGTAAGGATTTTCCATACCAAAAGCCGAATATCCGTCTCTACGAATAGATAGAGTTAGGAAATAGCGATTCATGAGCGTGTAATTCAGACGGCCCATTATTGCGGTACCGGTCGAATAAGTATCTTCGTTTTTAATAGTTGGTGATCCTCCCGTCCCTAATTGATGGAAGCCCAATGCTTCACTGGGGGTAAAATTTACATTTTCGCCTGTATCTTTCCATGTTTGTTTCTTTTCTGCATTGTATAAGAATGTTGCATAAAAATCATGGACTCCAAAAGTTTTTTTCCATGAAATGATGTTGTCTATTTGCCATTCGTAAAGCGAATAATTGATACGCCGCCCGAAGCCACCTGTCTTGTTGCCACTTGGGATACTTGACGGATCATAGTAATAGTTCTTTTGCCAATCATAGCGATTGATATAAGAAACTTTGTAACTAAAACCGAATGGCAGTTTCAGGTCGGCATACATGGTGGCAAACAGATTTTGGGTGACATTGAATTTGTCCCGTTTTCTGTATAAAAGAAATGGGTTTTGTTCAATTCCTGAATCGTCATGAGGATACCATTTTAGTTCTCCGTTTTCATCATAAGGTTGTCCTAAAGGACTCTGGCGGCTTATATTCGATAATTTGATGGCTTCATTACTTTCATCTTTGTTGCTAAATTGAGCATTGATTCCCACAGTCAGAAATTCGGCAACTTTGGTATCTGCATTAATACGGGAACGGATTGTTTTATACTCATCTCCTTTTATATAACCTTGATTGTCTGTATAGCCTAATGACCAGTAATATTTAGTTTTGCCAATGCCTCCGGATATGTTGACATTGTAGTTTTGCCTTAATCCGGGACGTGTAGCTTCACCATACCAATCATAGGCATTCCCATTCAGATAGTTTTGTTGTTCGATATCACGCAAATTCAGACGTGTC
>ENA-OPEE01001868-OPEE01001868.1-human-gut-metagenome-genome-assembly--contig:-NODE-1868-length-14235-cov-2.697391_pt1 | contig 14235 bp, 9 predicted proteins | sample MGYA00241263_ERZ501506 | MGnify/ENA primary metagenome ERZ501506 (study PRJEB25962, sample SAMEA2042626) | human gut metagenome | biome: human gut; feature: human-associated habitat; material: faeces...
GAGAGGAATTGCACGGAGCAAACAGTCACCAATGGGCATAAAACAAAATAGTTGGAAAGTTCGGTAAGGACTCTCCAACTATTCTGTTGTTTATTTTAAGATCAAGATACGAGCATCTATCGCATCTTATCTCCTATATCTGTTCGTTGGAAAGTATTTATGATATTCTCTGGCGTTTCAATGCTCCAAACATGAAGAACATACGACTGAACTTCGAAGCATTTGTTGCCTCGAATTGTCGTTTGGGATAATATGTTCATTCTATTTTGTTGCATTGTAAATTTTCAAAAGAGGCGCAAATATACAGAATAATTTCGCAATACTCCAAATATTTTTCAGTGAATTCTTTAAATGCAGAGTCAATCAGCAAGTGCAATATTATGAAATTACTTTGAAGAACTCCTTTATGGGCGTGAAAAAGTTCAATTTTTCCCTCGGTCTTCGGTTAATTTTGTATTGGACTTCCTTGATAAACTCTTCTGTAAGTACACAAAAGTCAGTTCCTTTGGGAATGTATTGTCGTATAAGTTTGTTTCCGTTCTCAATGGCTCCTTTCTGCCATGAGGCATACGAATCTGCAAAATAGACAGTAGTAGCGAGAGCTTTTTCAATTTTCTTATGGCATGTAAACTCGCTTCCATTGTCCGTTGTGATGGGCAGCACATTTTTCCGGTAAGGAAGAAGCAACCTGATGACCATATCGGCTACCTTTTCCGGTTTTTTCCCATGTGGTAACCTTGCCATAAGCAGGTAGTTTCTGGAACGCTCGCACAGGGTGAGTATCGCGCTCTTCTGTCCCTTACCTATGATGAGATCCATTTCCCAATCCCCGAAGCGTCTGCCATTGGCCTGAGCCGGTCTGTCATGTATACTTGTCCTGTCAGGGATATTGCGTACTTTGGTTTTCCTGGTGACCTTGACATGACGCCTATATTTCAGTTTATGGCGGCAATGGCGGCGGAGTTCCCCGCTTTCATCGCTCCTTATCCTTTTGTATATCGTCTCATGGGAGATATGCGAAAGGTAACCGGAGATTTGTTTGGGCGACCAGTCCTCGCTCTTTAAGAGATGAAGGGCCTCTTTCAGGAGATTATTATCAATACCCCTGTTCCCCGGCAGGCATTCCTTACGGATAGCAGCACTTTCCTGTGCGATCCGCCAACTGTAACGTCCCGAACGGGTTGAGTTACGTTTTATCTCCCTCCCTACGGTTGAAGGGTGAACCCCTATTTGCCGAGCAATGGCTTTACGGCTTTTACCTTCTTGTAATCCCAGATAGATTGCGTATCTTTGCTCACGGGTTAAATGATTATAGTGCATAGCAACACAAAATTAATTAATCCTTGGGGAGACGGAGGCTTCCCCTTTACTTTTTTGTATTGCTGATTGACCCTTATGAGCGCCCAATCTCCGACCTACGCCCTTTCCGCTACGCTCCAAGAACGGAGGTCGGAGATTGCACTTCTATCTTGAATCTATAGTGAATTCTTTAAATTACCCTATAAAAATCACTGATATTCAAATATACAAATCGCTTGATTATCAGAATCTATTTTGGCTGAAAAAACAATTCAGTTCTATTCGAATATTATCTGTAATTTGGATAAGTTTTAGTGGTACTGATAAAATTTGCCTATTTATCACTGTTAAATTGTATGAGGGACAGAATTTTGTCCCTTGTATCCGTTCAGGGAACAAACGGGGGACAAAATCATGAAAAATTGATACAATACTTTATTATTCCTTTGCATTTAATGTGTTGATTATCAATGTCATCTAAGTTGGACTGTTTCTTCTTTTACTTTCTATTGTGTATTGTGTAATATGCTGATAATCAATTTGTTGCATACCGTTATTTTCCGATGCAATATGTGTTATAAACTTGTAACCAATTGATAATCAGATATGATTTTAGCAATTTTTCATGTTGGGGGACAAACGAGGGACAAAAAAATGGAGACAATCTGCAAAGAAAACACTAATACAATTTCATTTTTGAAAAACGTGATTAAGGAGCCTATTAAATATCCTTTGTCCCTCGTGTCCCTCATGTTTTGAAGCGATGTATTTGCTCTTTATACCTCTTTTCTTTCGCCGCCTCTTATAGATATAAGTTTAGTCTTGTTTATTGTATATCTATCAAAGTTCTAAACCAAACTATCTGCTTGCCAAAAGAGACAGAGACTTTTCTTTTGGTAGGCCCGATAATCGAATTTTAGATAGCAAATTACGATTATTGATTAATGCGTGAAAAAATCACGTGAAATATTCACGCGATAAAAATATATTTTTATCTTTGCAAGTGATTGAAGGTTTATTCCTTTTTACAGAATTGCTAATTAGAAGTTTAACGTACTATAGTTGATAAAAATATGATACTCCGGGTTATACTGAAAAATTTTCTTTCATTTAATGATGAGGTCCAGTTTGATATGTTTCCTAACATGAAAATGACTACTTTGTCAAACCATATTACTATGCTTGACGGAAAACTGCCAGTGTTGAAAATGGCAGCTGTATATGGCGCAAATGGAGCAGGAAAATCAAATCTCCTGAAAGGGATAAATTTCCTGAAAGCCATAGCTACCAATAAGAATTTCTTGAATGGTGATAGTGTTGGAAGATATATGTTTGCGTTGAAGGAAGATGCTGGCGATGAGTCTATAGAACTGACTATTGAAATCCGGAATTCCATTTATATATTCTGTGGAAATTGCTAAGACGGGGATTACTTTCGAGACTCTGCAAGTGTCCGGCTTAGGAGCTGAGGAGAATAAAAATATTTTCACTCGTAAAGATGGTGTTGTTGAATATTCAATTGCTCCTTCTGCTGAGGTCAACAAAATGGTGTTGGGATGGATTGAGAAAAATCCGTTTGCAAGTTTGCTGACCATTAACGATGATATGCCTGTGCTGGCTGATGCCAATATTGATATTGCTCAAAAGTGGTTTGATGATGAACTGACAATAATTGGCTTACATTCCTTTAACCCGGCCTTGATAGGGATCTTCAGAAACGATGAAAACATTAATAAATTTGCCTCTGAACTTTTTAAAGCTATTGACTTGGGTATTGATGGTGTGAAGGTAGAGACGGAGAATTTCGAAGATTGGATAAGTACGCATGATGTTAGCAACCTGCCTGTGGATAAACTCAGGAAAATGCATTCAGGTGTGCTGTCAGAGGTTGTTGATTTCAGAAATACCAGAGATATCAGTGTTGAAGATGGAGTGCAGAAGATCAGTCAGATGATGTTCCGTCAGTTTGGAGAGAACGGATACTCAAAGGAGATGGATATTCAGGCGCAGTCTGATGGCACAGTGCGCCTATTATCACTTGTGCCGGCATTCTATGCAGCCATGCAGTCAGGCAAAACTGTTGCAATCGATGAACTTGACCATAGCATACATCCTCACCTGGTACGCAAGCTTGTCCGTTACTTCTCTTCACATGAAACAAATGGCCAGCTTATTTTTACTACTCATCAGACCTGCCTGCTTAATCAGGATTTCCTGCGCACCGATGAGGTCTGGATGGTTGAGAAAAAGAATGGAAGCAGTCGCATGTATTCACTGAATGACTTCAAAATCCATAACACAATCAATATTGAGAATGGATACATGGAAGGACGTTATGGTGCTATTCCGTTTATTGGCGAACTGAATATGTAAGATGCGTTATGGATTTATCAAAGCTGACATATTCAAAAGAAGATTCGGCACGGACTCCTGCTGATGTTCCATTGCATAAAGCTACCACGGAAAATAAGGATGGGAGCGGAATGTCTGAAACCACACAAGTGCCGTTGGCATACCGGAAAACTGATGGAGTTCTTTCAACGAGCCTTGTTTTCGTGCTTTCTGGAGGTGAAAAACGGGAAAGGGATTTTCTTCTGGAACTGATACGGCAGCGTGAACTGCACTCATTGAAGGTTGCTTTCATGTCTGAAAAGGGACAAGGTTTGCAGCCATATCAGATGCAGGATAAGTGGGCGCAAATCCAATTGACAGGAGAAATAAAAATAGAATCCCAACTTTTTCATTTGGAGGCTATGGACAAAGTATTTCTCCTTTCAGATGTAGATGAATTCTATGATCAGTTGGAGAAAATATTCAAGAATAGATCAAATGATGAGCAGGGCCAATGGATAGTAAGTAATCCATGTTTTGAAATTTGGTTGTATTACTGCTATTTAAATGAACCTGAGAAGTGTTTGAAATGCTTGGAGTCAGAATCAGTTGCGACACGAAGCAAAAAACTGAAATCATTAGGACCGATGCTTGTTTTTGGAGGTCTGAATCCGTGTAAAGCATTTGAACTGATGCCTATTGGTATTGAAAACAGTCGAAAAAATTACGTTGTTGATGAAAATGGAATTCCAGTTTTGTTTGCAACCAAGATGCATGAAATGGCTCAATATCTTGTTGATACGATGAATCAAAATGCCAACGAGTATTCTGAGTTTGTGAGAAGGAAGGAAGAATGGAGAAAGATTATGAGGAAGTAAAATTATAAGCACTGAGCTATGGATACTATTAAATTATTTTATTCTTGGCAAAGCGATAACAAAATCGCACGAAAGACAATTCAAAAAGCAATTGAAAAAACTATTAAGAAACTTAATAAAAGTGATAAAATATTTGAACTGATAACAGATTCTCGGGAGGGAAAAGGTTCAGAACAAATATCTCTATTATCAAAATTCTATGGTTAAGAAAATATTTTGTAGTTGCTTTGAAGTGAGTACTTTTGAACAAACGACCTCGCAATAAGTATATGACTAATACAAAGCATAACGATATTTCGCAGACAGAATAGAGAATATTTAATTGTTTATTGCATTAAAAATTATAGATTTATGTATCTAAGTAAGATTTATATAAAGAATTTTCGTGGAATTAAGGAGTTGATAGTGGAATTCGATAAAAAACTAAATGTTATTATCGGAGCTAACGGACAGTTAAAGACTTCTTTGATGGATGCTATCAGATTGTTTTATTCATGGGGTGAACCAAACCGAGATATAGAAATAACAAAAGAGGATTTTCATGTTGAAATAACAGAAAATGCTGATAGGACTAAAACAGTAACCACTTCAACGAGGATAGATATAGTTTATCTATTTAAAGGATTGTCAGCAGAGCAAGAAGGAGCTTTTTATCAATATCTATGTCCACAAGATGATGGTACAATGGTTGCAAGAGTTCATCTGAGTTTTGAGATGAAAGAGAAGGGAAGAATCTATTCCTCATACATAACTGGTAAAGAAGAGAATGGTATTCGTGCTGATTGGAATACGTTTCATTATTTTCATCCCTATTATCTGGGAGCACTACGCGACAGTACGCGTGATTTGATGAGTACACGCAACAATCTATTAGGAAGAGTCATTAAAAGGAAGATAGATAGGGCTAGCTCAGAAGATGATGTGAGAAATATCGTGGATAATGCAAATGAGCAGCTTTTGCAGAGACAAGAGGTGAGGGAAACGCAAGCTGGTATAAATGATAATCTGAGCCAAATAAACAGATTATATCTTCAAGATGTAGAGTTGCACATAGAACAGAATAGAATTGAGAATATCGTTAATATCATCAAACCCTTTTTGCCATATTCTGCTACTGATTAAAAAAGGGTTTGTGTTGTCGCAAAATAGTCTGGGGTATAATAATCTGATCTACATAGCTTCGGTTTTGAGTGATATCAAAGATTGTCATATCGATGATAATGTGAGTATATATGCATTACTGATAGAAGAACCGGAAGCTCACCTACACCCACAACTTCAGGTAAATCTGTATAACTTTTTAAAGAATGCTGATGACAACGAAAACAGCCAAACATTTGTCACAACCCATTCGCCGACTTTGACGTCCAGGATACCATTGGAGAACATTATTCTTTTAAAGGAAGAGTTTGCATATCATGTGGGAAGTTGTTTCAAAGAACGGCACTCAGAGAATATTGTTCGAGATGTTTCCAAGGATAATAGGCTATTAAAGGAAGAAGAAGTTGTGTCCTATAGAAAGATGATTTCTAGATATTTTGATGTTACTCGATCGCAGTTGTTATTCTCTTCTGGTTGTTTGTTTATTGAAGGAATTTCTGAGTGTCAATTGGTTGATACTTTTTCTAAATTAATGGGGAAATCGTTGATTGACCATCAAATTGAAATTGTGGATACAGATGGAACAGCTTTTTACCAATTCCTGATGCTCTTTAATTCATCTTCTAAAACGAAGCGTTTACCGATGAGAGCAGCATTTGTAACGGATGAGGACCAATTTACTGAATCTAAGCATAAGGAATACAATCTGGACGGGTTGGTAAAAAATAGTTACGAAAAACTACACTTCCTTAGAGAGGGAATTAATCATGATGATGTTTGCAGTCGCGTTAACAATATGAGAGCTATGAGCAATGGACAAGTAGGTATTAAGATATGTTCAGGAAAAAAAACTTTGGAATATCAAATATGTAGAGCAAATGTTTTTTCAAAAAAAGAGACTACGAAAGAGACTTGGCTATATGAACTAATTCGGCAAGAGAATTCAGGTGGAATAGACTATGTTGATTCTTATATGGCCGGAATAGGAGATAGAGATTTGACTGAGGATGAGCAACAGAATGTCGCCTTACTAATGTGGAAGTGTCTACCAGGAAAAGCCGAATTCGCTCAAACATTGAATTCATTTTTGTTAGAGAAAAAAGAGGAAGGAGTTGAAATTAAGTTCACATTACCTCGATATATTCAAGACGCAATTACACATCTGATCCCATGAGTATAGATTATGATATAACACCCCAACGTCAAGCGTACCTTGAAGCACGTGGTTATACCATACTGACAGCGTGTCCAGGTAGCGGCAAGACAACAAGTATTGTAAAGAAACTTTTAACGGTGTCACATTATTGTGAAGAACATTATGGAAAGCATACAGGTTTTGCATGCTTGTCATTTACTAATAAAGCTTGTGCTGAATTAAAGCAGAAATATATGGAACTGCATGATGAAAGATTGGTTTTTCCTTATGAGGTACTAACCATTGATAGTTTTATCATGCAATATGTGGTACTTCCATTTTGGTATCTATGCGATGCGTGTAAGAAAAAACCAATAGTAGTAAACGAGGCTTCAATATTGGACAGGATTTATTATAACAATATTTTGATAAACAATAAATGGCAGCAATATCCAATAATGACTCTGCGAACTTTCGCAAGTCTGATGCATCGTAAGAATCCATCATTGATTTCAAAAGACAAAGCAGGCTTTAAATGGAATCACAAAACTATAACTGATGAGAATGAAATTGCCTATTGTACAGCTGCTTTTACATATCGTCTTGAGAAAGGTTTTATAACTAGCAGCGATGCATTGTGGATAGCATGTGATATATTGGACCATCATCAGGATGTAGCTAAAGCTCTTGTGGCACGTTTTCCGTATATTATTGTAGATGAGGCACAGGATAATTCAGAACTACATTTTGAGTTCTTTAAACTACTAAAGAGAGCTGGTTTACAAAACATTGAGTTTGTGGGCGATATTTGTCAGTCTATATATGGATTCAATAATGCCAAACCAGAGTTGCTACAAAGCATGATGGCAGAAGGTGTGTGGAACGTTTTGCCACTTTCTGAATGTAGACGTTCAAATCAACGGATAATAAATTTATATAGTAAACTGAAATCAAGCGATGTTCCTACTATTACTTCACATGATGTGGAGGATAAGGGAATTCCTATCGTAGTTTATAAGTATGATGATGGAAATGTTAGAGATGTTATTCGAGATTTCAACAAAATTTGTAAAGATAATAAGTTATCAACTAAAATGATTCTGGCTCGTGGAGTTGATAAGTGCAAGACCCTGGCTGGTGTTAAGGATGTAGATTTCAAATATTGGAAATCGGAATTACCTTATTTACTGATTGATGCCGTATTAGCATTGGAATCTAGCGATATGGATTATGCTTTCCGGAAAATGCGTTTGGTGTTATCTGATTTATTGACAGACAACAGTCATGATGCAAAGCGACAGTTTATACATGAGATAGAACATGATACAGATTGGAATGCGAAGATATTTGAGTTCTTAAAGAAAGTCCCGCCACTATCTTTAAGTTTTAAGGAATGGTCTAACCAAACATGTTCTTTATTACAAACGTATTGGGGGCTTGAGAATAGACCTGAATTCATACCATATCAGAAAAAAGTTGGCTATACGATGAAAGAAATGGCAGATGTGCCGGTTGAACAATATCATCAGTCAAACGATAATGGAAGTGAATACTACAAAAGTGTAGATACTATACATGCAGTAAAGGGTGCAACCTTGGATGCGGTACTGCTGTTCATGTCGGCTGATAGCAGGGGACAAAGTATTTCACTGAAAGATTTTCCAAGTAGTCCCGTTAGTGTCATGACTGAGAGTCAGCGAATGATATATGTAGCTTGTTCTAGAGCTAGACAATTTCTAGCATTGGCAGTACCAAGATCTATAACAGACGAAAAAATTAGGAGAGCCTTAACAGGGGTGGACATAGATATTCGTAATATCAACTTGCAGGGAGATTTGACCTTTACCGATTAGCGTTCATATGTATTAGAGCGAAATAAGACATATTTGCTATTTTGCAATATTGGACTCCTCCTTTGAGTTTTTCAGTTCCTTGTCAACCAATGCCATGGTTCGGTTAAAATTGTCGGCATTCACAAACAAACTCCCATCTGTCATCCAGAAGATATTGCCGGTTTCTTCGTCACGATGTTTGTCAATGCGCTGCGCAAGGCAATCTCTACTTTCTTTATATCGTTAAAGAGAAACAATCGCAATTTCTTATCGAAACGATATGGGTTAAGTGCGTCTTGAAAGGAGCTGTCTGCCTTGTCTTGGATTGATGAATCTCCTTGGGGATCTGCAGCATGGGATACAGATAGGCGCCAAGCCTGTAATAGCCGATGTTTCGGATATAATGCTCCATCCGTAGGGAGTCCCTAACGTCCCAACTTTTGTTTTTCAGCAGAGTGACAATCTCAATGGAGGATGTATAGACCTGGTAAGATTAAATGCCCATAGTATAAAAATAAAACGCCCCCAGATTTGAGCATCGTTGAGAGGCTTTGGGGGGTCTAATGTTGTAAAAATACAACAACTATTTCATTCTGCCAAATTTTTGCGGATGTTTCTGTTGCATGGTTTGTCGTTACCAGTTTCCGTAGGGACTGGATTTTCCAACTTTAGGGTCAGCAAGGTAAGACAAAGTGCAAATCATCAAGTGACATTATATCCGGATGGCGGAAACAGAACCATTCGGTCGGTTTCCCGTCTGCGTTTGGTTTATTAACAGGGCAGCCTTGCATAGTCAGTGGCAGAGGGCGATATTTGCTGTAAGAAATGAAATAATGATACGCACTTATATTCTATGAACAGGAGAGTTTAGGATACTATGCGTTTTAATGCAAATTTTATGGATATGAAGGATGAGGAAGAAATAAAATAGGGTTAAATTATTACAGTAAACTATGTGTTACTGCTATAGTTCATTCTAGTATGTAAAGTTAGCGTTTTCTAAAGTTGTATATATAGTAATATATTATTAACTCTATGTATACTGACTGTTTTGCTCGCAAAAAAACAATAGATTTTTTCTCGAAACAGATGGAAAAGGGACGAAAACATCCTTTTCAATCCTCGAACACCCGTTCACAAAACGTAGGTCATGTCGGGGTTTATTTCGCCAAAATAAGCGGTAAAATCGAGGATGGATTCACGGATATTTTAGGATTCAAATTAAGGTATCTCGTGTTCGAAGAAGGATTGAATATTTTATCGACACTATGATTTTCAGGGAAGGACATCTCTGTCAAATCAATACGACATTCACCAGATGCTTACATATGAGACTCCATTCTCCTTGCAGTATTGAACTATTGCTGCGATTTCTTCTCGTGTAAGCATCTTTTTTGCATGAAGATACCTCGCGTGGAATAAAATCGCTATATGCACTTTACCGGTTGCTTACAAATCAAATTACAGGAAGCAATCTTTTATAAAAGCCTCGGCACACTTGGGGGAGGCAATCATTTCATTGAATACGCTGAGAATGACACTACCCAAAAAGAGTGAGAAAAATGAATCTCCCACTCTAATTGAAGCATTAATTCAATGTGATATTACCTGAACTGTTCATTGATTTGTATATCAACAGCCATGTCATCTTTTCTAACCTCATAAAACGACGAAGGTTCATAATAGACATTGACTGGCATATGGCATGTCACATTTGTGTGTTGCTGAATATAGTCTGATTGTTCAAACATTATCTGTTCGATGTCATTGCAGAACATGATAGATTTATCATTTGCCATTTTGCCTAAGACTTCTCTTGTCGTAAATCCAGGTATTCTGTTGTCAGGTACCAAGAAGAAGAGGTAATCTTTTGCGCGACTCATAGCCACGTTGATAATATTTTGGTTGTTTACATGTGCGTTCTGTCCAATATTCATTGGAGGATTGAGAACTACTATCATGATATCGCATTCATCTCCTTGGAAGCTATGAACCGTACCGCAACTTATCATACAAGCGTCATTTGATATGTCTCTTAGTTCAATCATCTGTTTGATACAGTCTGCTTGTTTCTTATAAGGACATACTATTCCGATAGAATATGGCTCTTCCGGCTTTTCGTCTGCTATTCTTTGGGCGATATAACTCGCATATTCATATCCAAATATCGCAGAATAGAGGTGGAAGGCAGATCCATCGATCGCATCTAACCCATAAAGATTATCAAGCAGTTCTGTCTTGAAACCCACGAAGTTGATACTTGAGATCTTGAATCCAATATCAAGCTTCTTCTGACTGTCTTGAGTTCTGTTCGGTTTGACAAGTCCGTTATAGCTGAATTCGCTGACCAATTCTCCAATAGTGGGGATGGAACGGTATTGAATATTCAGACACTCAACCTGAGGGTGTTTTTGAGCCGCAGCAAAACTGTTTAGTCCGACCATCTGGTAGATGTTCTCTGGTTGGATTTCATTCTGCCTTACCGGTTGAATCTGCTTGGGATCACCAGAGATGATGAACTGACAATTATGGCTCTTGTAGAGAATAAATGCCATAGTCACTATATCCATCATAGATGCTTCATCGATGATGACATAGTCCCAGTGGTGGTCGCAAATTATTACCTCATATGGCATGAGGTAATCGTATGCATATCTTGCTGCAGTAGTGACAACAACATGGTGTTCTTCTGAGTCTATGAATTTGTCATCTCTCGTATAGACACGGTTGGATTGCAGATACTCAAGGCTCTCCGTGACTCCATACCTGAAAGTATATGGCGAACAAGACTCCACAGCATTCAATCTAGATGCAATAACATCCGCAGCTTTGTTGGTTGGAGTCAGCACAAGAATGTCCAATGGAGAATTGTTGCTTGAAATGATCTCTTCTATTTTGGCTACCAAACGTGTAGTCTTTCCAGTTCCAGGAGGTCCATAGATATACTTTATGCAATCTGAAAGATTATCCTTTAGATTGTAGTCGTCAGGGAAATCAAGTCTTATGAACTGCTTTGTCAGAGCATCTATGTGGTTGGCCGTAGCACCGTTTGCAACTAGTCTCACCTTGTCCGCATCATTAATTTTAGTCTCTAGTTCGGAGGCATCATCATAGAATGCCCATATAGCATCTTCTGTGAAGTACTGAAGATCAACCTTAATCTTTTCAGAGACATCTCCCTTAAGGATGTGTAAAGTGATATCATCGGCATGCTCTATCCATTTAGGAACAACCCTGTTCGGTTTAAGAATAGCGATTGTGCAGTTGTCTAAAACCTTGGCCTCCCTGAAATCAATCTGCACACTTCTGGTTGTTGCTGTATTATTCTTCTGATTGTACAGCTGTTCCATTAGGTATTTGAACCAAAGGAATGTATATTTCTCGGTTCTGTTGATTGCTTCCTCAAGGTCTGCCTGGTCTTTTGCTTTGTCAAGTTCTTCTTGAGCAGCCTTTTGCTTACTATTGAAAGAATCTCTATTACATCTGTCAGCATTTGAGCCTAGACTTGGCTCATCTAGAGTGTTGTTCCTTGCTTGGGTATACTGCTTTGTGTTAACAGCATCATCAAAGAATTCTCCTTTATTGTTTTCGGATGAAGACGACGGCTGGCTGAACACATCGCTATCTGATCTAGTTGGTCTAATACTATGAGGTTTTTGGACTGGTATCTGTTTCTGTCTTTCCCATTTTTCCTGAAGACGGTCTGCAAGAGGTTTTCTTTGTTCCTCAGTATCATCTTTTTTGTAGCTAAGTCCAGATGGTTGAGTGTTGGAGGATCTGTTATTATTGGTCGAAGTTTCATGCCTCTGGTGTGTCCCACCCAAGTCACTTCGACGTTTTCTCTCCGTGCTATACTGCTCGCTATCGTCATATGAAGAACTTGTAGGGCTCTGTTCTTCGTAACGAACTGAATTCTGAGATTGCTGGGCCTGTCTCTGCTCCATACCTTGTCCAGCCTGCTGCTTCAAATCTTCCGGTAAGTTGTTCACCACATTGTCATCTTCCGAGAATACCTCGGCATTTACGTTTTCGTCGACAGTGATGACTGCACGGTCGGCTTCATCCATATATGTCAGCAACTCATTTGGTAGAGATCCACCTTCTTGTTGCTTGATGAAATCTACAAATGGACGCAGGAATAATTTGCGCAAGAAATTCTGGTCGAATGTTCCCTTGACTTCAAGTTTCTTGATGATCCAATTTAGAATCTCAATGAACATTGAGCCTTGCCAAGAACCTATATACCAAAGATTGGATACTTCTTCGCTATAGATTTCCAGATCGGTAGCAATATTCTCGTTGTAGGAATATATTATACTCTCGCATTGTGATATGTCTGCTCTGTCTAGCTTTGCCTTGTAACCTGCATAGATCTCTTCCCAATTCTCCTTACCTGTCTTATAGGCAAGGTACACAAGTCTCTTAGATATTTCGCGAATCGCTTCAACATCCTTATGATAGTCTCTTGCTTTTTGCTTTGAGAAATCGTCGTTGGTCAGGATTCTGATATTTAGAATACCGCATAACTTATTGAAGTCTTCTTTCGTTTCAGGCATATAAGAAGGGTTGCAGACAAATGAATTGCCTCCAAAATTGCCCTTCAATGTCTCGTTGCCCCATTCCAAAGCAACGAGAGTATTCAATGGAACCCAACACTTTGCACCATTGAACCAGTTTGCGGTCTTGCAATAATCCGCAATGTCCGATTTGTATCGTTGAAGAGTTTCTTCTTTAGTATCAACAAACCATTTGATTACCTCACGACGGAAATCATGAGTATCTAGGCTGAGATACTCCAGACAGTCAGGAAGATAAAGCCTTCCTCTCAGTCCAATCTTTTCTATCCAACCAGGCAATTCAATGGCAGGAAGCTTATCTGCACCGTCCCTCAGCTTAAGAACAATCTTTTGAAGGTTCGGATTCCTATAGTCATATACCTCAGTTGGTTTCTTCATTCCCTTTCTTGTAGGAATACATGCTATGCTTCTAAGTTTTTCATCTGTTAGCATATCTTTCAGATACCAATTCTTGTTAGATGCATACTGTCTCCAGAAATACAGAGAGAATCTCTCATTCTGCAGAAGTCTTAGATTATACTCGCTGAATCCGTCAAGTATTCCTAAGCATGAGCAGAAGAAATGTTTCAAACCATTTGAATAGTACTCATCATACTTCTCGCTGACGAAATCCAATTCTGTAATCCCATTAGCCATGTACTGGCAGTCCGGGTTATATGGAACTGAGATATTGTTTACTACTCCTTTTGAACTTACCTGTTGTGGTAAAGAGATAGATGTCTCCCAGATTTTTTATTAACTCGAGGAGTCCTACGGCATCGGAGTTATAGGCCTTAGCAAGTTCACCGATAATCCTATAATGAGCTTCTGTCTGGGCATAGAAATCCTGATGTTGACAGAAATATTTCAACTTTAGATCCCTCAATTGTGTCGCATTCTCACATTTATTGCCGAGATTATCGGCTATGAGTTTTATGAACTTAGTTATCTCTCTGCGTTTTTCTGAATCGGTACCACAATCAGATAAGTATTCTTCAGAAAGGAGTTTGTATATCTGAATATCTGAGAACACATTTTGTTCAACATCAAAGTATTGTCCAGAAACAACCACGTCCTTGGGTGTACGGTATTCGCCATCGTGG
>ENA-OPEE01001889-OPEE01001889.1-human-gut-metagenome-genome-assembly--contig:-NODE-1889-length-14145-cov-3.204897_pt1 | contig 14145 bp, 9 predicted proteins | sample MGYA00241263_ERZ501506 | MGnify/ENA primary metagenome ERZ501506 (study PRJEB25962, sample SAMEA2042626) | human gut metagenome | biome: human gut; feature: human-associated habitat; material: faeces...
CGCCGCAGGATTGGCCACGGCGCCCTTTTCGATCTTCCCGGCCTGAAACGTGCGGTCGCCGAGCGCCGGAACGGTTATCCGCATGCGGCTGTCGGCGCCGATCGCGGCGATCTCCTGTTCGGGGACGGAGAAGCGCACCTTGACGGTTCCGATTTGCAGTAGGTTCATCACCGGAACGCCCGGCAGCACCGTCTCGCCGGCCGAAGCCCGCCGCTCGCCGACCACACCGTCGAACGGAGCGTACAGCGCGCAGTCGCTCAGGTTCTTCTTGGCGATTTCGAAAAGCGACTCGGCCTGACGGAGCCGGGTCTGCGCTTCGACCCATTTGATTTCGGGCAGACTTTGGGCCTCGTACAGCTGGCGGAGACGCCCGCAGGCGTCTTCGGCCTGCTCCAGCGACGCCCGCGCGGCGTCGAAGGTCTGCCGGGCCGAAGTAGAATCGAGTTCGGCCAGCAGCTGCCCTTTCCGCACGCGCTGTCCTTCGTCGGCCAGCGTGCGGGCGACGGTCCCGGCGACGGGAAAACTCAGGGATGCCGAAGCCTCCTCCTCGACCGAACCTACGTACACGGCCGCGCCGAAGCCGGCCGACGGCGCGGCGACGATCGTCGTCACCCGCAGCGGATCGGCCGTCCGGGTGTTTTTCGGAGAAGAACAGCCCGCCGCAATGAGCAGCAAGGCCCAGAAAATCGTTCGTTTCATTGGTTTACAGTTTTTCGATGCAAAGTTCCCCTTTTGCAAAGCGGCAGAAAAGGCCGCCGTGTCGGCTAAACTCGTCGATTCGTTCGATTTTGAACCTTTCGGCGAATATCGACCGGCAAATTGTTATATTTGTACGAAAAATCCACGACAAAATGAACGAAAAGGATATCCAGAGCTTTTCGCTCGCCACGCTGATCGACGTCTGCGGCCGCCGTCCCGGAGACATCTGCTACGACGGCTGTCTGATCGCGTCGCGCGTCAACGTGCAGGACGAAATCGACATCGACCTGTTCCGCTATCCGACGCGCATCGACGCTTTCGTCATCCTGTTCTGTTCCAAAGGTTCGGGAACCTTCACCTCGAACCTGACGCGGCATACGCTCACGGAGAATTCGATCTTCGTACACCTGCCGGGGTCGATCATCCAAGCCGAATCGACCGAGGAGATCGCGCTGCACGCCGTAATCTGCGAAGAGGAGTTCATCAGGCGCATCAACATAGACATCAGGCTGCTCTCGCAGCTGTTCCTGCACGTGGAGAAGCAGCCCTGTCTCAAACTCGACGAAAAGGAGTGGACGGGAATCACCCGGTCGTTCGAGGAACTCGGCGCCGAGGGTACGGAGATGCCGGCGGACGTCTATTCCGCCGAGGTCATACGTTCGATCATCCGGACGCTGGCCTACAAGGTGTGCCGCGTCATCGGACGTCACATCGAAACGAGCGGAGAGCGGCAGGCAGCCCGCCCCGGAGACCTCGGCCCGCAGCCGCAACGACGAGTATTTCAGCCAGTTCATGAATATTCTGGGCAAACACTACACGCAGGAGCGATCGGTGGGCTTCTACGCCGGACAGCTGAACCTGACGCCCAAATACCTGACGACGCTCATCCGCAAGACCAGCGGCCGGACGGCCGTCGAGTGGATCGACGACTACGTCGTGCTCGAAGCCAAGAACCTGCTGAAATACTCCACGATGAGCATTCAGGAGATCGCCTATTACCTGAATTTCTCCAACCAGTCGTTCTTCGGCAAATACTTCAAGAGCCATACGGGCATGACGCCTTCGGCCTACCGGATCGGCAGGTAGCCGCCGGCCGGGCATGCCGCCCCTTATCCCCGCGTCCGGTACTGATTCGGCGTGCAGCCGGCATGCCGTCTGAAGAAGCGGACGAAATGCTGCGGATACTGAAATCCCAGTTCGCCGGCCACCTGCCCGATCGTCTTGTCCGGGTCGAGCAGGCTCTCTTTCGCCGCGTCGATCATCTTCAGCTGGATATACTCCTGCGCCGATTTTCCGGTCTCCTTTTTGACCAGATCGCCGAAATAGTTGGGCGAAAGGCATATCTTGTCGGCGAAATAGCGCACCGACGGCAGTCCCTCCCTCGCGGCGACGCCCTCCGAGAGGTAATCGTCCAGCAGTCGTTCGAAACGGGCCAGCGCATCGAGGTTCAGGTCTTCGCGCGTCACGAACTGGCGTTCGTAAAAACGCATGCAATAGTCCAGCAGCAGCTCAATATTGGTGGCGATAAGCCCCTTCGAATGCTTGTCGATGGCGTGCCGCAGCTCCATTTCGATCTTTTTCAGGCAGTCGAGCACGATCGTCCGCTCCTCTTCCGACAGGTGCAGGGCTTCGTTGGCTTCGTAAGAGAAGAAGGTGTATTTCCTGATTTTCCGTCCGAGCGACGTGCCGCGGATGAAATCGGGATGAAACAGCAGTCCGACGGACTTCGTGGGAATACCTTCGATATCGGTATAGCCGACGGTCTGTCCCGGAGCGATGCTGACCACGGTCTGGTCGTCGAAATCATACCCCGTCTTCCCGTAGTTGATTCGGCAGCCCCGCGTCTCCTTGAGGAAAACCGAATAGAATCCCATCGTCATCCGGTAGTTTCCCTGACTTTCGGCCGTGTCGAACCGAACCACGCCCACCAGCGGGTGGCGGGTCTCGAATCCGAAGAGTTTGTTGTAGCGGTCGATCGTATCGATCTTCAGAATTTCGTCCATACAGCTCGGTTTTTCCATACGCAAAGATAGCGCTTTTTCCCGTACGCGGTGCGGGCGTCGGTGCGAAACAGTAATCGGGGTAACTTTATCCGTAATCGGGGTAGCCGGCTGTCAGACAGCAGATTCGTTTCAGCTTCAAAAACCGTAATCCGGGTAATTTCATCCGTAATCCGGATACCGGCCCGAAGCGTTTCGGCAAGTAATTTTGCAACGTGGAAATCACCGATAAAAAAATATGAAACGGATTCTAATTTTAACGACAACACTTATTATGATGCACAACATCTCCTCCGCACAAACGGATGCGGACAATTTCTACCGAAGCGATGCGGTAACCGCAGAGAAGGTATCCTTCCCGAACCAGTACAAAATGAAGGTCGGCGCCAACCTCTTCCGGCCCAAGGAGATGAAACCGGGCGAAAAACGTCCCGCAATCATCGTCGGCCACCCGATGGGAGCCGTCAAGGAGCAGGCTGCGAACCTCTATGCGATCAAAATGGCCGAACGCGGATTCGTCACGCTCGCCATCGACCTGTCATTCTGGGGCGACAGCGAGGGAGAGCCGCGCAACACGGTCTCCCCGGAGATATACGCCGAGGATTTCAGCGCGGCGGCGGATTTCCTCGGAACGCGGGAGTTCGTCGAGCGCAGCGGCATCGGCGCAATCGGAATCTGCGGCAGCGGAAGTTTCGCCGTAAGCGCGGCGAAGATCGATCCCCGGCTGAAAGCCGTCGCCACGGTGAGCATGTACGACATGGGCGCAGCCAGCCGCAGCGGACTGAAAAACGCCCTGACACTTGAGCAGCGGAAGCGGATACTGGCCGAAGCGGCGGAACAGCGCTACGCGGAGTTTACGGGCGGGGAAACCGCATACACCGGCGGCACGGCAGACGAGCTGACGGAAAACTCCACCCCGGTCGAGCGGGAATTCTACGCCTTCTACCGCACGCCGCGCGGAGAGTTCACGCCCGAAGGGGCGACGCACCGGACGACCACGCACCCCACGCTCGCAAGCAACGTGAAGTTCATGAACTTCTACCCTTTCAACGACATCGAGACCATCTCGCCTCGTCCGCTGCTCTTCATCGTCGGGGAAAACGCCCATTCGCGCGAATTCAGCGAGGACGCCTTCAGGCGGGCCGCCGAGCCGAAAGAGCTGTATGCCGTACCGGGCGCGGGGCACGTCGATCTCTACGACCGCACGGGGCTGATCCCGTTCGACAAGCTGGAGGAGTTCTTCGCAAACAGCCTGAAATAAGACGGAACGACCATGAAAAAACGGCTCGCATACAGTCCGGGAAGACTGGTTGCAATCCTGACCTTCGGCGTCTTCGGCATCATCAACACCGAAATGGGCGTCGTCGGGATTATCCCGCAAATCGCCGAAACTTTCGGGGTGACAGTTCCGCAGGCGGGATGGACGGTGGGCGTCTTCGCGCTTGTCGTCGCCGTCTCGGCCCCGGTGATGCCGCTGTTGTTTTCGGGCACCGACCGCCGGACGGTCATGCTGCTGGCGCTGGGATTGTTTACGGCGGGCAACATCGTCTCCGCGCTGACCGACAGTTTCGCGGTGCTGCTCGCGGCGCGCGCCCTGCCCGCCTTCCTGCACCCGGCGTATGTGTCGATGGCCTTTTCGACGGCCGCGGCGTCGGTGCGCAGCGAGGAGGCCCCGAAAGCCGTCTCGAAAGTCTTCATCGGCGTCTCGGCGGGCATGGTGCTGGGGGTTCCCGTCACCAGCCTTATCGCCGGACACGCCTCCTTTTCGGCGGCGATGGCGTTCTTCGCCGCGGTGAATGCCGCGACGCTCGCGGCGACGCTTCTCTGCGTACCGCGGCTGCCCGTCGCCCGGCGCATCTCTTACGGGGCGCAGCTGGGCGTGCTGAAAAAAGCCGTGATGCGGCGTTCGCTCATCGCCTTTACGCTGATAAACGGCGCGATGTTCGGATTTTTCAGCTATATGTCCGATTTCCTGAACAGAGTCACGGAAGTCTCCTCCGATACGGCCAGCGCGCTGCTGCTGGTCTACGGCGGCGCGAATATCGCCGGCAACCTCCTTGCAGGACGGCTGCTCGCCCGCAATGCACGCCGCTGCATGATCGTCCTGCCGGTCCTGCTGTCTGCGGCCTACCTCCTGCTGTTCGCCGCCGGAGCCTACGCCGTCGCTGCCGCAGCGACAATTCTCGCACTCGGCGTTCTGGCAGGCATGGCCAGCAACACCGGACAATACATGATCTCCGACGCCGCGCCCGAAGCGCCCGATTTCGCCAACGGGCTGTTCCTGACCTCGGCCAATCTGGGCACGACCGTCGGCACGGCTCTTTGCGGGCTGTTCATCGCCGGGTTCGGCACGCGCAGCTCGCTGCTGGGCGCACTGCTCTTTTCCGCCGCAGGCATCGGATCGGTCATCGCCCGGAACCGAACCGGAAAATTAAAAGCCGCAACGCCATGAAACGCATATTCATTCTCAGCATGACGCTTTTCGCCCTCTCCGCTTCATCCGCATTGACGGCCTGCAATCCGGACGACGGCACGGCGAATCCCGGCACGGCGACTCCGGCGCCGAATCCCCGGCCTGACCCGGCGCCGGACCCAGACCCGAATCCGGACCCCGATCCTTCGGCCGGCAGCCGGATGCGCATTTCCATCGGTTCGGCCTCATTCACGGCCAAGTTCGAAGACAACGCCGCGGCACGGGCTTTCAAGGCCCTGCTCCCGATGACGGCGACCATGAACGACCTGAACCGCAACGAAAAATATTGCGACCTGCCGCGAAATCTCCCGACCGCGGCATCCGCTCCCGGCGCTATCCACGCCGGAGATATCATGCTCTACGGCGCAAGGACGCTGGCACTGTTCTACAAGTCGTTCCCGACTTCGTACAGCTACACCCGGATCGGAAGCGTGGACGATCCCGACGGACTCGAAAGCGCATTGGGAGCCGGAAACGTCCGGATCGCATTCGAACTGCTCCGCTAAACGGCGGAATCAAAAATCGGGACCGGCTGTAATACAACCGGTCCCGATCGTCTATTCGCAGAAAGAGGGCATCAGCCGATGCGGATCTTCTCCCGGAAATGAATGCGGTCGGACGAGCTGCCCACCTGCACCTCGAACTCGCCCGGTTCGAGGACGCGCTCCATGCGTTCGTTCGTGAACATGAGTTCGCTGAAGGGCACCTCCAGCCGGACGGTAACTTTCTCGCCGGCCCTGACCGGAACCTTCTCAAAGGCCTTGAGCTGCCGGACGGGCGTGGCAACGGAACTGATCATGTCGCGCACATAAAGCTGCACCACCTCTTTGCCGTCACGCGGTCCGCAATTCTCGACCTCGACCTCGGCGACGATCCGCTCTCCTTCGGTCCGGACACGGCAGTTGCCGTATTTGTACTCGGTGTAGCTCAAACCGTAGCCGAAACTCCACAAGGCATAGGGTTTCTCGAAAATGTAGTGCAGAGCAGGCTCCTCGTACGAGCCGCCGCGGTCGTTGCCGAACTCCCGGTCGGTAGGATAATAATTGTAATAGCAGGGGCTGTTTCCCGTCGATCGGGGGAAGGAGACGTTCAGACGGCCCGAAGGATTGACATTGCCTACGAGGATGTCGGCCGCGGAGTTGCCCTGCTGCTCTCCGGCATACCATTGCACGAGCAAGGCGTCGGCATTCTCCTTGACCCACGGCATGGCCAGCGGCTTGCCGGCGATGAAGACCACGACCAGCGGTTTGCCCGTAGCCTTCACGGCCTTGAGCAGATCGAGCTGGCGGCCCGGAAGTTCGAGCGACGAAAGGTCGAAGCCTTCGCCCGCCGTCGATTTGCGCGGCCCGCGGCCCAAGTAGGTCGAACGCGTGCCGACGGCCACGATCGCCAGATCGCTCTGCTCGACAGCGGCGACGGCTTCGGCGATGCGACTGCCGTCCTGACTCCACCAGTCGCACCCTTCGGCATGGCGCAGCGCGACGGCGTCGCCCAACACGTTTTTCAGTCCCTGATAAAGCGTCACGCCCTCTTCGGTGTCGGGACGCACCCAGCTGTAGTCGCCGTAGACGGTCTGGTCGCTGTTCGGGCCGACCACGGCGATCGACTTGTATTTTTTGAGGTCCAGCGGCAGAATGCCGTTGTTCTCAAGCAACACGGCGCTCTCGTCGGCGACCTCCTTGGCCAAAGCCACATGGTCCGCACAGCGCACGACACGCTCCACCTCTTCGGCATCGCCGTAAGGTTCGTCGAAAATGCCGAGGGCGAACTTCACATAGAGCATGCGGCGCACGGCCGTGTCGATGTATTCCATATCGATTTTTCCCGCTTCGACCTGCTCTTCGAGCGTCTGGTAGGCTGAATCCACATTGAGGTCGATGCCCGCCATGAGCGACTGACGCGCTGCGTCGGCGCTCGTCTCCACGGCGTAGTGGAAAGTCTTGAGCCGGTCGACCGAGCCCCAGTCCGAATAGACGAACCCGCGGAATCCCAGCTCTCCGCGCAGAATATCGGTCATGTAGTAGCGCGAACCCGATACGGGCACGCCGTCGAAGGCGCTGTAACAGCTCATCACCGCCAGCGGGTCGGTCTCGGCGATCACGCGGGCGAAGGGATAGAGGTAGAGGTTGCGCAATTCGCGCTCACCGCCGCTCACCTGAGCGCAGTTCAATCCGCCCGTAGGCGTTCCGTGCGCCACGAAGTGTTTGGGCATGCAGGAGATGCGGTGTTTCTGGTATCCCCTGACGAACCCGATACCCATTTCGGCGATCAGATAGGGGTCCTCGCCGAAGGTCTCCTCGATACGGCCCCAGCGCAGTTCGCGGGCGATATCGAGCACGGGCGAGAGGATCTGGTGAAGCCCCATGGCCGCAGCCTCGCGGCCGCAGGCATCGGTCATGCGTTCGATCAGCGCCGGGTTGAACGTACTGCCCTGCGCAATGGAGTGCGGAAAGAGCGTGGCGCCGTTCTGGAGCACCCCCTGAATGCCCTCGACGCAGGTCAGCGCGGGAATTCCGAGACGCGTCTTGGTAAACATATACTCCTGCAGCTCGCCGATAATACGCTGGCATTCGGCTGCGTCGTGCCCCATTTCATGGACGGTTCCGGCACTCTCGCCATGGAAACGGTCTTCAAGCTCACCCAGCTTGCCGGCTTCGCGGTTCTGAAGCTGAAGCACCTTTTCATGCAGGGTCATCCGCGCGAGCAGATCTTCGACACGCCGTTCTATCGGCGCCTTTCTGTTTTTATAAAGAGGTTGTTTTGCAGCTGCCGCGCCGCCCAGACAGCAAACAGCCGCCAGAGAGAGAAGGATTTTTTTCATTACGGTTTAAGTTTACGGTTATTCCGAATTTCGCATGGTACAAAATTAGCCGGATCGAACGTATAAATTTAATACGTTTGCGGCTAATAGTTGCACAAATGATGCAGTCCGCCGAATCCGGACCGCAGATCTCCGCGGCGCAAACGGCCGGCGGTCCGAAAGCCGTGACAGGGGAATCCGGCGGCAGCCGAGACGCGCCGGAAAGGCCCTCCGGAACGATTCCGGCGAGGGCCGTTGCATCAAAAATACTATAAATATCGGCAAATGTTCTATTTCGACACACCCGGAAAGTCTAATTTTGTATTGCCGGAAAAAACCCGGCGCAACCCCAATTAACCAAAAGCCAACTTAAACCCAAACAGCATGAACAATTCTACGCTTCAAATGACACGGCGTTTGTTATGCCATCATCTGTTGCTCACGGGATTACTGCTCGCTTCAGCAATCTGTCCGACAACAGCTGCGGAAAACAAGGGGGGGGGAAATGCCGATGCGGCATCCGCCCAATCCACCCGGCAGTCCGCAGTTATCGAAGGTGTGATCAAGGACGCCGACGGCGCGCCCATCGTCGGCGCGACGGTCGCCGTCAAAGGATCGGCGATCGGAGCACTGACCGATGCCGGCGGACACTACATTCTTAACAACGTCCCCGCAGGCAGTATTCTTTCCGTTTCCTACGTCGGAATGAAACCGCAGGAGATCACCGTCGGCAACGCGGCCCGTCAGACGATCAACGTAAAGATGGAGATGGACGCCATCGACGAGGTCGTGGTCGTCGCCTTCGGCACCCAGAAAAAGGAGAGCATCGTCTCCTCGATCGAAACCATCAATCCCAAGGAGCTGAAAGTTCCGTCAAGCAACCTCACGACCGCCCTCGCCGGCCGCATGTCGGGAGTGATCGCCTATCAGCGCAGCGGAGAGCCGGGCGCCGACGGCGCCGACTTCTTTATCCGCGGCGTCACTTCGTTCGGATACAAGGTGGACCCCCTGATCCTGATCGACGGCATCGAGAGCACCAAAACGGACCTCTCCCGGCTCCAGCCCGACGACATCGCCGCCTTTTCGATCCTCAAGGACGCCACCGCAACGGCCCTCTACGGTGCCAGAGGCGCCAACGGCGTAATTCAGGTCTCGACCAAGACCGGAGAGGTCGGAGCTGCCCGCATCTCGCTCCGCTTCGAGAACTCCTTCTCGATGAACAACAAGGACATCGAGCTGGCGGACCCCGTCACCTTCATGAAACTGGCCAACGAAGCGGCGCGCACGCGCAATCCGCTGGCTCCGCTGGAATACTCGCAGGAAAAGATCGACCGCACGGCCCGCGGCGACGATCCCTATCTCTACCCGGCCAACGACTGGTACTCGATGCTGATGAAGAAGGTGACCACGAACCAGCGGCTGAACATGAACATCAGCGGCGGCGGCAACGTGGCCCGCTACTACATCGCCGGTACGCTCAACATGGACAACGGCAACCTGAAAGTGGACAAACGCAACAACTTCAACAGCAACATCAACCTGAAAACGTATCAGGTGCGTTCGAACATCAACATCAACCTCTCGAAAAGCACCGAAGGCATCGTCCGCATGTCGGGAACGTTCGACGACTACCGGGGACCGCTCAAGAGCGGACAGGAGACCTACGAGATGATCATGAAATCGAATCCCGTACTCTTCCCCGCCTACTATCCCTCGTCGCTGATGCCGACGACCAAACACATCCTCTTCGGCAACGCGATGCGCGGCTCCGGCGGCGGGGCGGCCTACACCAACCCTTACGCCGAACTCGTCAAGGGATACAAGGATTACGGCCGTTCGACGCTCGACATCCAGCTCGAACTGAAGCAGGACTTCGACTTCCTCGTAAAGGGGCTCAAGGCACGGGTGCTGTTCAACACGTCGCGCTACTCCTACTTCGAGGTTTCGCGCAATTACAACCCCTATTATTATAATGTAAGTTCGTACGACAAAACCACGGGCGACTACACGCTCATGCTGCTCAACGGCAACGACAACCCCACCGAATACCTCAACTACAACGAAGGCGGGAAAGACATCAACTACCGGACCTACATCGAAGCCGCCATGGAATACAACCGCACCTTCGGCAAACACTCCCTGAGCGGCCTGCTGGTCTACCAGAACAGCAATCAGGTCAAGGCCAACCAAGGCGACCTGCAAAAATCGCTGCCGTATCGCAATCAGGGACTTTCGGGCCGCTTCACCTACGGATTCGACGGCCGCTACCTCGCAGAGTTCAACTTCGGATACAACGGTTCGGAGCGCTTCCACCGCAAGGAACGCTACGGCTTCTTCCCGGCCATGGGTCTGGCATGGATGGTCTCCAACGAACCCTTCTGGGGACGCCTGAAAGAGACCGTCGACACATTCAAGATCAAAGCGACCTACGGCGTGGTGGGCAACGACGCCATCGGCAGCGACGACGACCGCTTCTTCTACCTTTCGAACGTCGACATGAACAACGGCGACAAGGCCTATTGGTTCGGCGAAGAGATGGGATACGGGTTCAACGGCGTCGCCATCAAGCGCTACGCCAACAACGACATCACATGGGAACGCGCCTACAAACTGAATGCGGGTTTCGAGATGAGTCTCTGGAACTGCATCCGGATCGAGGCCGACTACTTCCGCGAGAAGCGCACGAACATCCTCATGGAGCGCGCCTCGATCCCATCGAGCATGGGTCTGAGCGCCGCCGTGCGCGCCAATGTGGGCAAGGCCCGGAGCCACGGCGTCGACGCTTCGCTGGACGTCAACAAGGCCTTCGCCTCAGGATGGTGGGTGCAGGGACGCATGAACTTCACCTATGCGACCAGCGAATATCTCGAATACGAAGAACCCGAATACAACGAAAAGTACAAATCGCGCATCGGCAATTCGCTCCGACAGTGGTACGGCCTGATCGCCGAACGTCTGTTCATCGACGAAGCCGACGTAGCCAACTCGCCCACGCAGACTTTCGGCACCTACGGACCGGGCGACATCAAATATGTGGACGTGAACCAAGACGGACAGATCACCGACCTCGACGAAGTGCCGCTGGGACACCCCAACGTGCCGGAGATCGTCTACGGATTCGGTTTCTCGTTCGGCAAGAAGGGCTTCGACCTCTCGGCCTTCTTCCAAGGATCGGCCCGCTCGTCGTTCTGGATCTACGCCGACAACACCTCGCCTTTCTACAACGACCAGCCGCTGCTGAAAGCCTATGCAGACGACCACTGGGACGAGAACAACCGGAACATCTACGCCCTCTGGCCGCGTCTGAGTCTCGACAAGAGCGAGAACAACACCAAGACCAACTCGTGGTTCATGCGCAACGGAGCATTCCTGCGTCTGAAATCGGTCGAGATAGGCTATACCTTCCGCAACGGCATAAAGAAAGCCGGATTCGACTCCTTACGCCTCTACCTGAGCGGCACGAACCTGCTTACGATAAGCGGATTCGACCTTTGGGACATCGAGATGGGCGGCAACGGACTCGGTTATCCCATTCAGCGCACCTACAATATCGGCGTGCAGCTTAACTTCTAAAACCGACAACCATGAAAAAACAGCTAATCAACCTGCTCTGCATAGCCGGCATAGCCTTCGGAAGCGCTTCCTGCGACTTCCTCGACGTCGTACCCGACAATGTGGCGACCATCGAAAATGCGTTCGCCAACGAACTCGAAGCGCGCAAATACCTCGCCACGATCTACTCCTACCTGCCCCACCACGACAAGTTCAACAACAACATCGCACTCATGGGCAGCGACGAAATCACCTCATGGCACATCCTCACGCTCGACAACCAGATCACCCCGATCCGGCTGGTCACCGGCGACCAGAACCGCAACTCCCCGATCCTGAGCTACTGGAGCGGCGACAACAACGGACGCAACTACCATGAGGCGATCCACGACTGCAACGTATTCATCGAGAACGTCTCGGACGAAAGCAAGATCTACGACCTGACGCCCAGCGACCGCCGCCGCTGGCTCGGCGAAGCCTATTTCCTGAAGGCCTACTACACCTTCTACATGATGCGCATGTACGGACCGGTAATCCTCATGCGCGAAAACCTGCCCGTAGACGCTCCGACCGAGATCGTGCGGCAGAAGCGCGTTCCTTTCGACGAATGCGTGGAATACGTATCCGAACTGCTCGACATGGCCGCAGAACGGCTTCCCGACAAAATCATCAACACGGCCGACGAGCTGGGCCGCCCGACACGCCCCGCCGCCCTCGCACTGAAAGCAAGGGTGCTGGTAACTGCCGCCAGCCCGCTTTTCAACGGTAACCCCGACTACGCGAACTTCGTCGATCACGACGGCGTACACCTGATGAGCACCGAACGTTCCCAAGAGAAATGGGAAGCGGCGGCCGCCGCCTGCGACTCGGCGGTGGTAGCCTGTCACAAGGCCGGCATCGAGCTTTACGAATTCACCGACTCCGAAAACATTTCGGACGTAACGCGCCGCAAGCTCTCGATCAACAACGCCGCGACCCTCCGCTGGAACAAGGAGCTGATCTGGGGACTCTCGTCCCGCAACGACGAGGGGCTGCAGGCCGACTGCATGGCGCGTCTCGATCCGAACGATCCGACCAACATCTGGGGAGGACGCGATCTGGGCAATCCGACCGTCGAAATAGGAAACCTCTACTACACCCGCAACGGCATACCCATCGACGAAGACAAGACATGGCACTACAACACGCGCGACGAACTGCGCACGGCCACGACGGAGGAGCGCTACGACCTGATCAGCGATTATACGATCTCGGCCGCGCATTTCGACCGCGAACCCCGCTTCTACGCACACCTCGCCTTCGACGGTTCGATCTGGTGGCTGAAGAACGGTCCGAGCGATTCGGACGAGAACACATGGACCGTAAAGGCCCGCGTAGGCGGCGGACAGTCGCGTCTGGGCGCCTACAACTACTCGGTGACGGGTTACTGGTGCAAAAAACTCGTCAACTACAAGTTCAAGCTCACCACGGGCGGCAGCGGCTTCACGGCGGAACGCTATCCGTGGCCCGAACTCCGGCTTGCAGACCTCTACCTGCTTTACGCCGAAGCGCTCAACGAATGCGACAAGGGCGAGGACGCCATCTACTGGCTCGACAAAGTCCGCGAGCGCGCCGGCCTGAAGGGCGTAAAAGAGTCGTGGGACACCTACGCCACCACGAAGAAATACGCCACCCAGACAGGGCTGCGCGAAATCATCCACCGCGAGAGAACCCTCGAAATGATGTTCGAAGGATCGCGCTTCTGGGACCTGCGCCGCTGGAAGGAGGCCGAAAAACAACTTAACAACAAACCGCTGAGCGGCTGGGCCATCGATCAGGAAAGCCCCGAAGGCTACTATAACCGGCAGACGCTCTACACGCAGCATTTCATCGCCCCGCGCGACTATCTCTGGCCGATCAAGGAGCAGGACATCATCGTCAACCCGAACCTCGTACAGAACCCCGGCTGGTAAACCTGAAAAAAAGATACAGATATGAAACTTCATAAACTGATTTTGTGCGGCATGCTGCTCACGTTGTGGAGCGGCTGCATCAAATCGACGGTCGAACCGATCGAAAACGACGGCTCCGCACCCGGACCGCTGACCGACGTTACGTGGAAGGCGATTCCCGGCGGCGCCGAGATCTCCTACGAACTTCCCAAGGACAACGACCTGCTCTACGCGCGGGCGTCGTTCACCACCAAATCCGGAATCCGGCGCGAATTCAAGGCGTCGATCTACACCAACACGCTCCGCATCGAGGGCATCGGCGATACGGACACCTACAACGTACTGCTCGAAGCCGTGGACCGCAGCGAAAACCATTCGGCACCGGTTTATATCGACATCACACCCGACACGCCCCCCGTCGTGCAGGCTTTCGAATCGCTCGACGTCACGGAGGATTTCGGCGGCATCACCGTCTCCTTCACCAACGAGACGAAAGCCGACCTCGTCTTAGAGGTGCTGACGGCCAACGAAGAGAACGTGATGACCGTCGTCGAGACCTTCTACACGGCTCTTCCGGCCGCCACGTTCTCGGTGCGCGGCTACGAGGACGTTCCGCGCGAATTCCGGATCCGCGTACGCACGGCATGCTGTCGCTTCGATTGCCGAAGATGTCATTGCACGGAAGAGGGT
>ENA-OPEE01001912-OPEE01001912.1-human-gut-metagenome-genome-assembly--contig:-NODE-1912-length-14028-cov-2.967008_pt1 | contig 14028 bp, 17 predicted proteins | sample MGYA00241263_ERZ501506 | MGnify/ENA primary metagenome ERZ501506 (study PRJEB25962, sample SAMEA2042626) | human gut metagenome | biome: human gut; feature: human-associated habitat; material: faeces...
AAAGCCATAAACCTTTGGGCGACTATTATCCCGACAGGAAATGGGCCACGGAGGGCGACTCCCCGTCTTTCCTCCACGTATATGCCAACGGACTGAACGTACCCGAAGAAATCACTGTCGGAGGATGGGGCGGCCGTTTCTCCAATCAAAAGACGAGCGGCATACGAGGCATGGATTTTATAGTGCGCAGCGGAAAAGATGAAACACAATATGACCCTTATTACATGCATGGAAGCTGCAAAGAGGGCTGTGCCGCCATCAACAAATGGCAGCAGCACATTTGGAATAATTTTGCAGCACGTATGTTGTGGACTACAACCGATGATTATAAAGCGGTGAATCACCATCCGCATGCAGTGCTTGATGGAGACCGTTCGCTGAAATGTATCTTTAAGAAGGTAAAAGCCGGAAATTCCATGTTTTTAGATGCCAGCGGTTCAACTGATCCTGATGGTAACAAGCTGATATACAAGTGGAGTATTTATACCGAACCTAGCAGTTACAAAGGTGAAGTAAAAATAGAAGGGGATAATGCGGAAAAATGCAAAGTGCATATTCCTGCTGATGCTGCGGGCAAAAACATACATATCATTCTAGAATTGACGGATGAAGCAACTCCGGCACTTACAGTTTATAGACGAGTAGTGCTAAAAATAAGTTAGAAATGCCCTCCGCTACGGATTAATAAATAAAAAGGAATAAAAAAGTTTGAGGTAGTCTTGGAGAATCGTTACTTTTGCATCGAAAAAGAAAATAAGTATTTTAAAATCAATCGTAAGGAAAAAAATGGCTGAATCGAACTTTGTTGACTACGTAAAGATATATTGCCGCTCCGGGAAGGGCGGACGAGGCTCTACGCACATGAGGCGTGAGAAATACATACCCAATGGCGGCCCCGACGGAGGTGACGGAGGACGAGGAGGTCACATCATCCTGCGCGGTAACCGTAACTATTGGACGCTGTTGCATTTGCGCTACGACCGCCATGCACTGGCCGGACATGGAGAATCCGGTTCCAAGAACCGCAGTTTCGGTAAGGACGGAGAAGATAAGATTATTGAAGTTCCCTGTGGTACAGTGGTATACAATGCCGAAACAGGTGAATATATCTGTGACGTCACCGAGCATGGACAGGAAGTAGTCCTGCTGAAAGGCGGACGTGGCGGACTGGGTAACTGGCACTTCAAGACAGCCACCCGTCAGGCACCCCGCTTTGCACAACCAGGTGAACCGATGCAGGAAATGACAGTAATCATGGAGCTGAAACTCTTGGCAGACGTAGGTCTGGTAGGCTTCCCGAATGCCGGAAAATCGACTTTGCTTGCTTCCGTATCTGCCGCCAAGCCCAAGATAGCCAACTATCCATTCACCACATTGGAACCCAATCTGGGTATTGTTTCTTACCGTGACAGCAAGTCGTTTGTCATGGCGGACATTCCCGGTATCATTGAAGGAGCCAGTGCCGGAAAAGGGTTGGGATTGCGCTTTCTGCGGCACATCGAGCGTAACTCTCTGTTGCTCTTCATGGTGCCTGCCGATAGCGACGATATCCGGAAGGAATATGAAATCCTGTTGAATGAACTGAGCACTTTCAATCCTGAAATGCTGGACAAGCAACGGGTACTTGCCATCACCAAGAGCGATATGCTCGATCAGGAATTGATGGACGAAATAGAGCCTACACTCCCTGCAAACGTTCCGCATGTATTCATTTCTTCCATTACCGGCATGGGGCTTTCCGTGTTGAAAGACATTCTTTGGGAAGAGTTGAATAAGGATAGCAACAAAATAGAAGCTATTGTTCACCGTCCGAAGGATGTAAACAAACTCCAGCAAGAGTTGAAAGACATGGGTGAGGATGAAGACCTCAGCTATGAATATGTGGAAGACGATGAGGACGTGGAAGACCTGGAAGACTTTGAGTATGAGGAAGAAGACTGGGAGGATGACAAGCAATGATTGCTTTGACAGAAGATAAACGAATGTTGGGATACGGGGTTATGACACCGTACTCCAACATTTTTTGTTTCGCAACTACCCGCCGGGGAGGTTTCAGCAAAGGAGATTATGCCTCTTTCAACTGTACGCCTTACACGGGAGATGATGCGGAATCTGTCCGTCGCAATCAGGAATTACTCTGTAACTCCATGCCTCAACAGCCTAAAGAATTAGTCATTCCGTTCCAAACACATGGTACAAAGGTGGAGGTGATTGATGAAAAGTATCTCAATGCCACATCTGACGAGCGCACGGCCACGCTGCAAGGAGTGGATGCACTAATCACCAAGGAACCGGGTTGCTGCATTTGTATTTCTACGGCTGACTGTATTCCTATCCTGTTGTATGACCGCAAGAACCAAGTAGTAGCCGCCGCCCATGCGGGTTGGCGGGGAACGGTGAATTACATAGCCGGACACACTCTCGACAGGATGCGGGCGCTCTATGGAACCGATGGAAAAGATGTTATCGCTTGTATCGGTCCCGGCATATCCTTACCTTCTTTTGAAGTAGGCGAAGAAGTGTACGAAGCTTTCCGCATGAACGGTTTTGCAATGGATTATATATCAGAATGGAAACCGGAAACACATAAGTATCATATCGACCTGTGGGCTGCAAACCGGATGCAGTTGCTCGACTTCGGTGTACCCGGCGAACAAATAGAAACATCAGGTATTTGCACCTATATGAGGCATGAAGAATTTTTCTCGGCAAGACGGCTGGGGATTAAATCAGGACGTATACTATCGGGAATTATGATAGTAGACACAAAACCATATTAATATGAAGAATATTTTGTCCAAAGGGCAGCTATCGATTCTCATTGTATTGGGAATTTTGATTCTTGACCAAGTCATAAAGATCGAAGTTAAAACGAATATGTTTTATAATGAAAGCATTCATATCACAGATTGGTTTTACCTCCGCTTTATAGAAAATCCCGGTATGGCTTTCGGTATGCAGATAGTGCCTAAAGCCATTCAGACTATTGCCCGCACAATATTTGCTATCGCAATTGGATGGTATATCGTCATACTTATTAAAGCTAAATATAAGCGTGGTTATATTGCATGTGTTTCGTTGATACTGGCAGGAGCTATCGGGAATATCATCGACAGCATATTCTATGGCGTTATTTTCAGTAAGAGTACACCCGCCGAGATTTCTACTTTCGTACCTATAGGGGAAGGATATACCAGTTGGCTGCATGGAAAAGTGGTCGATATGTTCTACTTTCCTCTTTTTGAGTTTAACTGGCCAAGCTGGATGCCATTTATAGGAGGGGACAATTTCGTATTCTTCAGTCCGGTATTCAATTTAGCGGATGCTGCCATCAGTTGCGGAGTGATTATCTTATTTTTGTTTTACATGAAAAGTTTAAATAGTAGTTTTAGTTTATGTACCAGATCACCGTATCAGAAGAAATAAAGAATGCCTGCCCCATCTTCAAAGGTGCAGCCGTCTATGCAGAAGTTACCAATACAGCCTTTTGCGAAGGGCTTTGGGAAGAGATCAATACTTTCACCCGGGAACTGACTTCCACTACCCAGCCGGAGGACGTCAAACTGCAACCCGCCATTGCAGCTACCCGGGAGGCTTATAAACGTTGCGGCAAAGACCCCAGCCGTTACCGTCCTTCTGCCGAAGCCTTACGACGCCGTCTGATGCGTGGAATTGCCCTTTACCAAATAGATACATTGGTTGACCTGATTAATCTGGTATCCCTACGCACCGGTTATTCCATCGGTGGTTTCGATGCGGACAAGATACAGGGCACTGACCTCAAACTGGGAGTTGGACGCGCCGAAGAACCATTCGAAGGTATCGGACGGGGTGTGCTGAACATCGAAGGACTTCCGGTCTATCGCGATGCCGTAGGCGGTATCGGTACTCCTACCAGCGACAACGAACGTACTAAAATGGATTTAGGCACCCAGCATATCCTTGCCATCGTCAATGGTTACAGCGGACAGGAAGGTCTGCGGGAAGCTGCCGAGATGATACAGGAATTACTGAAAAAATACACTTCCTCAAATGGAGGAGAAATTATCTATTTTGAATAACGAGAAGGACCTTTAATCATGAACATATTCTTTCTGCTGCTGTCATTCGCACTGGCTTATACTCCGCCTGAAAAGAAACCTAGCTTCTCACAAATGGAAATCAATCATATCCGGGTTACTACACCGGGGCTTTTCGATAACGAAAAATTGTTAGAATTGCATCTGGAGCAAATACCTGACACCGCTTATTGCTTTCCGCTTCCCGGAGGAAAAGTGATTTCTCCTTACGGACGTGGTGGTGGCCGTCACTCGGGTATTGATATCAAAACTTGCGCCAAAGACACGATACGCAGTGCTTTCGATGGCATTGTACGTATGTCGAAGCCTTACAGTGCTTACGGCAACGTAATCGTTGTGCGCCATTCTTCGGGATTGGAAACGATATACAGCCATAATTTTAAGAATCTTGTTCAGAGCGGTGACGCCGTTAAGGCCGGACAACCCATTGCACTGACCGGACGTACCGGACGTGCCAGCACCGAACATCTTCATTTTGAAACCCGCATCAACGGACAGCATTTCAACCCCAATCTCATTTTCGATTTCAAAAAAAGAACACTCCGTAAAGAGTGTATTCACTGCACCAAGAATGGAAAAGGCGTCATCGTGAAGCCTGCAACAAAAAAAACAGCCGGAACCAGCTAAGTATCCAAACGTTTCACTAAATTTGCAACTGTTTTACCTATAAAACGACATGAACTTATAAACAATTCAATGATAGAAAAACTGATTGTTCTTGAGGATATCGACCCGGTTATCTTTTACGGTGTGAATAACGCCAATATGCAGTTGATAAAAGCTTTGTACCCCAAACTGCGCATTGTTGCACGCGGCAATGTCATCAAAGTGTTGGGAGATGAAGAAGAGATGTGCGCATTCGAAGAAAACATTACCAAACTGGAAAAATACTGCGCCGAATACAACTCATTGAAAGAAGAGGTGATCATCGACATCATCAAAGGAAATGCACCGCAAGCAGAAAAGTCGGGTAACGTCATCGTATTCAGCGTGACAGGCAAACCGATCATCCCCCGCAGTGAAAATCAGCTTAAACTGGTAGAAGGTTTTGCCAAGAACGACATGGTATTTGCCATAGGTCCTGCCGGTTCGGGAAAGACGTATACTGCCATTGCCCTTGCCGTACGTGCCCTCAAAAATAAAGAGATCAAGAAAATCATCCTCAGTCGCCCCGCCGTGGAAGCCGGTGAGAAGCTTGGATTCCTGCCCGGTGACATGAAGGATAAGATAGACCCGTATCTGCAACCGTTGTATGATGCCTTGCAGGATATGATTCCGGCTGCCAAGCTGAAAGAATACATGGAACTGAACATCATTCAGATTGCTCCTCTCGCCTTTATGCGCGGACGAACGTTGAATGATGCAGTTGTCATTCTGGATGAAGCGCAGAATACCACTACCCAGCAGATCAAGATGTTCCTCACCCGCATGGGTATGAACACCAAGATGATCGTAACGGGAGATATGACACAGATCGACCTGCCCTCTTCCCAGACTTCGGGACTGGTACAGGCACTCCGCATCCTGAAAGGTGTGAAAGGCATCAGCTTCGTGGAACTGAACAAGAAAGATATTGTGCGTCACCAATTGGTAACCCGCATTGTAGATGCCTACGAGAAGTTCGAAGCAGCTACAAGAGACAAGCTACGAGCTACAAGCAAGGGGACAGCAATAAGCAGTGAAAAGAAAATAATATAAATGGGAGAAATTAGGACGCATAAAGATTTAAAAATTACATTATATAACTTCTGAAGAATATGCTGATAGTTCGAATGCCCTAAATGAAATAATAAGAATGACTTGTGGTCTAATAAACTCATTAAAAATAAACAATACGAGTGCAGCCTCTTGTAGCTTGTAGCTCGTAGCTAAAGAACTGTAATATGAAAGCATTAACAAAAACTGATTTCAATTTTCCGGGACAAAAAAGTGTGTACCACGGAAAAGTACGCGATGTTTATAACATCAATGGTGAAAAGCTGGTTATGGTAGCAACCGACCGTATCTCCGCATTCGACGTTGTTTTGCCGAAAGGTATTCCTTTCAAAGGACAAATGCTGAATCAGATTGCAGCCAAGTTCCTGGATGCGACTACTGATATCTGTCCCAACTGGAAGACAGCTACACCCGACCCGATGGTAACGGTAGGTGTGATGTGCGAAGGTTTCCCCATCGAAATGATTGTACGCGGTTATCTTTGCGGTAGCGCATGGCGTGCTTACAAGAGTGGTGTACGCGAAATCTGTGGTGTGAAGTTGCCCGAAGGAATGAAGGAAAACCAGAAGTTCCCCGAACCCATCATCACCCCGACTACGAAAGCTGAAATCGGTGAACATGACGCAGACATTTCAAAAGAAGAAATCCTTGCTAAAGGTCTGGCTACTCCCGAAGAATATGCCGTATTGGAAAAATACACCATGGCACTCTTCAAAAGAGGAACCGAGATCGCAGCAGAACGTGGTCTGATTCTGGTAGATACGAAGTATGAATTCGGTAAGCACAACGGTACTATTTACCTGATGGACGAAATCCATACACCGGACTCCAGCCGCTACTTCTACTCTGAAGGTTATCAGGAACGCTTTGAAAAAGGCGAAGCACAGAAACAACTTTCTAAAGAATTCGTTCGCGAATGGTTGATGGACAATAGTTTCCAAGGCAAGGCAGGACAACAAGTTCCAGAAATGACAGACGAAATCGTAGCATCCATCAGTGAGCGTTACATTGAACTGTACGAGCACATCACCGGAGAGCAATTCGTGAAGGAAGATACCAGCAACATTGCTTCACGCATTGAGAAGAACGTAACGGAATACTTAAACAAGTGATAAACGGTTAGTATGGATTATCCCCAGGAACATATCAAACCCTACGGTGAGGACGGAAAAAAGAGTGAACAGGTAGAAGAAATGTTCGACAACATTGCTCCTGCTTATGATAAGCTGAACCATACCCTTTCATTAGGCATCGACCGCAGTTGGCGCCGGAAAGCGATCAATTGGTTAAAGCCTTTCCAACCAAAGTGCATCATGGACGTAGCCACCGGTACAGGTGACTTTGCCATTCTTGCCTGCCGCGAGTTGCAGCCTGACGAACTGATAGGCACCGACATCTCAGAGGGAATGATGGACGTGGGACGTAATAAAGTAAAACAGGCGCACCTCTCGGACAAAATATCCTTTGCCCGGGAGGACTGCACCTCTCTCTCATTTGCCGATGACACGTTCGATGCTGTAACCGTAGCATTCGGTATCCGCAACTTCGAAGGGTTGGACAAAGGGTTGGCGGAAATGTGCCGCGTGCTGAAAACCGGAGGACATCTCGTCATTCTGGAACTCTCCACACCGGACCGTTTTCCAATGAAACAACTTTTCACCATCTACTCCAAAGTAGTCATCCCCCTGCTCGGCAAATGCCTGTCAAAAGACAATAGTGCTTACACCTACCTGCCCCAAAGCATCCGTGCTTTCCCGCAAGGCGAAGTGATGCAAAAAGTTATTCGCAAAGCAGGTTTCAGTCAGGTTAATTTCCGCAGACTGACATTCGGTATATGCACTCTTTATACTGCGACTAAATAGAATGATAGGATGGTAAGATGATAACATGTTAAGATTCAATGTTATCATCCTACCATCCCACCATTTTACCATTACTATATTATTGACATAGCACACTAAGAGAATTATGCAGAAATACGGTTTAATAGGCTATCCGCTGAGACATTCGTTTTCCATCGGATATTTCAATGAAAAGTTCAAATCGGAGAATATCGACGCCGAATATGTAAACTTTGAGATACCCAACATCAATGACTTTATGGAAGTCATAGAGGAAAATCCCAACCTCTGCGGACTTAATGTGACCATTCCGTACAAAGAACAGGTCATCCCCTTTCTTGACGAACTGGACAAAGATACCGCAAAGATCGGCGCAGTGAACGTCATCAAAATCATCCGCCAGCCGAAGGGAAAAGTAAAACTTGTCGGCTATAACTCGGATATCATAGGATTTACACAGTCCATTGAACCTTTACTGCAACCCCATCACAAGAAGGCGCTGATTCTGGGTACAGGCGGTGCATCCAAAGCCGTCTATCGCGGACTGGCCAATCTGGGCATCGAAAGCGTATTCGTATCGCGTACGAAAAAGGAATCGTCTCACCTCACTTATGACGAACTGACACCGGAGATTATGCAGGAATATACTATTATCGTAAACTGTACACCCGTAGGCATGTACCCTAAGGTGGATTTCTGTCCGGATATTCCTTATGATCAATTAACTCCCAACCATTTACTCTACGATTTGTTATATAATCCCAATGAAACCCTTTTCATGAAAAAGGGAGAGGCTCACGGCGCCGTTACTAAAAACGGACTGGAAATGCTGTTATTGCAAGCATTTGCCGCATGGGAAATATGGGACAAATAGAGTGAAAGGAAGGAAAGATGAAGAAAGGTATCAAGTACAGTCTACTCGGACTGTTAGCAGTTATCGTTATTGCCCTCACGGGTGCGAGTTTCTACATGCTCGGCTACTCGCTGAGACCAGAGCACAACAAAGGGAAAGATATTCCCGGCTCCTACGAGTATATGCTCAGCGAGTATCCGCAAATCAAGCCTTGGATAGATAGTTTGCAAACTGTCGGTGCTTTACGGGATACCTTTATTATCAACCCTGACGGGGTGCAACTGCATGCCATTTACGCAGCCGCCCCCGAACCTACCCACAAAACAGCCGTCATCGTGCATGGTTATACGGACGATTGCATCCGCATGCTGATGATAGGTTACCTTTACAACAAAGATTTAAAGTATAACATTCTGTTGCCCGACCTGCAGAATCAGGGATTAAGCGGAGGCCCTGCCATTCAAATGGGTTGGAAAGACCGGCTGGACGTATTGCGCTGGATGGACATTGCCAACGATATTTACGGCGGAAATACCCAGATGGTAGTACATGGCATCTCTATGGGTGCCGCCACCACTATGATGGTATCCGGTGAGCCTCAACAACCTTTTGTGAAATGTTTTGTGGAAGATTGCGGTTATACCAGCGTCTGGGATGAATTCTCCTACGAGTTGAAGGGACAGTTCGGGTTGCCTCCTTTCCCGTTGATGTACACCACCAGCTGGCTGTGCAACGCGAAATACGGCTGGAACTTCAAGGAAGCTTCTTCGCTGAATCAGGTCAGGAAATGCAAACTGCCGATGTTCTTCATTCATGGCGATGCAGATACATACGTACCCACCTGGATGGTATATCCCCTCTACGAGGCAAAATCGGAACCTAAAGAATTGTGGCTTGCCCCCGGTGCCACACACGCCATGTCCTACAAGGATCACCCGGAGGAATACACCGAACGTGTGAAGAATTTTGTAGGAAAATACATCTATTGATGTGATTTTTCCTATATTCGCCACACAAATACATTAGTATGAAAAGATTAATCTCCATAAGTTTATTCCTATGCCTGCTGCTATCCATGCAGGCACAGAAGGTCTATACTACAGACAATATCCCCAAAGTACATCTTCAGAACAAAATGCGCTATGTCTGCAATCCGGACGGCATCCTCTCTCAGGCTGCCTGCGACAGCATCGACCGTATGTTGTATGCATTGGAACAACAGACCGGCATTGAGACAGTAGTTGCCGTGGTTCCGTCTATCGGCAATGATGATTGCTTTGACTTTGCGCACCGCCTGCTCAATGAATGGGGTGTAGGAAAGAAAGGAAAGAATAATGGTCTGGTCATTCTTCTGGTGACCGACCAGCGCTGCATCCAGTTCTATACAGGTTATGGACTGGAAGGAGATCTGCCCGATGCCATCTGTAAACGTATCCAGACGCGCGACATGATTCCTTATCTGAAAGATGGTAACTGGGATGCAGGTATGGTTGCCGGTATGCGTGCCGTATGCGGCAGACTGGACGGTAGCATGGTGAATGATACAGATGATGAAGAAGACATTTCCTTCTTCGGCATTCTGGCAGCAGTTATCGGATTCTTTGTTGTTGCCGGAGGAATCGGTTGGATGGCGGCACGTGCCGCAAGCAAATGCCCCAACTGCGGACAGCACAAATTGCAACGCACCAGCAGTAAAGTGATTTCCCGAATCAACGGAGTAAAAACGGAAGATGTTACCTACACTTGCCGCAACTGCGGACACAAGATAGTACGCCGCAAACAGTCGTATGATGAAAACTATCGCGGAGGTGGCGGAGGAGGTCCGGTTATCTTCGGTGGTGGCGGAGGCTTCGGCGGCGGAGGCGGTGGCTTCAGCGGAGGCAGCTTCGGTGGAGGTATGGGAGGTGGCGGAGGTGCCGGTTCCCGATTCTGAGAGTTGAAACTCTCAGAGTGACAAGATACGGGTTACAAGCTACAAGTGCCTTTCGGTATCACAGCGCAGCAACTCGTAGCTTGTAGCTCGTAACTTGCAGCTAATTAATAATAATCATTTAATAAAAGAAAAGTATGAAGAAATCAACTATTATCATTCTTGTTGTTTTAGCTCTCCTCGTCATTTGGGGTGTTACTGGTTATAACGGACTAGTAACTATGGATGAAAACGTAAGCGGACAATGGTCAAACGTTGAAACACAATATCAACGCCGTGCCGACTTGATTCCGAATCTGGTTAGTACGGTAAAAGGATACGCTTCTCATGAAAAAGAAACTCTGGAGGGTGTAGTAGAGGCTCGCAGCCAGGCTACTCAAATTAAAGTAGATGTTAATGATCTGACTCCGGAAAAGTTGGCTGAATACCAGAAAGCTCAAGGTGCGGTAACTTCTGCATTGGGTAAGTTGCTTGCCATTACTGAGAATTACCCCGACCTGAAAGCAAACCAGAATTTCCTGGAACTGCAAGCTCAATTGGAAGGTACTGAAAACCGTATCAACGTGGCACGTACCAACTTCAACAATGCAGCAAAGAACTTCAATACTGCCATCAGCCGCTTCCCGAAGAACATTCTTGCAAGTCTGTTCGGTTTCGAAAAGCGTGCTTACTTTGAAGCTTCCGAAGGAGCTGAAACAGCACCGCAGGTACAGTTCTAAATAAGTATATTCCCACCGTAACAAACGGTTCTATAAAAAACAAATACCCCTTCCACCCTGGAAACTCGAATAGATCGGAGTTTCCGATGGGTGGAAGGGGTACTTTCATTTTTTAAGATTACTATTGCAAATCCGTTATTGCCTCTTTCAGTTCTTTTATCCCGCTCCAGGCTTTGAGAAACAAACGGATTCCTATCAGCCCCCCTACGACAAGCCCGGTCCAGGCACCTATCAATATATAACGATCACCCATTTGGGACATATCCCATATCATACTTACCAGTAAAGGTACGGCACACAACACACTCACAGCTATCCCCACTTTGAAAGACATCCGGAAACGACTTTCTGCCAGACACACTTCACGTACAGTCATCTTCAGGCAATCAATCTTCCTTAGTAGCAACATCCACGTAAGTTGCCGGGCGAGTATCACAACTACAAACAGAAACAACAATACCCACGTCAGTACGCTGAAATCATACACCTGATTGCGCACCAAAAGCCAAGCCATGAGAGGCAAACAGAGAATCAAAACCGTAAATCGACGCAACACACGATCCTGTACCTGCTTTACTTTACTGACCACCTTATTATTTAGTTGCTGGCGCTGCTCCATTTCCAGGCGTCCGAGTCTTTCTTCCATTATATTCCAATTTTGTTTCAATTCTTCCAGTTCCATAATCTGTTTTATTTTAGCTATTCGCTTGTTTTGTAAGTTTATCCTTAATTCGTTTTAATCTTGAAGCTACGGTATTGCGCGGCACACCAACAATTTCCGCAATCTCTTCGTAAGAATTTTCATCCAGCCACAGCAAGATGACGGCACGTTCAAACTTGTCCAGTCCCGCAATGAGGCGATACATCTCTTTCAAGCGTCGGGTCGTTTCACTGTCCTCTGCTTCCAGCCCGTAGAGGGAATCCAAGGAAGTATGTTCGCCCCGGCGTTGCTGCTGGCGGTAGAAGGATATACAGGTATTCAATCCCACGCGGTAAATCCACGAAGAAAGTTTACCCTTTCCTTCATAACCCTCGAAGCCTTTCCAAAGGTTTATTACTACATCTTGGTAGAGATCTTTAAAATTATCTCCATCCGTTGCATACATGTAGCAGATTTTATAGATCACTCGCTTGTATTCCTCGATGAGAGAAGTGAACTGTTTTTCTTTCGTATTCTGTTCCATCTTAAGATAGTCTTTTATACATAAGACGCCCGGTTAGGGAATTAGTTGCAAGAGGGAAGAAAAAAGTAAGTTAAAGCTGTTTCACGCTCGAAGTACATCTGCCATCTTGCCACCACATTGGCAAAGTTGTGCCACCACATTGGCAAAAGCTTGCCACCGCATTGGCAAAAGCTTGCCAGTACGATGGCAAAACATTGGCAATATAATAGCAACAATTACTTCACTTAGAGATCACTGTTCAGTAAGGTTAACTATAAAGATTTATAGTTCATTTCCATCCCACTCTATGCATACTTTTCATAAAAAACTTGTATCTTTGCTGCGTATTTCTTTCGTTGGAAAAGAAATATATTTTGCGATTTGGAGATATCATTTTATTATTCGTAACTTCTAAAGTCTGGTAAATTTTTGCAAGAGCGAATAATAAGTGGAAGTCTCCACGTCCGGGTTGCGTATAATTTTGTTATATACACTCTGGCGTGGGGCTATTGCTTATTGTTTTCTTGACGGGTTTACCAGAGCCTTGGAGTTGAATAATAATGCCAATAGTTCCCACGTCTCTTTTTTACATTAGAGAAGTAGGAACACACGACTAACCCTTTAAAACTTATAACACGATGGATGAACTTCTTACCTGCTCCTGCCAGATGAAAACCGACTTAGAAAACTCAGCCGATACTTTTTCCTTTTTCAAAGAGAACTACCCCTTATCCAGTCTTACGAATAATCTGAATGCGCTTTCCAAGCAAGAACTACGCTGCGCTTGTTGCCTGATGGGGGTTGCTTTAATAAAAATGTCTCAAAAGAAAACGATTTGGGAGAGATTGAAAGTAAAACAGTAGAATGCAATCTATGATTTACGAGGATTACTTTCTGTTGAATATCAGATCGAGCCCTTGATTTCTGTAGAATTCAAAGCGGATATCGCTGGAGATGAGCGGTAAATGCTCGGTGATGGCATGGGCAATGATTACATGGTCGGAAGGGTCTTTGTGTCCCTAGGCTTCATTTATTTCCATTTTTGCGTAAGTTTTCATGTGCTCCTTCTTTAAAGGGAGTATCTTGACGTAGAAGTCGTTTTCAATGGCGACTACCATCTCTTCTATTGATTTCCACCGCTTGGAGCACAAGCCTTTGTTGCGATAGGCAACTATTAATTCGCGGACAGACTCGGCACTCATATACAACAATGCATCAGGCTCTTCAAACAATGACAAAACATCGCGATTTAAAGAATCTACGTCAGTGGCCAAATAAACAAAGATGTTTGTATCTATAAGGTATCTCATGCTTAAAGCAAAAATTTAGGATCGTTCACGATAAGACTACCCTTAAGTCTTCTTGCAGCTTCAAGCGTCTTGCTCACAGTTCTTCTCCTACTGCTCCTCTTCTTAGCCACCACCTCAGTCGTAGCTTTTTCTTCTATTTGTTTTTCCTTCTTCTCTTCCATAAAGTTTATTATTAGTTTTTATTCTACAAAGATAGCGCATTTCTTTTAATTGACGGAACAATAACAGTTAAAGAATAAGCAGGTATCTGAAGAATAATCACTATCTTTGCGCCATCAATATTGAACAAACTTATTAATCTCATGAGTAACCAAAGATACATGATGCGCGGTGTCAGCGCTTCTAAAGAAGATGTGCACAATGCCATCAAGAACATCGACAAAGGTATTTTCCCGCAGGCTTTCTGCAAAATTATCC
>ENA-OPEE01001926-OPEE01001926.1-human-gut-metagenome-genome-assembly--contig:-NODE-1926-length-13956-cov-6.065247_pt1 | contig 13956 bp, 15 predicted proteins | sample MGYA00241263_ERZ501506 | MGnify/ENA primary metagenome ERZ501506 (study PRJEB25962, sample SAMEA2042626) | human gut metagenome | biome: human gut; feature: human-associated habitat; material: faeces...
CCTTGTATTTTTCAAGTATGGCTTTACTGTACTTGTTCAGTTCAATACTCAGACTATCTGCCGTTTTAACGGTGGTGACTTCTATATGGTCGGACTTGACATCACTTCTCTTTAGGTTACGAACATCTGAATAACGCAGACTGGTAAAGCAACAGAACAGGAAAACATCCCGGACACGTTCCAGATACTGTTTGTCTTTGGGTATCTGATAGTCTTTTAGTCTGTTCAACTCTTCCCATGTCAGGAAGATTACCTTCTTGGGGGTGGTTTTCAATTTCGGTTTGAACGTATCGTATGCTATATTCTGGTGATAGTCTTTCTTGAAGCTCCATCGCAGGAACCATTTGAGGAATCCCATTTGTTTACCGATGGTACTGTTTCTCATGTCTTTTTTGTCACGCAGGAAATTGATATACTCGTTCAATCCGAACTCATCGAAATATTCAAAGGTCACATCTTCCTTGAACTCCTTGAGGTGATTTTTAACGGCTGCAAACTTTTCGTATGTGGATTCAGTCCAGTTATTCTGATTGCCGCATTCTTTTACAAATTCATCGAACACCTCCCAAAAACTTATCTGTGCTTCTTCCTGCTGTTCTTCGTTGGCATTCTTCATCCGCAGGTTGAATGCATCCTTTAGTTGTTGGGTAGTTGGCATGGTTTCCTGTACCTCAAACTCCTTGAACACATTTTGAATTTCGGCATAGTATTTCAGCAGATCGGCATTGATTTCAGATGCACTTTGCTTTAATTTGTTGGTACACCCGTTCTTTACTCGCTGCTTGTCGGAATCCCATTTGGCTACATCGATGCGGTAACCCGTTGTAAACTCAATGCGCTGGCTTGCGTATATGACGCGCATACGGATGGGGACATTCTCCACAATTGGCACACCGTTCTTTTTCCGGCTTTCCAATGCAAAAATGATGTTTCGTTTGATATTCATAATTGGGTGCGTTTGAAATTCTACACCCAAATATACACCCAATATTTGGAATAGCAAAAGATATTCAGAAAGATTTAGATTTACTATGTATTCCAAATTGTGTGTGATTATCAGTAATTTGCAATTTTATGATATTTCTTGAATGTATAGGTTCGAGAGCCTATCTCTCCGCTGAACTAACCGGACAAAACCGGACAATGAACAGCCAAGTCCCACAAATTCAACGATTTGTGGGACTTTTTTTATCCCTTTATGTCTGCCCTACCGGACATCATTTAGCCCTTAAAAGACAAAGTTAGTAACCTAACTCGTACCCCCGACAACTGAAAGTCCAAAAGGGGTACACTTAGTCCGAAATTGGCGAATTTCTGTCGCTATTTGGCGAGCCTGTATAAACTTCACTTTGAGTTAATTACCGTAGTTTTGTAACCTAAAAAAGTGAGTTTATGAAGAGTACATTTTCCGTTCTTTTCTTTGTGAAAAAGGACAAGCAAAAAATCAATGGCAGTTACCCTATTTTTGTCCGCATCACGATTGATGGTGTGGCAAGCCGTTTTAATTCCAAACTGGACGTTCAACCCAAACTTTGGGACGGTAAGGCAGGCAAAGCCGCCGGACGTTCTGCGGAAGCTACCCGCATCAACCGATTGCTGGATGATATAAACGCATCCCTTAATACCATCTATCACGAACTGCAAAGGCGTGACAATTATGTTACCGCCGAAAAGGTGAAGAATGAATTTTTAGGGCATAGCGAAAACCACGATACCATCCTTAACCTTTTCCAAAAGCACAATGACGATGTGAAACAGTTGGTCGGCATATCCAAAACGATTGCCACTTATCGCAAATATGAAGTGACCCGCCGCCATCTTGCTGAGTTCATCCAAAGCAAATATAACCTGTCGGATATTTCTATAAAGGAAATAACCCCGATGTTCATTACTGACTTCGAGTTATATTTGCGTACCACTTGTAAATGTGGTTATAATACGACTGCCAAGTTCATGCAGTTCTTCAAGCGCATTATCCTGATAGCCCGTAATAACGGCATCTTGATAGGCGACCCATTCGCCAACTATAAAATACGTTTGGAAAAAGTGGATAGGGGGTATTTGACAGAAGATGAAATAAAGATAATCCTTAAAAAGAAGATGGTTTCCGAGCGATTGGAACAGGTGCGTGATATTTTTATCTTTTCCTGTTTCAGTGGTTTGGCTTATGTGGATGTTGCAAACTTAAAGGAAGATAATATCCGCAAGTCCTTTGACGGTAATTTGTGGATAATTACCAAACGTCAGAAAACGAATATAGACGTGAATGTCCCCTTGCTGGACATTCCTAAAATGATACTGGAAAAGTACAAAGGTAAATTGCCGAACGGTAAGGTACTTCCTATTATCAGCAATCAAAAACTTAATGCATATTTGAAAGAAATAGCGGATGTATGCGGAATTAAAAAGAACTTGACATTTCACCTTGCGAGGCATACTTTTGCCACGACAACCACGCTTGCAAAGGGTGTTCCTATTGAAACCGTTAGTAAGATGTTGGGACACACCAATATAGAAACGACACAGATATACGCCCGCATTACCAATAATAAAATCAGTAACGATATGCAGGGGCTTGACAAGAAGTTTGTCGGCATTGAAAAAATCTATAAGGAAGCATCTATAAAATAGGTATATAGGGAAACTTATCACAAATTGTGATAAGTCCCTTTATGCTTTATTACTCACCATTAAATAATAACATTATGGACTTACAAATCATCCAAAGCAAGATTTATGAAATTAGAGGTTGCCGGGTTATGCTCGATAGTGACCTTGCGGCACTTTATCAGGTGGAAACAAAAGCGTTGAAACAGGCTGTGAAACGTAATATAGAACGTTTCCCGGAAGATTTTATGTTTGAACTGACAAAGGAAGAAGTCGAATGTTTAAGGTCACAAATTGTGACCTTAAAGAATAATCCCGATGAAACGGAAGAAGAAACCAGTTCAAAACGCGGTAAGCATACTAAATATTTACCCTATGTTTTCACGCAAGAGGGAGTAGCCGCCCTGTCCGGTGTACTGCGCAGCCCTATTGCCATACAGGTGAATATTTCTATCATGCGGGCATTTGTAGCCTTGCGTCAAATGATTACAGGTTATCAGGAGTTACTAAAGCGCATTGAAGAACTGGAAGAATGTACGGATGCACAATTCAGCGAAGTTTATCAAGCACTTACCCAGCTACTAAGCAAGCCTGAACCGAAGCCACGCAAACCGATAGGATATAGAACCTATGACGAATAACGTTTAAAGGTATTCGGTTGTCTAAGGGGTGTCACCTGTGATACCCCTTTTCAGTTCATTAAAGTAATGTATCTCAATCACAAATTTTAGCAAAGTTACAGCCCGGCAGGGACAAATACCAAATCCGAGCCGTTCCAGTTTTCTAAAAAATCTCCACACCTACGGGTTGTATTTTTTTGAAAAGATATGGTTGAAGTCCCCGCCAAACTGTGGGTGTCCGGCAAAATTTCTTATTGTTTAATTTAAAATTCAAGCGTTATGAAAACAATCGAATTTACCATGCCGGAAATCACTATCTCTTATAAGGACAATGTAAAAGCATCCGAAAGAATAAAAATCTTCTCTTCTGAAACGTCCTACTCTTACCTGAAACCGTTCTATGTAGAATGTATGGAACACCACGAAGAAAGCTATGTAATGTTCCTCAATCGGGCTAACAAGGCTTTAGGTGTTTCCCTTATCTCTAAAGGCGGCATGGCTGAAACAGTAATGGACGTGAAAATCATCCTGCAAACAGCCTTAAAAGTCCATGCTTCGGGGATTATCCTCTCACATAACCACCCATCAGGCAACCTGCGTCCGAGTGAACCGGACAAACAAATCACCTCAAAAATAAAAGAAGCCTGCAAGGTATTGGATTTACACCTGTTAGACCATATCATCCTGGCAGAAGAAAGCTATTACAGTTTTGCAGACGAGGGGCTTTTATAAGCCCTTTTTTTGTTACTGGCAACAAAAACACAATATCCTACTTTTAAAATAAAACCATTTTTCCAGTTTCTCCTATTGTAAATCTTCCTCTTAGGCAGTCCCCAGCCGGAGCAGTCATTATCGTATCACATAGGCAAAGGTATTTCCGTGTTCTTCAGGTCTTTGCAAGGTCAAGCCCTAAAGGGTTTAAACAAAAAATCTTCCTGTTGTACTTCGTCCAAAGAGTATTTTTTTTAAAATCTTGCAAAGCCTAAACACTACCCTTTAAAGCCTATATGAAACGAAAACGACCGTCCCGACCGGAAACGCATAAAAAAAAGTCAGATTTACGAGAAACAGGAAAAAAGGTTATGAAACTCAACTCCCTTACCTCTCAAATCCGCATAAATTTTAAAAGACACAGAATTATGGAAGCAGTAACATTATCAGAAGCAAGAGTTTATGTAGGTACTTACAACAAGTATAATAGCGGTTCACTTTTCGGCAAATGGTTAGACCTGTCCGACTATTCAGATAAGGACGAGTTTTTGGAAGCGTGCCGGGAACTGCACAAGGACGACCAAGACCCGGAATTTATGTTTCAGGATTACGAGAATATCCCGGAAGCGTTCATTTCTGAAAGCTGGTTATTTGAAAAGTTCTTTGAAGTGCGGGACGCTATCGAGAAATTAAGCGAAACCCAGCAGGAAGCGTTTTTCGTATGGTGCGACCATCATAGCCACGATATAAGCGAAGAAGATGTAGAATACCTTATTTCCTCTTTTGAAGATGATTATCAGGGAGAATATAAGGACGAGGAAGATTACGCCTATGAAATCGTAGAGCAATGTTACGAACTGCCGGAGTTCGCAAAGACCTACTTTGATTATTCGGCTTTTGCCCGTGACCTGTTTATGACTGATTACTGGATGGAAGACGGTTTTGTTTTCCGTTGCGCCTGATTACTAACCGGGTGGAGCAATTCACCCGCAACACATTAAGACAATGAAAGTATATAATAAGATAAAGACCGTTTTAAGATGAGTAATACTGGCTTTTATCATCTATCAGGCAGCCACCAGCACCACCGGAATGTGGATAGTTCTAATCATAGGCTTTTATATAGTCTGGTTCTTTCTCCCGCTGTTTATCTCCGCCGTTTACCTGTTTTTGTATGGCGTTAATTTTCGTTGTGCTGCTTTCGCTTTTAGTTATCTGATAACTCATTTAAAATTATAACGATATGGAAACTTTAAACAAAAACGGGGTAAGCATTACCCAAACACTGGGAGAAGAAAAATATGTAAAATACTATATAGTACAATCAGAAGTCAATTCTTTATCCAACATGATACCCACTATATAAGCAGTAAACTCTTTTCTATAGTGAATATATTTAAAACTTACAGTCAGAAAGGGAACAAATGGATAAAATGTCAAGAGTAGTCCTCTCATTACAGACGAACATCCAACCAAACTGAGTAGGGTTTGTTTCTTGTTTAACGAATAATCGAAACGGCAAAAGAACGACCTTTATCTCAATTAGATGGCGGTAGTGATATTAAAATATAATATAGAAAATATATTAAACAACGGGTATTTTAATGATAAAACTGTTATCAGAATACTCATAGCCCTTATAAGTAACTATTTCATCTCCAGCAACAACGTGAATCTCAGACTTATTTAATTCTATCAGTCGTTTTACCCTATACATACCTATTCCATCTCCAGCTTTTGATGTTTTTTTTGCATTTATCCCAGAATACCCTTCGTTAAACATTTGTTTTATATCATCTGGATAGAGGTGTAGACTATTCATCTTAAACTCAATAGTATGGAACTTATCATCGTTGCTTAATAAAACTTTTAGAATGGTTTGAGGTTTGATATATTTGGCTGCGTTCTCAACTATATGATATAATGCAACTTGTATTGACTCGAAATCAATAACTGCTTTCTCGTAATATTCATCAACATCCACTCTGACAGAAATAGATGTGAAATCTCCAAAAAACATATGTAGCACAATCATTATTACATCTCTTAATTTATAAGATCGTGGTGATAGTTTCGGGTTGTCTTTTAATAATTTTTCATACACGGAAAATTCAGCTTTCATACTTCCGTTATATTTTGCAATTCTTAGAAAAGTCAGTGCTGCGTCTTTGTTTTTTTTCTTTATAGCATCTTTTACTATATCAACTGTTTGATTTATATTTTGTGTAAATTTGTCTTGAGGTATAAAATTATACAACTCCTGTATACAATGAGCATTTATGCTTTTTAAGTTATGAACGACCCTTCTTACTCGTTGCAGTTCATTTTGAGAAATTTCTTGAGCTACTTCATTTCTGAGCGTTAATAAATCGGGAATATGAGAGGCTATAACATTTAAATTATCTTTAAAGTTTTTAGTCGTTTTACTATTGTCACTACAAGCATATAATTCTCCACTATTATTTCCCATAAATCCAATTCTTTTATTAACTGTATCTATTGGGCAACAAATTTGGGCATATCCATTATTTGTTTTGTTGCGAATACACTCAATGCATTGATCGTCAAGTGAAGATGTTAAAATATCTCCTTTTTTAGATATTATTCTTTTATTCATTATAAATCTCTGCTGCAAAATTTTCTACTAAAGAAATAAATTCATATGGTTCGGCATTTTTTGCTAAACAATCATCAACTTTGCGTAATGCTTTATCAAATCGATCCCCTGTTGTTTCTGCTGAGTAAATAACAATTTTTTTAGTTGGGTATTTGTCTTTCAAAGCACTTGCTAAACCTATACCCTGACTTTCAAATAAGTTTTTTCCTACACCATTTATATCCACAAATATAATATCTGATTTATATACGTCAATATCGTCCAAATCGATAATATCTTTTTTGGAAAAAGTATTCTTCCACCCAGCTTTTTTAAGAATATTTACCATATTAAATTTTTCATCATCTATAAATAATATGACTGCTAAATCTTTTGGCGTTTTTTTAGGATATACATTATGATTCACCTTATGCATTTCTGCTTTTGCTGCTGCTTCTACTGATGCATTTGTATGATTGCTAATATTTATATTATTTACAATCTTATTTTCTTGGTTGGCAATTTTACTAGACTCATATTCTCGTTTAAACAACTTCCCGATAAGCGGAACTAGACATGCAACACCTATTCCACTAAATATCCATTCCATATTAGTCTTAAAAAAAGTAATGATGTTCTCCATAAATTGATTTTAAATTTATTCTATACATTAACCGCAAAGTTAACAAAAAAAATGTATCTATTGTGGTTTGATGTAAGAAAACAGCCTTTGCAATCGAAAAATCACATAAGGCTGTTTGTATCATGCTTTAAAAATTTATATTCTATTTCTTAACTATAGCGTTCGATATAAATCAGAACGTTCATTGCTTCAAGAACCATCTAAGTTATATTTAGTGCGAGAAAATTATATTTCCATTAATCCACCTCATTTTATGATATCTTCCTTACTGTTATCATTATTAAATGAAAACGTAAGCTGCTGTAACTGCCCGAAGCTATCCTGAAAATACACATCTACCGTTTGTTGGTCGGTGGATGCAGAGGTATAATAAAGCCGGAATGTTTCACCCGGAAGCGGGTACAGGTCATTCGGCAGTAAAACCGTCCCATCGGACATTTTCAACGTTCCCGTCCCGTCCGGCTGGAAATAACGGATGAAATACTTTGTTTCCTCAAATCGCCCGTCCCGGTGAAGCTGACACCTGATTTCGGCGGTTTCACCCACCTTTAATTTCTTCGGTACAGGCATCGTTTCAATACTGAACGGGTAAGACTGCTGTATATCCACATCGTCATTACACGCACCCACAAATAAGATGGCGGTCATTATATAGCAGCCCATCAAAATACGGCTTAAAATCTTTCTCATATACATTATATATAATAGGTTAGTTTATCACATTATTATCTTTAGACCGATACCGAACTGTGTATGGAACTTTCCGACTGAAGAACCGAACAGGCATCTTTCCCGTGCGTTAATCAGGAACACCACCCGGTCGGTAATATAACTTTCCAGTTCCAGCGTCAGCGCACCGCCATAGACAAAACCGTCCTTATCCGTCAGCATCGAGCCATCGGGCAGCAGCTTGTCACTCCAGTTGCTTGTTTCGTATCCGGCAAGGGCAGACAATCCGAGCGAAAGGAAAAAGGTTTTCTTCCGGTCTGAAAGGAAGTTCATATAGTAACCGCCCTCACCTGTGAACTGGCTTACGGGTATCTGTAAATCCTTATAGGGGTAATGTTTTTCGAGGTATTCCCCGCCGATAACCCACCTGTTCCCGTTTTTGGTATAGGTGGAAAGAGCCGCCCCGAAGTAATAGGCAAAATCACTTTTACCGTTCCAGTGAACACCGTCCGCCATGCCGCCCGTGACCTGCAAACCTTTCATTCCCGGCAGACATCTTTGTGCGTGTGCCTGGTTAAAAGTCAGGCACAGCGCAAAAAGGAACATCATACAGAATATCCTTTTCATGTTCATTTGATTTTAAGTTCATTAATCACTTTGGCTGCCACTATATCCGAATTTTCCACCTGAATAGTTTGGTGTCTGCCCCCGTTCTTTTCCACCAGTTCGATAACTAATATCTTATCATCAGGGATGGTAAACTGTGGAACGGTGTACACCGTGCGGACGGTACTCTTGCCACCGATAATCAGTATCTCGTTATAACTCCGTACCGGGTCAATGACCGTTTCCTGAATAGCCGTCCTTTTGGCTACTTTCTTATCCACAATCTTGAATCGGATAAAATCGGTATCAAACGGTACGTTTGAACTGTTCTTTGTTTGCGTATGAAAATAGAACAGCCCGTTATGCGAATAAATGCCCTTTACCAAGAACTGCACCCCGAAACGCTTGCATCCCAAATGCTTTATTTCCCGGTCATTGTTCTTGTAGATGGACTGCATAATCAGCCTTACCAAAAGCGGGCTTTCGTTACCCAGTTCACGGAAATAGATGTTCATCCGGGTATGACTGAAATCCGTTGTGTCCTCATTCTCCAAGAAGTCTTTCATTTCGATGTTCAGCATTTCCGGTTCATGTGTGTATTTTGCATTGAAACTGTAAAAGCTACCATCCTCACAGATAACGGAAAAATTGGTTTCACCGGGAAAGCCCTCTGTTGTGGCTTTCACCCTGACAACATTTTCCGCCCCGTCCGCTTTTCCGGCAATAATGTAGTTACTGCCTAAATCCACGTACTTCACGGCAGACGGGAAAATGATATGTACCGTTTTTGCAAACGTCACCTGTACGCCGTAAGGTGTTACCATTTGGCGGTAAGGCAGCTTTTTAGTGATGCCCTGATACAAATCGTTACTTTGTGCTTTCATTGAAACCACGCCCATGATAAGAGCGAATAAAATCATTAACTTTTTCATTTTGGATTGAAATTTTTATGGTTGATAATTGATAAATTGATTATTGCTGTTTGGCGTAAAGCATCACCTGATAGTTCGCTTTTAGGTGTACTTTTACCGTCCGGAACTTCTTTGCAAGGTATTGCGACCCGCCCTGCATCAAGCCCCTTGTAATATCCATTGCGACCTGCTGCCCGGCACTTTGCGCAAAAGAAATGCTTGTTCCCAGCCCAGCACCAATGTTCGCCATCGCTTCTTTGGCTGCTTCCTGTTCCAGTGACGAGGGAACGGAAAGCCCCTTTTGCCCGTCACTGTCATAAACGGCAAGTTCCACCGGAATAATGTTACCCGCATATTCAAGCGAGGACACCAGTATGTCGAGCCGTTCCCCCTGAACTTTGGCACTTCCCGATACAAGGCTGTTTTTCGGGACAATGACGTTTCCCGCTTGCAGTGGTTCTAACAGCCGGAGCTTGACGGTCTGCCCGTCCATAAGTGTTTGGTCGTTATGCACACACGCCCGGATAGTGTTCTTTCCCATCGAATAGCTACTGCCGACCGCCGTATTAAACCCGTAATTGCGTGGCTTGCTGTATTCGGCGATAAATTCGACATTGCTCATAGGCTGCTGCAATCCTGAAACCGTCCTGTCCGATACCGATTTTACAGGTGTGGCGTTTCCACTTCCCTGAACGGGTGCGGATGGCGAAACCTGTGCAATCTGTCCCGGCTGTGAACTTTGCCCGTTCTGTCCGTTCATGTATTTTGCCGCCAGTTCGTAGGACTTTTCCATAAGAGCCACCTGTTCATCCATGCTGCCCGCACCGTTTTCTTTCGCATCGAGCCGGGCAGTCAGTTCTTCCACCTGCCGTTTAAGTTCCTCTTTCTCCTTGTCCTCTTTCGGTGTTTCGTAGAAACTGCCTAACTGACGGTTCATGTCCCGGTAAGCCACCGCCGAAGATTGGATAGAGGAACGGCTATTGTTCGACGCACCCGCCCCGAAGTCAATCACGGCGTTTTTCGGCTTTTCCGCCGGAGCATCATCTATCAGGGTCAAATCTTCCCCATTTTCCTCTCCGAGCGAAAAGGCAAAATCCTGCAAGGAGCGCATTTTGTCCGCCTGTTTGTTCTCCATTTGTTCCTGTTCGTAGGCGGTCTTTTTATCGCTGATTATCCCGTCCCCTTTGGGCTGCGGAATATCGGCGTTAAATCCGCCCACGCTTTCCACCTTTGCTTCGTCTTTATCGGACGGTGCAAAAATCAGGTACATAGACCCTAAGAAAACCAGTCCCATAAGCGGGTAAACCAACATCTTCTTTCGTTGCTGTATCTGCTGCGGGGTCAGTTCCTTTTTTTCCTTTCCCTGTTTTTCAGTTTCTTTTCCCGTTGCCGTTTCCGGTGCGGGAACTTCATTCTTCACTTCTTTTTCTTCCATTGTCTGACTGATTAAAAATGTTCGTACTGTCTTTACTTTGTAGCTGCAACTGCCTGATGTGCTCTATTCGTATGGTTTCGCCATCCTCTTTGCCTATCCGGTAAATGGATGATACCGTAAAGTAAATGGATAGCCCGCTGAAGAACAGGAACATAATCAGTATTACCGCCAACCTTATTTCCGGTGTCATGCGCCCGCACAGGTGGCGGAGTTTTTCATCCGCCCAATCTTGTATACAGGTAATTACCTGATTAACCGGAGAGAGAATTTTCCGTATCATGGCTTACCGCTTTATGGTGTTCAAATCCTTATTCTCCGTTATCTCGAAACTTTCCATGATAAAGCCGTGCGGGTTATTGTCCGAGCGCACAGCGTTCAATAACCGGCAACGGGTGACAAGGCTTCTTTCGGTCAGGCTGCTTTCACGGATAATCATTTGGCGGGCGTAAGTTGCCACTGCATACGGGTACACATCAAAATTGCAAGAAACGCTGTCTATCTGTATCGTTTGGCTGATATTGCCTGAAATGATACGGTTGTAATACCCTTTCTCCGAGAGGTCACGGTAATAATTAAATGCGCTCTTGTCAGCAAGGAACAGCGACCGTTTGATATTGCTTTCGATAGCGTTCTTATCGGGTGATAACGTGAAAAAGAGTTCGTGAAAACGCTTCACGTGTTCCCTTGCTTCGACCGGACGGTTTTGTGTCAGGTCTTGCGAAAGCGCAAGCATCAACGATTTACCGCCATCCAAGACGTAAATCTTCTGCCGTTGCGCTTCGGCAAACGTATAGGAGTTCCAAACGGCATAACCCGTTATCAGGGTACACATGACGACAAACGCGATACCAAAAAGCCGTATCTGTTTGAAACTGGTTTCAATGTTCTTTAAACTTTTAAATTCCATCTTGATTTTTATTTATTGGTTACCTTTGATTAGTTTACCGCCGACCCTGCCGCCAGCGTTCCCGGTTGCTGCTCCGGCTACCGCCCCGGCAGCACCGCCTACCTTATTGGCTGAATTATTGATATTCCGGCTCATGTTACCCATTCCGCCCGCCTGAATGATCCAGTTCGACACGGTGGGAATAGTGAAGTAACCGATGATGCCAATCAGCATAAAAATTATGTACACGCTGTTACTCCCGTCCGGTATGAAATTGGGGTCTGATAGTTCCTGAATATCCTTTTGCAGCATAAGCACCTGTATTCGGGCAAGTATGGAACTGAACAGGTCGGAAACGGGAAGCCACAGGTAAACGGAAATGTACCTTGTTATCCATTGGGTCAGTGTCGCCTGAAAGCCATCGTACACACTGATGGCAAAGGCTATCGGACCCAGTATGGCAAGGACAATCAAGAAGAATGTCCGGATAGTGTCTATCACAAGGGAAGCCGCCTGAAAGAGCAGTTCCAGAAGTTCCCTGAACCAGTCCCGGACGGATTGCTTGATATTATGGGCTGCCCTGTCCATGTACATGCCGCCCATCGTGGCAATATCTTTGGCAGACCATCCCAGTTCGTCTATCTGCTTGTCAAACGCTTCATCCGAAACAAGGTAAGCCGTTTCCGGATTGCGTACCATCGCTTCATATTCCAGCTTGTCCTTTTGTTCCCGGTAGGCGTTCATATCAAAAGTTTGCGTTTCGAGCATATTGTTACAGCCCTTGACTACTGGCGACATGACGCTGTTAATTGTACCCAGTACGAATGTGGGAAAGAACATAATACAGAAGCCAATCACAAAGGGACGCAGAAGCGGGTAAACGTCTATCGGTTCGGCACTGGCGAGCGACTGCCATACTTTGGCAGCCACATAGAACAAAGCCCCCAGTCCCGCTATTCCTTTGGCTACCCCCGCCATGTTCCCGCATAACGGCATCATGTCCGTGTACAGACTTCGTAAAATCTGATGCAGGTTATCAAATTCGATTGCTAATAACATATCTTTGATTTATTAGAGGTTACCAGTAACGTTCATCCACCGAGCCATAAAGAGCCATTACTCGGTCGGTGTCCTTTTTCTTTTTCGCACGCAGGTAGGAAACGGAAATGTTCTTGCGGGTATAGTAACTCACCAAATCCCGGTAGTTCCTGATGGCGTTATACGTCCGGTCGATAACGTCCATCCGTTCCTTGTCCGACATGGAAAGCCCGTTGATGTTCACCACGCTTTTCATTTCTTCCAGCACATCGGAACTTTCCTGCAACAGTTGGGTATAGCCGTAGGCGATGGCGGAAAGTTCATCCGGCGTGTAGTTCTCATCCGAAAGCATCTTTTGAAAACTATTCACATAGATGTCGGAAATCTCTCCGATAAGCAGGATAGACTTTTGCACTTTCCGGGCATCTTTGACAAGGTTATGCACTGATTTTAAGGCATCGTAATAGTCCTTACCCTGTTGGTAAATCTTTACGGTTTCCTGAAAATTCTTTACCATATTCTGTGCGGTGGTTGATGTCTGCACGATGTTCTTTGACGCATTGATAATCCCTTGCGCCAAGTTGCCGGGGTCACTCACCACCCACTGTGCGCTTACCTTTCCGGTAAACAGGCTGCATACTACGAGCAGCATTATAATCTTTGTTCTCATACGCTTATTTCTTTATTGGTTGTTTACTCCGTTTGTATTCTCCACCGGGTGAAAGAAGAATCCGGTCGTTCTCTTTGTCGTAGGTCAGCAAGACGGAAAGCCCCGTTTCGATGAACAGGTTTCCGTCCTGTTCTGAAATCTGATAGGTTTCCGTTTGGACAGTCCCCCAGTAGGTCTTTCGATAGGTCGTTACCCGGTAATGCCCGTTTTCTTCAAAAAGGGTAAATGCCGGACGATTTTTTACACTTTTCCAGTCGCCACGCATCGCCCTAAGACGGTCGGCGTTCGTTTCCTTACAGGAAGAAAACCCCAGTAACAAGGTGCATAGCAGCACCGGAAACAAAAATTTTAAATGTTTCATACTGATTGATTTTTAAATTGTTGATTGATTATTTTTCAGGATTGCGCTTGCTTTCGGCAAGCCGTTTGATAGCCAGTTCGAGGTTGCCGCCCAACTTTTCAGACAAGGCGAAAAGTTCCATCTTTTCCGTTTCTTCCGTTGTGAACGTGTAGGCTAAGCACCCAGCGCCTTGTCATATTTCTATGATAGGTTTCCGAGTACTC
>ENA-OPEE01001934-OPEE01001934.1-human-gut-metagenome-genome-assembly--contig:-NODE-1934-length-13905-cov-3.230181_pt1 | contig 13905 bp, 15 predicted proteins | sample MGYA00241263_ERZ501506 | MGnify/ENA primary metagenome ERZ501506 (study PRJEB25962, sample SAMEA2042626) | human gut metagenome | biome: human gut; feature: human-associated habitat; material: faeces...
GCAATTCTTAATTCACTTATAATAAACGATGGTACAAGTACTGTCATAGAAATATCATCTTCCGATGTAACAGAGCCTTCCTCATATCCTGCAATCTTAAAAAATGTATCAAGATCCTTTGTAGAAGTCTGTTTCAACATAAAGCTTTTCAATGGCTTTACTCCTGTTTCATACGCTTCCTCGACCGATATCTCATTATTGGATAGTGGTTTTAGTGCACTGTCATAAACTTCCGTAAAAACAGGCGACATAACAAAAAAGGTCAAAAATAAAGACAAACCTATAATAACCTGATTAGGTGGTACTGTCTGTGTTCCAAGCGCAGCCCTCGTAAAATGCAACACAATTACAATTCTTGTAAATGATGTCAGCATAATCAGAATAGAAGGTGCCAGTGAAATTACTGTAAGTACAAGAAGCATCTGCAAAACACTAGCCATATCATTACCATCACTCGTAGAAATACCTATATTAATAAGATTATTTCCTGATGCTGTTGTTTCCTCAGCAGCCATTACCTTATATGTAATAAATGAAATGGCTGCAAAAAAAGCTCCTGCCCCAACCGATATTCCTGCTAATGCCTTTCTATGCTTTCTAATCCACTGTAACATAACTCTCTCGTTCCTGCCTAATTAATTATCTGGTTTGTCTTTCTTAAACTTTTCAAGTATAGCTTTAAATCCATCAGTATTGATTGTCTTTGACTCTGACGAATAAGTCAGTTCCTGCTCGTTAATCTCACTCAAATAAGTGATAGTATCTTTGCAGACTGCTACTGCAAAACATTTACTGCCAATCTTAATAATCTGAATATACTTAGTATTAGACACTCTCATTGTTTCAAGTATCTGGATATTGCGCCCAGCCATTTTGGTTTTCTGCATATTACCAGCCCATCTTGTAGCAAAATATGTAAGTGCCAAAACAAATATAAAAACAACGAGAAGCGTAAGCAACTGTGCAAACGCTTCCCATCTACTATTCAACCCAGCTAATGCAACCATTATTATCCAACAACCTTCTGAACAGCTTCAATTACTCTGTCTGCCTGGAATGGTTTAACAATAAAGTCCTTAGCTCCTGACTGTATAGATTCAATAACCATAGCCTGCTGTCCCATTGCAGAACACATAATAACAGATGCTGAAGGATCTGCAGCCTTAATTCTCTTAAGAGCTTCAATTCCATCCATCTCAGGCATTGTTATATCCATAAGCACAAGATCTGGCTTTAACTCAGCATACTTTTCTACTGCCTTCTGTCCATTCTCTGCCTCACCTGCTATATTGTATCCATTCTTTGTGAGAATATCCTTAATCATCATTCTCATGAATGCAGCATCATCACAAATCAAAATATTCTTTGCCATAAACTTTCTCCTATTCAAAAACAAATTATTCACAAAAATCATTCGAATGTATTATACAACAAATACTATCAATTTCCTACTCTTTTTTTGATTTTTTAGAAAATCATAACAATTACTTGATAATCTCTGTTATACGTACACCAAAACTTTCTTCAATAACAACAACTTCACCCTTTGCAACATATTTGCCATTAACAAGAACATCAACAGATTCGCCTGCAATTTTATTAAGTTCTACAATTGTTCCAGGAGCAAATTCAAGTATATCTTTTATAGATTTTGTTGTTCTGCCAAGTTCTACTGTTACTTCAAGTGGAACATCCTTAATAAGTTCAATATTTTCCTTCTGTGTCAAAGGATTGACATCTGTTGAAAATGGCTGAAATGCTGCTGGAGATACATTAACATCCTGTGCTGGTGCATACCCTGCCATTGGCATACCTTGCATCGGCATTCCATAACCATAAGGCATCCCCATATTCTGCATCGGCATTCCCTGTTGTGGTGCTGTCTGTGCTGTAGTATTCTGCACCGGTACATCCTGCTGTGGCATTGTCTGTGTCATATTCTGTGCCGGAGCCTGCTGCACCTGCTCTTCCTGATGATTAGCTGTATCTTCCTGACTTACCTGTGGCTGTTCAGGTTCTGCTGACGGCATAAACATGTTAAGAAGTTCCTGTGCAAATTCCTTAGGATATAACTGCATAATCTCACTATCTATAAGTTCGCCAATCTGCATCTTAAAAGCCACCATTACAAAATGGTTTTTAAGGAATCCTGGCAGGTTATCATCTAATTCATTGTATGTCTCCACTAAGTTAGCTATTGGTGGACTGATATCAATTTTTCTATTAAACATTGATGATAAAGATGTAGCTGCTGAACCCATCATCTGATTCATAGCCTCTCCGATTGCACTAAGATGAAGTTCTGTCAATGGTTCGTCTGGATCAACATTACCTGGTCCTCCCATCATAAGGTCTGTAATTATCTTAACATCATTCTCTCTTAATATTAAAACATTATTGCCTGCAAGACCTTCTTTGTAAGAAATCTGCAACATAACACATGGTCTGTCATATTTACTTGATAAATCATCCCATGTAGCAACTTCTACTTTTGGTGTTGTAATATTAACTTTCTGTGAAAGAAGAGAACTAAGTGTTGTAGCAGCTGTTCCCATGCTAATATTAGATATCTCACCGACAGCATCTTTTTCTGACTCAGTAAGTGTAAAGCCGCCATCTGTATTATCATTAGCATTATCCTCTGGTATAGTTGTTGTTGCTGTTGATGAATCAGATGTGTCATCTCCTCCTGTATTCATGCCACTCAGAAGTGCATTAATCTCGTCCTGGGATAACATTCCATCCATTATTCTTCACTCTCCTCTCTAATTACATTAGTAACTCTTACTGCGTATTTATTCTCAAAATAACCAGGTAAAGCTGTAAACTTCTTAATATTACCTACATATACCTCTAATTCCTGGTCAACCTTTTTATCAATTTTTATTACGTCTCCAACCTGCAGATTAACAAAATCCGAAACACTAATCTTAGATGTACCAAGCACTGCCTTTATTGGTATCATTGCTTTATCAATAACTGTTTCAATAGCATCCTCATATGTATTGGAATCTTTTTCCTGCATATTAGAAAACCAATACTTGGTATTAAGCTTATCCATAACCGGTTCAAGAGTTGCATATGGAAGACATATATTCATAAGTCCCTCCACATCACCAATCTTAATATTAATAGTTACAATTGCGATTGTTTCACTCGGTGATATAATCTGTGCAAACTGCGAATTAGTCTCTATTCTTTCAAGTCTTGGATTAACCTTTACAACATTTTCCCATGGTTCCTGCAACTGATTAACACACACTGTAAAGATACGTTCCAGAATTGTAAGTTCAATTTCTGAAAAATCTCTCTCTTTATCCAAAGCATTACCTGCACCTCCAAGAAGTCTGTCAACAATTGCAAACCCCAGATTGGATGCCATCTCCATAATTATGTTACCACTTAATGGTTGCATTCCAACAACACCTAAAAGAACCGGATTAGAAAGGGCATTAGAAAATTCTGAATAAATAACTACTTCTGAATTAACAACCTCAACATTGACTGTCTTTCTAAGATATGCCGGAAGATTGGTACTCAGCAGTCTTCCAAAATGCTCAAATATTATCTCCAGTGTTCTTAGATGTTCTTTAGAAAACTTAGAAGGTCTTGCAAAGTCATAATTCTTGACTTGCTTTTCTTCTGTATTCTTCATCTCATCTACATCTAATTCTCCACTGCTTAAAGCTTTTAAGAGGTTATCTATTTCACTCTGTGAAAGTACCTCTCCCATCTTCCTCACCTCCTTATCATATTCTTTAATGTTTACTGGACAACAATATTAATCAGTACACTTTGTATCGTCTCAGTCTTGAATAATTCCTGGAATTCCTTTAAAAGGTCTGTTTCCATGGTTGATTTATTAGCACTTATTGTGCTGTAAGTATACTTATTAGCTTCATTGGTTATCTTATTAACAAGGACCTTCATCCCATTATCAACTGAAGTCGATACAGTACTATAATCCTTAGCTTTTGAATTAAGTCCGACAGATACTGAAAGTACGGCATATCTTGTTTTTCCATTATCAACATATGAAACAATTATATCCGTGCTGTCATTGTTCTTAATATCAATATAACTTACATTTTCAATTCCTGAACCTGTAGATGAATTATTATTAGAAACTCCGCCTGCAACATCCAGGTCAATAATCTGTGCCACTTTATTAATAAGAGAATTTGTCTTCTTATTTGTTGATACAAGTGAAAATGTAAGAATCACTGTAAGTACCAGATTCACAAGTACAAGTGCCAAAATAATCACATTAAGCATACTCTTTTTCATGAGTAATCCTCCTTAGCTGTTAATTGAATTATACACCTTAATCTCAACTCTTCTGTTCTGAGCTCTTCCTTCTGGAGTATCATTAGTTGCAATAGGCACTGCATCTCCTCTTCCGGATGAACTCATTGTCTGATCTGAAAAGCCTTTCTCAGACACAAAGAAATCAAACACACTGTATGCCCTGTAAAGAGAAAGCATCATATTATTAGGAAACAGTGATGTATTGATAGGAACACTATCAGTGTGACCTTCTATGGTAATAACATTATCATCATATTCAATAAGTGCATCAGCAACCTTGTCAAGAAGACTGCGTGCCTCTGATGTAAGCTCCGACTTTCCCGAATTAAACAGAATTCCACCACTTACATTAAGCATTACATATTTACTATAAGCAGTAACATCAACATAATCTGCAACTCCACTGGCTGTAAGTTTATCAACAATCTCCTCAGCCATATTTTCAGACTGCTCAAGACCTTCTTTTTCAATCTCTTCATAAGCATTCTGTACATCCTGTGACATATCGCCATCATTGTTAAGGCCCATATTGTTATAGTAATTGCTCAATTCATTCAGCTGACTCGCCCCACTGCTTACAAGAATTCCTTCCTTTGACAGTGCAGAACCGCCTTGAGGAAGTACACTAAAGCTTGATGAAAGTGAAGCTGCAATCTCTTCAAACTTCTGAGAATCAATATTAGACATAGCAAACATCAAAACGAAAAAGCACAGCAGAAGATTCATAAGATCTGAAAACGTATCTTTCCAAAGTGCCGCTGGTGGTACATTCTCTGTACGCTGTTTAGCCATCAGCCTTCACCTCCTCCTTGCTCAGATAATGCTGTTCTGGCAGATGGTGAAAGGAAAGACTTAAGCTTTTCTTCAATAACTCTTGGGTTCTCTCCTGCCTGAATAGAAAGAAGACCTTCAATAATAATCTCTCTAAGCTGATATTCATCATTATTCTGAAGCTTGAGCTTATTAGATATAGGAACACATATCCAGTTAGCAATCAAAGAACCATAAAGTGTAGTAAGAAGTGCTACAGCCATATTAGGTCCGATAGATGCTGTATCAGATAAGTTCTTTAACATATTAACAAGTCCGAGAAGAGTACCAATCATTCCCCATGCAGGAGCAAGAGCTGCCCAATTATCAAAAAAGCCAATTGTACTCTTATGTCTTGTATCAAGATTAACCAGTTCTGTTTCAAGAATGCCTCTCACAAGCTCCGGCTCAGTACCATCAACAATGAGAAGAATACCCTTCTTCATAAACTCATCATCAAGTCCCTGTGCCACTTCTTCAAGTGCAAGAAGGCCTTCTTTTCTGGCTGTGTTAGAAAGCTCAATAATCTTAGAAATAACCTGTCCATTATCAAGCTTAGGATCTTTCATAGCAATGCCAAATCCCTTAAGATGTCCTAAGAATGTCTTAAATGTATAAGATGTGAGCATACCAGCCATTGAACCACCAATAGTAACGGCGATTGACGGTATGTCAACAAATGTGTCCATAATTCCCTTTAGTGTAGGATTAGTCGTACTTGTTATAATTCCGATAACGACCATGACAAACCCAATAATAATTCCCAACAGTGTAGCTAAATCCATAATTGCCCCTTCCAAGTCTCTAGTATTCTATATATATTATCACTTAGTATCTGTACCAGACGCATACAGATTACCAATTATATTTCTCTTATAAGTAATAACCTTGCTATATACCTCTTCTACGCTTTCCTTGACAACGTATTTATGTCCTGTTGTCAGGGTTATAACAGTATCAGGTGTTTCCTCCATAACTTCAATCAGTTCTGCGTTAAGCACAAAGCTTTTTCCATTAAACCGTGTTACATCAATCATAATTCCTCCCGATACCACATAAGGTATAGTACCTCTATTAAAATCAACTATATATATTAAAACACTTATGGCGAATTATTGCAAGGAATACTTGTAATAATTCGCCATAAATATCTTTTCATGTCAATTATCTCTTAAGATTAATAAGTTCTTCAAGTAATGTATCTGATACAGTAATAATTCTCGAATTAGCCTGATATCCTCTCTGAGTTGTAATCAGATTCGTAAATTCTGAAGAGAGATCCACATTAGACATCTCAAGTACTCCTGATGAAATACTTCCATCACCTTCTGTAACATCCTGACCAATTCCATCAAAAGTTCCAGAATTAAGTGTTGCTGAATAAAGATTATCGCCTTCTTTCTGAAGACCTTCAGGGTTGGAGAAAGAAGCAACTGCTATCTGTCCAATATTCTTAGTAACACCATTGCTATAGCTTGCCACAATATATCCTGATGAATCAACACCAACCGATGTCATCTTACCTACTGCCTTGCCTTTTCCAAGTCCATTAATGCCAAGCTCTGAATTAAGATTAGTCTTTTCTGAAAACATTGTAATTCCAGATGCATCCATCGTAAGTACAGGACTTGTCTCACTTTCACCGATAACTCTCAAATCAACGCCTTCAATAGCATCTGATGCAGTCCCGTTATTAGAAAATGTAAGCTTAATATCTGAATTTGATGCATCGGCAAGACCTGTAAGTGTATTAAATGATAATGGTGCTGACGCAGTAAATGTAAGGTCTGTCGGCTTACCATTCTTTGAAACCGAAACAGGCTCAATTGTATACTGTGTATTATCTCCCTGAACGCCTGCATACACAAGATTAACTGTTGCCTGATAAGAATTACCAAGGCTGTCATAAAAATTAATAGTTGTAGTACTTGTATCCTTAGAACCTGCATTAAGGTTACCTGTTACCGTAACAGATGAAGTTCTTTCTGGTGAAGTATATGCAACATCCGGACTGTTAACATACAGCTTTGATACAAGGTCTCTTTTTGCATTACCAGATTCATCAACCTGCCAGCCCATTACATTAGCGCCACCTGTTGTTACAAGAGCACCTGACTCATCAACCTTAAAATTACCAGCTCTTGTGAAGAATGTATTACCCGCACTGTTAACTATAAAGAAAGAACTTCCACCAATCTTTAAGTCAAATGCATTATCCGTTCTCTCAGAACCACCTTCTGAAGAAATTGCTGTGGAGATAGAACCAACAGATGATCCAAGACCAATCTGCATAGCATTAGTTCCTCCCTTTCCTGTTTCTGCATTAGGTCCTGATGCAATCTGAGTTGTCTGATAAAAAACTTCTGAAAAAGTCATAGACTGTGACTTATATGCCACAGTATTAACATTGGCAATATTATTACCAATAACGTCCATTCTTGTCTGATGTGCCTTAAGACCTGACACAGCAGAATACATTGATCTCATCATAATATTTGTTCCTCCATAAATATGTAAAGACATATATCTGATGCATTCATCAATAAAGCATCGTCCCTTCTGGCATTCAGGGACATTCGCCTCCTTGCGGTCCAGCTAAATAATTACTGCTCCATCAATATTAGTATAGATATTGTCTTCATTGTTATTCTGATCCATCGCCGTAATCACTGTTCTGTTTCTTGTATTAACTATAAAAGACAGATCATCAACTATAACGAGCGATTCTTTGATTCCTTTCAAAATTGCTTTTTCGGTTCCTTCCTCAAGCCTTGTCATCTGTTCGTCTGATAACCGGATATCTCTCTGTTCAAGCCTTTCACCAGCATGTTTAGAGAACTTCAACCCTTTTGACGATTTAATATCGCTGTCGGAAATAACCTCTTCAATCGAACGCTTCTGATTATATATATCAGCAAATGTTTTGCCATTATACATTTTATCAACATTATCAGAATTCTTCTTTCCTATAATGTCCGTCATCTTTTCGATAGAAGCAATATTATTACCTATCATATTATTCATCATAACGGTCACTCCCCAGGTTTTGTATCCTCTGTCTTAGTATCTGTTGTAGAACCATTTCCTTTCCATTTGTCAAAATAGTCCTTATCCATTACAGTATCAAGATCTGCAATATCATAAAGCTTTCCACCAATTCCAAGATAAACAGTTCCATTTATTGTTTCCCAATAATCAACAGTTCCGCCTATATAACCATTGCTGTTCTGTGTTGTAGTCATTATAACCTGCTTACCCACAAGGTTAGATGCCATATCCTGTAATGTATTATCATTCATTTCTTTAGTAGCTTCAACCTGTGTAAATGTAGCAAGCTGTGCCATATAATCCGAATTATCTGTAGGTTCTAGCGGATCCTGGTTCTGCATCTCAGCTACCATAAGCTGTAAAAACTGTTCAACATCAAGCGTTGTCTTATTAGTAGTACTCTTATTCTTTCCTGTTGAACTTAAGTTGCTGTTAACATCGTCCTTTGTACTTAATGAACCATCATTCTTCACATAAGACCATGCACCTATCGTACTAGCCATATATTATCTCCTTTCTCATCTTATTCTATGCTGAATATTCAACACTGCTGTCGCCATTAACAATAGCATCTTTTGCCCTGATTTCTTCATCAGTCATATCAGATTCTTCCAGTTCTTCAAGACTGCTAAGATCAAGCTTTCTATGAGTCTTCTTTTCCTGACCAGCCTGTTCTGAATTATTACCTTCGAGATTCTGCTGTGATTCAAAGCCATGACTCTGTACAGTAATCTCTACAGATTCAACCTTCACACCCTGATTGTTAAAATGTTCTTTCAAAGCTGTCATCTGATTTTCAAGAGCAGCTTTTACCTGTTCATTCTGTGCTGTAAGCTGTGCTGTAATTACTCCCTGTCTTGCTGTGACAGCTATATGTACTTTTCCAAGATTCTCAGGATTAAGCATAATTTCAATACTTGAAAGCTGCTGTCCTGTTGTAACCTTAATCTGTTCTACAACCTGTCTTACAATATCAGCTTCATTAACATTAGAAACTTCATCAATAATCTCGCTGAAAGCATTCTGGATGTTCTGTGCCATATTCCCGGTAAAGTTTTCATTTTGCACAGATGCTTTATCAGACATATGAGTCTGCTGCTTATCATCCGCATTATTGTCATTATCAGCCTGTACTTTAGTCTTCTGTGCAATTACATTGCTTAACTCATACTGTGATGTTGCTTCCGGCCGTTCTTCTGGCTGTGCATCTTCTTTTACCACAGACTGTTTAACAGACTGTTTAACATCATCCTTCGCAGAAACAAGCATTTCTTTAATTGAATCAATGTCCATATTATACACATCTTCCAGATTATCTGTCACAGACTTTGCATATTCCAGTATATCATTGAGCATAGATACTGAATCTGCATCTGTCAAAAACTCAAGTGAATCAGTGTTTCCGCTAAGAGCAACTACAAGATCCGTAAGCTTCTGCATGTCAAGCAAATCCTCTGCTATAATTCCAAGCTGCTCCATAGCACTCTCTATATCTTCATCAGATACATTCATTGTTTTCTTAATCTTTTCTTTAATGTCCGACACTGCATTCTGCACATCCTGAGTCATTTTGTTACTGTTTTCTTTAACCGCATTATCTGTTTTTACATTTTTTACAGTTGAATTAGTGGTAACAATATCTGCATTCTTGTTAGAGTTATTAGCACCCATGCTTACAAGTGAATCTGATGGAGCTGCTGAATATGTATTAGTCTGCTTTGATGAATTCCCAGTCACATCGTTTCTTACAGAACTATTCATTATCCTTGCAAAATCAACATTCCCGGAATTATCCTGACCAGACTGGCTTCCAACACTTCCTGCCACCTTAGTAACCGGCTGAACCATTCCTGTAACAGCTGAACTTACCATATTATCCTCCTCCTTTCTTCATATTAGAATCAGGATAGACCTAATCCATATTATATATCGGTAGTCTGTGCTACAGACTTAACCTTTAGCTGGATACATAATAACTGTAAGTTTTGCAGCATATACAGGATCCATCTCTGCAAGAATTGCTGCTCTCTGTTTAGACGTCATGCAAAGAAGTATATCAGAAACAAGATCTGTATCTCCAGTCATCTCTTCAAGAATAGCTGCCGCATTTTTCGCATCCATCTTAGAATATGTTTCTGCCCAGTCCTTAACCTGCTGTGAGTACTGTAAATCCTTTACAACCTGTTCGTAAAGCTTTGCTGCATTTTCTGAATCAATACTTTCATACCACGATTTGTATTCACTTATATCTGGAGCATTATCTGTATATACAACATCTGTATCGAACTTATCTTTAAGTTCCTGATAATGCTGTGCATTCTCTTCAAACACTTTGAGTCTGGCAATCTCAGCCTGAAGCTCAGCAATTGTCTGGGCTGATGCATTCCCATTATTATTGTTCTCATCAAGCTGTGCTTCAAGTTCTTTAATTCTGTCAACTGCTTCAGAAAGGCTCTTGTACTTTCCCCCTGTTTCTTCCTGAATTTCTTCATCTGTAGCTGCTGGAAGAATCTTATTCACTACCGGAACATTTTTAAGATATGGCCGTAAACTACTTCCAATACCGCCGACATTCATCTTAATAAGAAGTGCAAATATAACAAGCCATATTACAATAATAAGCATTGCAACCAGTATGCTTACCAGCTTTCCACTCTTTCCTGATTCATCATCAAGTTCATCAATATTAACATCTTTTTTCTTAGCCATATCAATCTTTCTCCCAAAAACAATTACTCATCTTTGTTATTATATTTAAAGCTCACCGTTTCATCTATCTCTTTCATTTCCTGAGCATTAATATCAAGTTTAAACTGTTCAAATGCTTTCTCTTTCAGTTTTTCATGAATTTTCCTGTCCTGCACTGCCTCAGTCAGTTTCTTCATTGCATTATCAACATTGCGCTGTGCAATCCTTATTCTGACCGCCTGCTGTGTCATCTGGTTCTTGATAATATCAATTGCCTCATTACATCTGCGCATTTCCATAATATCAAGTCTTTCTGATGCAGAGCTTCTCGCAAGATTTTCATATGAATCAAGCCTTTTTCCGAGTCTTTTCATAGTTTCCTCTTCAATGAAAAGCCTGTTATTCATCTCAGCATATTCAGTTTTAGCCTGTGTTTCCAGGCGTTCTTTAATATCAAGAACATTCTGCATGCTGTATAAAAATTTTGCCATTCATGCCTCCACTATTTCTTTAACTGAAGTGAGCCATTTTCAAATGCTTCATAATCCGCAAATATATCTGACAGTTGTGTGACTTCATCTTCAAAATCAAACTTTTCATCCGTCTGCTGCATAAGGAACTTATTAACTGCATCAATCTTATATATAGCATAATCAATATTACGGTTAGAGCCGCTCTTATACGCACCAATATTAATAAGATCTTCTGCTTCATTATAAGTCGCCATTACATTTTTCATTCTGCCAGCCATCTGTTTATGCTTCTTGTCTACAATCTGACTCATACATCTTGATATGCTCTGTAAAACATCAATTGCAGGATAATGATTTTTCTGTCCTAACTTTCTTGACAACACAATATGTCCATCAAGAATACTTCGTGCAGTATCTGTTATAGGTTCATTAAAATCATCACCATCAACCAAAACAGTATACAGCCCTGTAATAGAACCTTTGTCCGACATCCCCGCCCTCTCAAGAAGCTTTGGCATTTCACTGTATACACTCGGTGGATAGCCTCTTGTCACTGGCGGTTCACCTGACGCAAGTCCAATCTCCCGCTGTGCCATAGAAAAACGTGTGAGTGAATCCATCATAAGAAGCACATCCTTGCCCTGATCCCTGAAATATTCTGCTATTGCTGTTGCAGTCTTCGCAGCCTTATTTCGTATGAGAGCAGGCTTATCCGATGTTGCAACAACAAGGACACTTCGTGCCATACCTTCCGGGCCTAAATCCCGCTCAACGAATTCTCTTACTTCCCTGCCTCGCTCTCCTATAAGAGCAATAACATTAATATCGGCTTTAGTATTTCTTGCAAACATACCAAGAAGTGTACTTTTTCCTACGCCACTTCCGGCAAATATGCCTATTCGCTGTCCCTTGCCAACAGTAAGTAATCCGTCTACAGCCTTTACGCCAAGAGGAAGCACCTTGCTTATTATCTCCCTGTCCATAGGATCTGGCGGTGCTGCCTCAACCGGATATTCATCTGTATATTCTAATTCAGAACCATCCGTAGGATTCCCAAGTCCATCAAGTGTATGTCCTAGTATGCCATCACCAACCTTTACCGACAAAGGTCGTTCCATATTCTCAACAACACTTCCCGGACCTATCCCATCCACAACATCATATGGCATAAGAAGCACATTTGAATCATTAAATCCAACTACCTCTGCATATAATTCCTGACTGTTATCCGCAGAATAAATTCTGCACAAATCATTAAGCTGGGCATCCGGTCCTACCGATTCAATAGTAAGACCAACAATCTTAGTCACTTTCCCAAGTTTCTTATAGAAGGATTTTTCTGTCAGCGATAAATATTTGTTTTTATTAATTGATGACATATCATCCTCCTTAACAATAAAATTAGTTCTGATCATACTTGTAACATCAGCCTGTGCAGCTTAAAAGTTTAATATTATTAATAAGCTTATTAAGTTCAATATCAAGGCTACAGTTAAATATACCTGTATTCGTCTCTATCATGCACTGATTCCGTTCAAGCGTAACATCTTCCACAATATCTATATTGACCTCTCTTGACATTGCACAATATATCTTGCCCTGATTATTAATAAGAAAACTATAATCATCAGGCGATACTTTTATAACAAAATCTCTGCTTGCATCTGCGTTATGCATGACATCGTTAATGAGATGCAGGATAATATCATGATTATCCTCCGTTACAACACCTGTGACTTTTCTGAATACATCTGTAATAACTTCCACAAGTTCAGGTTCTATAGAGTCCTTTAGCTCGTTATATTCATTTTCAAGTTCTGATTTTTTCTTATTGTACTCCGTCTCAAGCTCCTGCTGCTTCTTTTCAATTTCCGCATCTGCCTTAGAACAGCCTTCATAATAGCCATTCTGTTTGGCTTCTTCAAATGCAGTATCAGCATTTCTATTTGCTTCTGAAACAATCTGTTCAGCCTGAAGTCTGGCATCTTCTATAATTCTTGCTGCTTCAGCATTAGCATTTTCCAATGCAGCCGCAGACTGGTCAGAATCAGCTCCGCTATCCTGTATTAGTTCTTCCGAACTATCATCTGATATAAGTTCTTCAACAACGTCCGCATTGAGTCCGCTAACAAATCCATCTGTATCAACTGCTGCATGTTTAGACTCCATGATTGCCTCTAGCTTTTTCTTAATCAGATCATTATAATCAATTACTCTTTCGTCCTTATTCACCGTGTATACACGTTTTAACAGATTAGACAATTATCTCGTCACCTCCACCACGTGATATTACAATCTCTGCTGAATCTTCAAGCTTTCTGATAATATTAACAATCTTCTGCTGAGCATCTTCAACATCTTTCATACGTACAGGTCCCATATATTCCATATCTTCCTTAATCATAGAAGCAAGACGTGTTGAAAGGTTATTAAGAATAACATTCTGAACTTCCTCTGTAGCCCCCTTAAGTGCAAGAGCAAGATCATGATTATCAACATCCCTGAGTACTCTCTGAATAGCTCTGTTATCAAGAGAAAGAATATCTTCAAATACGAACATCTTCTTACGGATTTCATC
>ENA-OPEE01001935-OPEE01001935.1-human-gut-metagenome-genome-assembly--contig:-NODE-1935-length-13903-cov-2.554809_pt1 | contig 13903 bp, 9 predicted proteins | sample MGYA00241263_ERZ501506 | MGnify/ENA primary metagenome ERZ501506 (study PRJEB25962, sample SAMEA2042626) | human gut metagenome | biome: human gut; feature: human-associated habitat; material: faeces...
GGCGTGGGTTCGATAACCCCCAGCAACGAGCCGCTCTACATTATCGACGGCATCCAGATAGAGGGCGGTCTCAATACCGTGTCGCCCAACGATATCGAGGACATCACCGTACTGAAGGATGCGGCTTCGACGTCCATATACGGTTCGCGGGGCAGCAACGGTATCGTCATCATCACCACCAAGAAGGGACGGGCGGGTCAGGCGACCGTATCGTTCAATGCGGAGGCGGGCGTGCAGACCCACGTTTATCTTACCCCGATGGTGAATACGGCCGACTATATCTCCATCTATAACGAGGCTGCCCGCAATGACAATGCCATGGGCGGCGTGCAGCGCGACCTCATCGAGGGGAGTTATCTCGACGGACTGGCCGATGTGAACCATGTCGAGGAACTTTTCCGTGTGGCTCCGCTGCAGCGTTACGAGCTCTCCGTGACGGGCGGCAGCGAACGTACCACCTATGCGGTGTCGGGTTCGTTCTTCGACCAGGACGGTATCATCAAGAACAGCGGTTACAAGAAGATTTCGTTCCGCTCCAATGTACAGTCCGACGTCAAACCGTGGCTCAATGTCGGGATGAACGTCATCGGAAGCATGGCCGAGACGCAGAGCATTCCCAGCTCGGGCGACGGTTATCAGAACAACGAAGGAGGCAGTGCCATCCGCTACGCCCTGTTCCGTACGCCTGCCATCCCCACCTACGATGCCGACGGCAACTACGTGGACCTGCCGAGCGCCTATTTCGGACAGGGAATTTACAACACCTTTTTCGGCGACGGCTACAACCCGATAGGCGTGATAAATGAGACCGACCGGGTACGCAACGAGAAGGCGGTCATCGCGGCGGCGAACATGCTTATCAAACTCCCGCTCAACATCACGTCGCGGACGGTGGCCGGCGTCGATTACATGTCGGGGAGATACAGGCAGTTCAACCAGACGTGGGGTACGGGCGGCAGGATAAACAATCCCAACAGCCTTCTGGTGGAGAATTACGACAATTTCAACTGGACGTTCAATACGGTGCTCAACTGGGGCGAAACGTTCGGCGACCACAATGTGTCGGCCATGGCCGGTTTCGAGGCGGTGCGCACCACGACGTACAGCATGCAGAATACCGACCAGAATTTCGCCGACGACCTGATATTCATCGGTAAGGGACTCGATGAACAGCGGCGTACATCCTATGAGAACCAGCAGGCATTCACGCTGGCGTCGTTCTTCGGTTCGGTGAACTACAATTACAAGCAGAAGTACTATGCGGCGGCGACGGTCAGGGAGGACGGTACCTCCCGGTTCAAGGGACGCAACCGCTGGGGAACGTTCTACTCCGTATCGGGAGGCTGGAACATCGAACAGGAGAACTTCATGCAGGACGTGGATTTCATCGATATCCTCAAACTGCGTGCGGGCTGGGGTACGGCCGGCAACCAGAATGTGACGGCCTATGCGACAGAAGACCGGTATATGCCCAATTACAATTCGACCTTTGGCGGAGTGGTGGCACCGGGGTATGTACAGACGCAGATAGGCAACGAGAATCTCAAATGGGAGACGAGCAGCCAGCTCAATGTCGGTATCGACGTGGAAATGTTCCGTCAGACCTTCGGTTTCTCGATTGACTATTTCTATAAGCGGAGCGACAACATGCTCATGTTGCAGACCATGCCGCCCTCTTCAGGTAATGCGCAGCCCGCGTGGGTGAACAACGGAAGCATGCTCAATACGGGTATCGACTTCGAGATGTTCTATCGCCGCAATTTCGCAAACGCCGGTTTCGAAGTGAGCGTGAACGGCGGCTGGCTGAAGAACAAGGTGCTCGCCATTAACGGCAGCGTGCCGGGCGGCCGCGTGGACAACGGCGTCTATGTCACCCTGACCGAAGCCGGTTATCCGGTCGGTTCGTTCTATATGCTCGTCATGGACGGCATCTTCCAGGACCGCATGGAGATACTCACCTCCCCGTCGCAGTCTTCCAATCCGGACGACATACAGCCCGGTGACGTGAAGTTCGTCAACCAGAACGGCGACCTGGTCATCGACCAGAACGACCGTGTGCATGTCGGTTCCTCGATACCGAAGTTCACCGCTGGTATCAATCTCTCGGGCTACTGGAAGAATTTCGACATCTCCTGCTTCTTCCAGGGGGCTTTCGGTCACAAGATATACATGCAGGTGGCACAGGACATCGAAGGGTTCTACCGTGCGTTCAACGTGACACAGAACTATTTCGATAACCACTGGACGGGGCCCGGCACCTCGAATACGCAGCCGCGTGCATCGTGGAAGGCGAAGTTCAACAACGCGAGGGTATCCACGCGGTTCCTCTACGACGCCTCCTACATGCGTCTGAAGAACCTCCAGATAGGGTACACCATACCGAAGACGGAGAAGATAGGCATCAGCCGGCTGCGCGTCTATTTTGCGGCCACCAACCTCTTCACCATCACCAAGTACCCCGGCATGGACCCGGAGATGACCGTGAGCGCCAACTCTGCCTCCGAAGGCGACCGTGCCGCCGGCATCGACTGGGGTACCTATCCGATAGCCCGTTCGTTCACGTTCGGTATTAATCTCACTTTCTAAAACGCGGATACGATGAAACGGAATATTATATCATACATATCGGTTGCGGCGGTTTGCTGTACGGCATCCGTCGCGTGCAGCGACTTCCTGACCGAAGAGCTCCAGACCGATTACAGCAGCAAGACCTTCTACACCTCGGCTGCCAATGCCGAGCGGGCCGTGAACGGCCTCTACAACAACATCATGTTCACCAGCGACCAGAACATGCTCTGGGTGTTCGGCGACGTGGCGTCGGACGACTCCGAGAAGGGGGGCAGCGCGGGCGACAAGTCCGATATCGACTATATAAATAACTTTTCCGCCATGGCCGACAACGGCATTCTCGGCGACTATTGGACCTACCTCTACGAAGGGGTGGCCCGGGCCAACAATGCCATTGCCTACATTCCCGGTATCCAGATGGACGAGGAGCTGAAGAGCCGCCTCATCGGCGAGGCCAAGTTCCTCCGGGCGCTGAATTATTTCCATATCGTGAACATCTGGGGCGCAGTGCCGTTGCGGACGGAACCCAATGCCGCCGATAACGGCAATCTTGCACTCAGCGACGTGGAGACCGTGTATGCGAAGATAGAGAGCGACCTTTCCGATGTTATCGCATCGACCGTACCCATTTCCTATTCGGGCGAGGATGCAGGGCGTGTGACACAGGGGGCCGCCTATGCCCTGCGGGCCAAGGTACATCTGTTCCGTCAGAATTGGGGAGCTTGCCTCAGCGACATCGAGAGTCTCGAAGCGCTGCATCAGTACGAGCTGGCCGAGAGTTACCAGGAGCTGTTCGTCCCCGGTGCGGAGGATAACAAGGAGGTCATCTTTGCGGCGCGTCACCTCTCCGGGCAGAATCCCGGACTGGGTAATATCCTGAACGTCTATTTCGCCCCCTCTGTCGAGACGGGCTACTATTTCAATGCTCCCACGCAGAGTTTCGTGGATTGTTTCAACGAGCAGACCGAGGAAGGGGAGACGGACCCGCGTCTGGACATATCCATCGGCCGTCCCGGTCAGCCGTGGGTGAACGGCGATACGTTCGATGCGAGCTGGTCGCCTACGGGATATCTCGTGAAAAAGTACGAACAGCCGCTTTCCGAAGTCCCGGTCGGAACGAAGAGCGACGGTTATCTGCCTTACATTTATCTCCGTTATGCCGACGTGCTGCTGATGAAGGCCGAGGCGCTGGCGAACCGTAACACGGGTACCGACCTGGAGGATGCCTGCGATGCGCTCGATCTCGTGCGCGGCCGTGCCGGACTGGCGCCTACGACGGCTGGAACCCAGGAGGAGGTGTTGGCTGCCGTACGGCTCGAACGCCGGCGCGAACTCGGGTTCGAATCGCACCGCTTCTTCGACCTGATGCGCTGGGGCCGGGAAATCGCCGTGGAGGCGCTTGGCCCGGATATTGCATCCGTTTGGACCGGAGACCGCTTCTATTTCCCGATACCGCAGTCGGAACTCGATTCGAACAAGGGAATAGAGCAGTGAGAGCGGGAACGGGGCGAACAAGGCCGGCAAGTCGGATATTATCTGAACAATCTCAATATTTACCGATTTTAAAACAAACAATTATGAAAAATTTTCTGAAAAGTGCATCGGCTTTCGTGCTCATGTTGGGTGCGGCTGTCATGCTGTTCACCGCCTGCGACAAGAAGGGCGGTAATTCGGGCGGCAACGGAGACGTGGATAAAACCAAGCTCGAAGCGTTGATAATCGAGTGCGAAGCACTGCTCGACGGAGCGACGGCCGACGACTATCCGGAGGCCAATATCGAAGCCTTCACCAATGCGGTGAACGACGCCAAGGCCATCCGCGACAATCAGAACGCCACGCAGTCGCAGGTGGACCTGATGACCAATAACCTGACGCTCGCCAAGGAGACTTTTGTGGGCAGCAAGTATGAAAGCATTCCCGATTCGAGCGTCATCGCTTTCTTCGATTTCGAGACCATCAATGACAACACCGTCGCTTCGACCGGGACCAAACCGGTGGTCGGCGTGCTGCAGGCCGGGCCGGCGGAGATATTCGGTTCCGATACCGAACTTCCGTCGCTGGTGGACGGTGTGGGCGCAGGCAAGGCCATCTACTTCAGCAAGGGTAACTACCTGGCAGTGGAGGATTACAATCCTGCCGATTTTCTGATGAACAACATGTCGTGGTCGGCATGGGTGAAGGTGGACGACGCGAGCCGTGCGAACAACTACATCGTCTCCCTCAACTACTGGAACAACTGGAAACTGAACGTAGAGAACAACGGCAAGCCTTTCTTCACGGTCAAGACCACGACAGCGACGGTCGATATGGACAACGAGTCGGTAGGGACCGTCAAGGACGGTGTATGGGTACATTTGGCCGTTACGATGGACCTCAATGCCCATACCGTAGTGTTCTATGTGAACGGTATCGCCACGAAGACCTGGGACTCCGCGACCAAGGAGAACCTGACCGGTTCCATCGCTTCGGCGTATGTGTCCCCGATAGGACGCCAACTTCCGTTGCTCATCGGTGCGGCGACCGTTTACGACGAGGCCGCTACCTGGGAGTGGGATTCGTGGAAGACTCCTGACGGTTGGGACTCCATGAGGGGGGCCATAGATAATCTCGGCATCTACAATACGACGCTGACCGCAGGACAGGTGGCACGTCTGTACCAGATGCAGAAACCCCAGTAGAATTTTCATCCCGCAAGGGATATCGAATACGGGGCTTCGGAGTTGAATCCGGGGCCCCGTTTTTTTGTCGTCCCGGCCTCCGGTCGTGTGCGGCGGTCGTGGAGGAGGGAGCGGCCGGTTTCGGGACGGTCTGGTGCAGGGCGGGTCGTCGCATGATGCGGAATGTGTACGGGGTACCAGGAAAGAAAGACGTGCCGGATTGCCGCGTCGTGTCAGGAAGAGGCCGGCGTGCGGGGGCGTGTGCAGAGTCGGATACCTCGGTGGACCTGCGCTCCGGAACGGTCGTGCCCGGTTGTGGCAGACAGGATTATGACGCTGGAATTGGGATAGGAAGAGGGCTTTCCTGTCTGTTCTCCGATACAGGAGTGGGGGCGGGATTTATTCGGAAGCCTGTGGAACGTAGTCGGATTCATATTCGTATTCGGGCTGATATTGTCGGCCGTGCTCCGGCGGAAGGAAGCGGAGAGCTGTTCGGACGAAGGAATGAAAAAGCCGCCGTACATCCGGATGTACGGCGGCTTGCGTGCGGAAACCGCGAAGGTTATTCCGTCAGTTTCTTGAACTTGTTCTTGATGCTGAACAGCTGGAAGGCGAACACCACGAGCGATACACCCGCTACCAGGAACGATATGCCTACCCATACCACGACGGCTGCGATGCCGAACAGCGGCTGGAAGAGTATCATCAGCGAGCAGATGATGAGCAGAATGCCGAGGATGATGGTCCATACCATGCCATTGACCTTGAAGTGGCTCATTTCGCTCGCGATGCCGATGAGACCGATACCGCGGAACAGCAACCATATGCCGAGTACGATAGGAAGCATCATGGCCGTGATGGCCGGGCTGCATATCAGAATGATGCCGAGGATGATTTCCAGGACACCCAGTACCGCGGCCCATCCTCGGCCTACCATGTACTTTTCGGTAAATGCAATTACCACCTCGATGATACCCGAAACGAGCATCAGTACGGCGAAGAGTGCTGCCATGCCTATGTAGCTTTCGCCCGGATAGGTGAAGATGAGAATACCCACCACGAAGATGGCCACGCCGAGTATCAGCATTGCCCACCAATAGCGTGTCAGGCTTTTGAAACGTTCCATTAATGTTTCCATATCAAAATGTTTTTAACGGTTAAGAAAAATTATGTCTGGCTTAAACGTTACAAGAACCGTGCAAAAACAGGATGCGGCGGGAGGGGCGTGCGGATGTGGTTGCTGTTTGGTGACAGGATATTGGCCTGGAAGCCTCCCGGTCGGGAACGGTCTCCGGGGAATAGGCGTATTTCTTGGAGATGAAAGGCTGGTTTGCTGGGGGGAGCCCTTTTGCGGCTGCCATTTCCGGCTGTCTTTGCCGGGCTTTTTCCGTTTAGAGAGACGGACGTGAGTTGCGCGGAATATACTGTACGGAGCGTTTGTATCTGTACGGAGCGCTCTCCTCTGCCGTTCTGTCGGTTGCTGGGGCGGGGAGTGCCAGTCTGACGGCAGCTTCCGTTATTCGGAATCCGAGCGGGGTGTCTCCGAGCGGGTCGCCGTCGGCTTCCACGGCGAAAATATTGTCCGTTTCGATGCGTATCTCTCTGCCTCTCCAGTGCAGGCTGCCGGGCAGGTCATACGGTTTACCACGGAACAGCTTGTAGAAGAGGCGCAGACAGGTCATTCGGCAGCCTCCGGGCTGCAGGGTGAGTTCAAAATGCCCTTCGGGAAACTCGCCGGAGATGACGAGGGTAGCACCCGCGGCACGGCCGCAGTAGACGGATTGTCCGTCCGCATAGATACGTACTTGCGGAGCGCGGTAGGAGAGGATACTTTCCAGTACGGCCCAAAGGCGTCTCGGTACGGTCGCTTTGCCCTCTTCCCGGAGCCGGTTGAATCGGGCTGCGAGCATGGCATACAGTCCCATGCCGGCTTCGCCTGCCATCAGGCGCTCCTGTCGGTAGTGCGACTGACTGTATGAGACGGTTGCGATGTGGTATAAAGAGACATATCCCGAAGCGATGGCCGAGACCGCTTCGGGATATGTCTTCGGTATGCCGGCTATCCTGCAGTTGCCTGTCGGGATGATGCCGAGCGTTATCTCTTCCGGCCGGACGGCCCGTTGGATGAAGAGTCCGTTCACCACTTCATGCAGTGTCGTGTCGCCTCCTACCGCGATGATGTGTCTTATGCCGTCGTTGACGGCGGCGACAGTCAGCTCCACCGCATGGTACCGATGCGCGGTGAAGACCGCCTCGGCAGTGATTCCGGCCCTGCGCAGCAATCGGTCTATCAATGGCCACTCCGCGGCGGCGTTGCCGCCCGCCGCGGAGGGATTGATGATTGCGAGCCATTTGGCACCGGAGCTCTCCGCAGGTTTATACCCTACCGTTCCGTCCACCGCTTTCCCTTATTTCACGGGGATGGTTTCCAGCGTGTGGCAGAGGAACTTCCAGAACTTCTCGACCGAAGCGATGTTTACCTTCTCATCGGGTGAATGGGGGTATTTGATGGTGGGACCGCAGGATATCATGTCCATGTTGGGATATTTGCCGCCGATGATGCCGCATTCGAGTCCGGCGTGTATCGCCATGACGGCCGGTTCCTTGCCGAAGAGTTCCTTGTATCCAGCCTTCATCGCCCTGAGAATGGGCGAATCCATGTTCGGATTCCAGCCGTCGTAGGCTCCGGAAGTCCTGACGGTCGCTCCGGTGAGCTCGAAGACGGTGCGTATCATGAGGGCCAGGTCGTCCTTTTCGGTATTCACCGAACTGCGAAGCAGGCACATGATTTTGAAGTAGCCGCGTTCGGACACCACCCTTGCGAGGTTCGAGGAGGTCTGTACCAGCCCCGGCATCGAGGTACTCATGCGCATCACTCCGTTCGGGCAGCCGAATACGGCATCCACCAGATTGGCCTGGTCGAAGAAATTGATGGCTTTGGAGGGAGTCTTGACAGGAACGGCCTTGAAGGAAATGCCGTCCTCGATGCCCTTGTATTCGTCGATGTATATCTTTTCAAACTTCTTGACGGCATTCTGGAAGGCTTTCTCGTGTTTTTTCATCACTGCCACGGTGGCGAATGCCTCGCGCGGAATGGCGTTGCGCAGGCCGCCGCCGTCGATGTCGCAGAGCATGATGCCGAGCTTTTCCTGGCAGTTGCGCATGAAGCGGGCGAAGAGCTTGTTGGCGTTGGCCCGCTGGAGGATAATTTCCATGCCGGAGTGGCCGCCTTTGAGACCCTTGATTTCGAGTCGGTATCCGGCGAAGTTTTCGCGGTCGAGCTTGACCGTATCGTACTTCATGGTGGCCGTCAGGTCGAGCCCGCCGGCGCAGCCTACATAGAGTTCGCCTTCCGTCTCCGAGTCGAGGTTGATGAGGATGTCGCCCTTCAGTTCGCCGGGGCGCAGTGCGAAGGCTCCGTCCATGCCGGTCTCCTCCGTGGCCGTGAAGAGCGCCTCGATGGGGCCGTGTTTCACCGTTCGGTCCTCCAGTACGGCGAGGATGGCCGAAGCTCCGATGCCGTTGTCGGCGCCGAGCGTTGTCCCGTTGGCCGTTACCCAGTCTCCGTCGATGTAGGCCTCGATACCGTCCTTCTCGAAGTCGAACTCCTTGTCGGAGTTCTTCTGCGGCACCATGTCAAGGTGAGCCTGCAGGACGACCGTCTTGCGGTTCTCCATCCCCGGAGTGGCCGGTTTGCGGATGATGATGTTGGGGCCGGCGTCCACGGTGTAGTCCAGGTTGTGTCTCTTGGCGAAGTCGATGATGTACTCCCGTATCTTCTCCTCGTGGTGCGAGGGGCGCGGAACGGCGCATATCTCCGAGAACCGCGTCCACAGCAGTTCCGGTTTCAGTTTTTTCAAGTCCTTGTCCATAGTCTTATACATTTTGTGATTTCGTTTCGTTTATCGTTTTTCGCGTCTGCCGGCCGTCATTGCCTCCGGTACTGCGAAAATACCCGTCACAACCGCCGGCGTATCGCTGGCGCAGGCCCGGTATGCGTTCGCCCGGCAGTTCGCTGAAACAAATATAATGAATATTTCATTCAAAAAGCCGCAAACGCCCGTCTGCGTCTCTTCAATACACAAGCGCGCAGCGTTCGGTCGAAACAAAGATGTGAATAAACCCCGGGAAAACCTTATAAAATTGCCTGAAAGATTTACATTATTACGTATTACCGTCCTGTTATCACGTTCTATCCTCCTGGTGGCTGCGCTTTCCTGGAAAATTCCTGCGTCTTGCGCGGGTGTCGTGTGACGGTTCAGCGTGCTTCGTCCGTCGCCGGCGTCTCTTTGCCCGCCGTCTGCTCCTGCTCCTTCTCGAACGCCTTAACAATGTGCTTTACCAGCCGGTGACGGATGATGTCGCGCTGGTCGAACTCCACGATGCCGATACCGTCTATTCCCCGCAGCAGCTCCATGGCCCGGACGAGGCCGGAATCGGAACGGCGCGGCAGGTCTATCTGGGTGATGTCGCCCGTCACGATGAACTTCGCGTTGCGTCCCATGCGGGTAAGGAACATCTTGAGTTGGGAGAGGGTGGTGTTCTGTGCTTCGTCGAGAATGACGAAAGCGTTGTCCAGCGTCCGTCCGCGCATGTAGGCGAGCGGGGCTATCTGCACTGTGCCCTCGTCGATGTACTTCTGGAGCTTGGCTGCCGGAATCATGTCGTTCAGTGCGTCGTAGAGCGGTTGGAGGTAGGGGTCGAGTTTCTCCTTGAGGTCCCCGGGGAGGAAACCGAGTTTTTCGCCCGCCTCTACCGCGGGGCGCGTCAGGATGATTCTTTTCACCTCCTTGTTGCGCAGGGCGCGTACCGCCAGCGCTATCGCGGTGTAGGTCTTGCCGCTTCCGGCGGGCCCTACGGCGAATAGCAGGTCGTTGTCGTCGTACAGCTCTACCAGGCGCTGCTGGTTCACCGTGCGGGCCTTGACGATAAGGCCGCCGTTGCCGTAGACGATGGTGTCTTTGCTTTGTGCCTCTTCCGCTTTGTGGAGACCTTCCGAGAAGACCTGGCCGACGACTTCGGGTGATATGTGGCCGTATTTGGAAGAATAGGCCATGAGAGCCTGCATCTTCTCTTGGAAACGTTCCAGTTCCGCTTCGTCGCCGATAGCCTTTATCGAGGAACCGCGTGCGACGATTTTCAGCTTCGGGAAAAGGTCGCAAATCCGGTTTAGGTTGGCATTTGCGACCCCGTAGAAGGCAAGGGGTTCCACCCCTTCGAGTGTTATGGTCTTTTCAGGCATTCCTGTCCGACTGTTTTAGAACAGGTAGCCGATGGTGAACGTCCAGCTCGTAGGACGGGTATTGATGGAGGCGAGGTCGCCGATGTTGGCGATGTCCTTCTTCGAGAAGACGCCGTTGTAACGGATGTCCACCATGATGTTGAACAGGTCCACACCGATGCCTGCGGTCCAGGTTACGGTCTGTTTCCGGAACATGTTTTCGAGGTCGGCCACGTTTTCCACATTCGAGAACTTGGCCGTGGAGACGAGGTTGAAGACCGGGCCTACATTGGCGCGTACCTTGACGAAATTGGAAGAGCCGATGCCTACGCCTACAAGTACCGGTACGCTGAAGTTGTTGGTCGTGACGCTCGTCGGGTTGAGGCCTGTCAGCGATACGTCCTTGTATTTTCCCCAGTCGTAGAGCAGTTCGCCCTGAACGTAGATGGGCAGCAGGGGAAAGTCCACGCGGGCCACGATGCCGGCGTTGAAACCGCTCGCATTTTTCTTTATCGTTTCGGCGTTGAGCAGTGCCTTGTAGTCGATTTTCTGCTGGTTGGTCGTGTAGCCGGCTTTGATACCGAACGATACGAACGGAAGTTTGTAGTTGTTCCCGGCCATGGCCGAAACCGAAATCAAGAGCGCCGCAACGGCTAAAGCAATCTTTTTCATAGTCCTGTGTTTTTTAGTGATTGTCTTTCGACAAAGATAGGCTTTTTTCCCTTTCGCCGGCATATCGGCAGCCACAATCGCTCGCTCGGATGGGTTATCTCTATGGGAAAATGATTTCCGTACTTCCCGTTATCTCCGTATCCTGTTCCCGCAGGACGACGGTAACCGTGTGTTTTTTTATCTCGGGGAGAATCGTGAATTTCAGGTATAGTTCGAAAGGGTCGAGCATATACATCTCCTCCGCATCGAGTTCGCAAAGCGTCCCGTTCACCGGCAGGTATCCCTCCAGATATGAGATTCCGTTCTCTATCCGGTAGTCTTCGGGCAGTTCCCTCCAGTCGAACGGAGCCGTATAGCCGTTCCGAATATACCGGTAAGGCGAGGCGCCCACGATGCGCACGATGTCCGAGAGGGAGGTTCCGGCCGGATGGGCGGCATCGAAATCCCTGTCGCTGAAGATGTCGATTCCCGAAAATTCGTTGCAGTATACCGTATGGCTGAACGGAGCGAGCGGACGGTTGTAGGCCGTATCCCCGTATTTTTCGCTGAGCGCTTTGAACCGTACCGACGGCGGAACCGAATAGCTGCATGTTTCGTATGTTTCCGGCATGATTTGAATATAGGGGTAGTCAAAATATTGCCGGACGGCAATGGCTGACAGGTCGTAATATTGCTGGACGAACGAAGGCGAAATCGTTCCGTCTCCGTCGGTATTGCCGGTCGGGGCCTGTCGGCACCCCGCCGCGGTGACGGCTGCTGCGAGCAAGCCGGCGTAAAGGATGAATCGGTTCATCGTCGGGTACGTTTTAAGGTCGGATGTCATGCCGGTTCCGGCATGGCTGCGGACGAATTGGCACATATACGCATATTAAAGATAGGGATTTTGGAGGTTTCCCAAAAAATTTTACCGGGAAATCGGTGAATTTTTATCGATGTTAGCGACGGGAGACCGTGGCGTATGATTGTTGAGTTGCCGGATTCTGCCTATCTTTGCGGCACATTTAAAAATCGGGTATCATGGGCATAGTAGCTATCGTCGGGCGTCCCAATGTGGGGAAGAGTACCTTGTTCAACAGGCTGGTGGGAATGAGGCAGGCCATCGTGGATTCTACGGCCGGTACCACCCGCGACCGTCACTACGGGCGCACGGACTGGAACGGCCGCGAATTTTCCGTCATCGACACGGGTGGGTATACGGTGAACGGCGAAGATGTGTTTGAGGAGGAGATACGGCGGCAGGTGATGCTGGCCATCGACGAGGCCGACGTGATACTCTTCATGACCGAGGGGAGTACCGGTATCACCGACCTCGACATGTTCATGGCCGACATTCTGCGCCGTGCCGACAAGAAGGTGTTTCTCGTGGTCAATAAGGTGGACAACAGCGAACAGCTCTACGGTACCCCCGAATTCTACGCACTGGGATTGGGAGAGCCCTACGCCATCAGTTCGATGAGCGGCAGCGGTACGGGCGACCTGATGGATGCCATCGTGGCCGCACTGCCTCCCGACGAACGGGACGGCGGGGAGGAGGAGCTTCCGCGCATCACCATCGTGGGGCGTCCCAATGTCGGAAAGTCCTCCATGACCAATGCCCTGCTCGGTCAGGAGCGCAACATCGTGACGCCCGTGGCCGGTACTACCCGCGACTCCATCCATACGCGCTACAACAAGTACGGTATGGATTTCTACTTGATAGATACCGCCGGGCTCCGCAAGAAGGGAAAGGTGACGGAAGACCTCGAATTCTATTCGGTGATGCGTTCCATACGCGCCATAGAGAGTTCCGACGTCTGTATCCTGATGCTCGACGCCTCGCAGGGGGTAGAGTCGCAGGACCTGAATATCTTCAATCTCATCGTCCGCAACCGGAAAGGGTGCGTCATCGTGGTGAACAAATGGGACCTCATCCCGAAGGACAGCAATACCATGAAAGAGTGGCGTGCAGCGATAGCGAAAAAACTCGCTCCGTTCAGCGATGTGCCGGTCATTTTTACCTCCGTGCCCGACCGGCAGCGCATTCTCGAAGTGCTTCAGACAGCCCTGCGGGTTTATCGGTCGCGTGCGCGGCGGATTCCGACTTCGGAGTTCAACGACTACATCCTGCCGATAATCGAAGAGACACCGCCGCCCTCGATAAAGGGAAAATACATCCGCATCAAATATGCGGCCCAACTTCCCAACCCTACGCCCGTGTTCGCCTTTTTCGTCAATCTGCCGCAGTATATAAAGGATACGTACAGGCGTTTTCTCGAAAACAAGATACGCGAGCATTGGGATTTCTCGGGAGTACCCATTCAGATATATTTCAGACAGAAGTAACGGTCGGTTTCCCGCCTCCCGCAGAAGCGCTGCCGGGGCGGGGCGTTCATGGAAGGTTTAAACGTTTCGTAACATGTCACACCAACAACGGCGCACGATTGCGCTGCCCCTCGCCATGCTGATTGGCGCGGTATTCCACGGCTTTTTCAACAAACTCTCCTTTCTGCCCCCTTACCTTATCTTCGCGATGCTGTTCGTGACCTACTGCCGCGTGTCGGCCGGACAGGTGCGGTTTCGGGCGTTTCACTGGGTATTGCTGGCGGTGCAGATGTCGCTGGGCATCCTGCTCTATCTCGTACTGTGCCGGGTGAATCCGCTGCTCGCCCAGGGGGCCATGATGTGTTCCTTCGTGCCCACGGCGATGGCCGCTACCACGATAGGGGGCATGCTCGGCGCCGATGTGGCGACGATGGCCTCGTTCTGTCTGATGAGCAACATGGGGGTGGCGGTGGCCGCACCGGTG
>ENA-OPEE01001948-OPEE01001948.1-human-gut-metagenome-genome-assembly--contig:-NODE-1948-length-13850-cov-3.808481_pt1 | contig 13850 bp, 13 predicted proteins | sample MGYA00241263_ERZ501506 | MGnify/ENA primary metagenome ERZ501506 (study PRJEB25962, sample SAMEA2042626) | human gut metagenome | biome: human gut; feature: human-associated habitat; material: faeces...
GGATGCGCACTCGGCGCAAGGGTAGATGGTTGCCGAAGCAACCGCGCCTCGGCGCAAGAATGTGCCCTGGCACAATCTTTTTTATCATCCTTGTCACCCTTGACAAAATGAAAAACGTAGCTTATAGTTTATAACACAAACAATATTATACAATGTATAATATTGCAGAAGATACAGGTTTAGGGAAAGGATGGGAACGTATGATTTTTAATACAGGCTCTGCGCTGCTGGATGCGATTGTTCTTGCAGTTGTTTCCCGGGAGCCGGAAGGGACATACGGCTATAAAATCACGCAGGAGGTCCGCCAGGCGATCGATCTGTCGGAATCGACATTGTACCCGGTGCTTCGCAGACTGCAAAAAGACGGCTGCCTGGAAGTCTACGATATGGAATTCGGAGGCAGGAACCGGCGGTATTATCGGATTACGGAGCAAGGAAGCGCGCAGCTTTCGCTGTATGAAGCGGAATGGATTCGATATTCTGAGAAGATAACGGCACTTTTTGAGGGAGGACAAAATTGATGGACAGGGCAGAATTTTTAAATCGTCTGGAAGCGCAGCTTTTAGATGTTCCGCAGGCGGAGCGGGAAGAAGCGCTGCAATATTATGAGGATTACTTAAACGACGCGGGCGACGCAGGAGATTTCGATATTCTGCAGGAACTCGGCACACCGGAGGAAGTCGCGGATTCTATCCGGAACGGACTGCGGCAGGATAGCAGCGGCGCAGGCGAGCGCAGCGGCCAGGCGGACGAAAATTGGCAGGACAGCAGCCGCACCGGTCAGTTGGGTGACAGCGGTTATTTCTCCGAAAACGGCTACGTCGACCGGGAGCCGCAGAAGGAAGAGCTGCAGCGGGTAAAGCAACCTGCGTGCGGCGACCGTTCTGATGCGGACTGGCAGAGCACGGATAGCGATGCAGAGGATGATTCCAGCGCTGCCCGCAGAAGGCAACCTCCGGTCTGGCTGTGGATTTTGCTGATCGTCTTCGCAGCGCCTGTGGTGCTTCCGATTGTGTTTGGGCTGCTTGTGACGGCAATTTCCGTTCTCTTTGCCCTGTTTATCACAGGAATTGCACTGCTGGTCTGCGGAATCGTTTGTACAGGCGTGGGCATCTGGGCGCTGATTCAGGCATTTACACAGATTGCAGCGTGGCCGGCAGCGGCGATGATTGGAATCGGCATCAGTCTGGCAGCAATTGGAATCGGCGTTTTGGTGACGATGCTTATGGGATGGCTGATCGGTAAGGTGGTTCCGGCAGGTGTCCGGGCATTGTGTAACTGCCTGCACATGATTGTGACGAGAAAAGGAGGCAGGGCAGCATGAAAAACTGGAAAAAAGGGATGATTGCAGGTTCGATCATCTGCATTGCAGCAGGATTTCTTTTCATCGGGATCGGAAGTTCTATGGGTGGATGGAAAAATATTGATCAGATCAACAGTCGTTATATTCATTTCGGCGGCAGTGATACGTTTATCGGTTTGAATTTACCGGAAAATACAAAAGAATCGATTGAGATTTTTTCACGGGAAACAGACAGTCCTGCGGATGCAGGAAACGACAGCACAGGCGAGGTAATTTCGTTCAACGGAAAATCACCGGAAAAGATGGAGATTTCCGCAAATACCCTGGCATTAAAAATTGTTCCCGGAGAGTCCGATGCGATTATCCTCAGCGGAAGCAACCGGGATAAGATGAACTGTTATATCGAAGACAACTGCCTGTATCTGGAAGAAAAGAACCATAAACCGCTTCAAAAGAGTGGCGAAATCGTCCTGACGGTTCCGGAATCGATGGACTGGAAAAAGATCGAAATCGATGTAGAGGCAGCGTATGTGGCACTGCAGGATTTTTCAGCGGAGGAAATGGAATTTTCGGCAGACGCTGGAAGCATTGAAGCATCCGGGCTGCAGATGAAAAAGCTGATTTTGTCCGTGGAGGCGGGAGCCATTACTTTGACGGACAGTGAGGCAGCAGAGCTGGAAGCGGATGCAGAAGCAGGTGCCATCCGTTTTTCGGGAAGCATCACAGATAGGGTGGATGCAGATGCAGAGCTTGGAAACATTGTCTTGAAGCTTTCACAGAGTAAAGACGATTTTGATTATGAAATCGACAGTGATCTGGGAAACGTGGAATTTGACGGCATTTCCGTGGAAAATTCCGTGATCTGCAATAAGGCGTCCGGAAAGATGAATTTGGACTCTTCCATGGGAAATATTGAAATTTACTTCGAACAGGATTAAAATAAAACAAAGAAAGAGAGGACATCATTATGAACAACAAGAAATTATTTCGTTCCACAACGAACAGAATGGTATGCGGCGTGTGCGGCGGTCTTGGAGATTTCTTCGGGATCGATGCGACAGTGATCCGCGTTTTATATGTAGTGGTCAGCCTGATTTTAGGTGCAGGCTTTCTCGGACTGATTCTGTATTTTATTCTGGCAGTGATCATTCCGGAAGATGACGGAATCGTAGACTAAAGACGGGAGGAAGCATCATGTTTCGTGAAATCAAACCGCAGGAGATCCAGGATAACCCCTTCGAGCTGATCGGAAAGGAGTGGCTGCTGGTAGCAGCAAACAAAGACGGCAAAAGCAACGCCATGACGGCGAGCTGGGGAGCAGTAGGTGAAATGTGGGGAAAGTCGGTCGTGATGATCGTGATCCGCCCGCAGCGCTACACGAAGACTTTTCTGGATCAGACAGAGACGTTTTCCCTTGGTATTTTCCCGGAAACACAGCGGGAGATGTTAAATTACATGGGAACAGTGTCCGGAAGGACAGAGGATAAGATCGCCAAAAGCGGACTGACAGAGTCCCTTGTGGATGGTGCGCCTGTTTTTGAAGAAAGCCGGATGACTTTCGTGTGCCGTAAGCTGTTTGCACAGCCCATGGAGGAAGCAGCATTTCTGGATCAAAAGACCGTGGATTCCTGGTATCCGGATAAGGATTTCCATACGCTTTATATCGCAGAAATTGAGAAAGTGCTGGTAAAATAGAGCCGGATCGAAATAACAGATTGCAAAAAAGATCCTGCATTGCAGCTGCGCATTTGCGCCGGACAATGCAGGATCTTTTGTTTCTTTCATAGGAAAATGCATCATTTACTGATCTGCCAGATCTGACAGGAAATTTTCGAAGCAGACGCCATCAGGCTCCGGAATCTGCAGCGCGTTCGATGCGGAAATACATTTGGAAATAAAATCCGCCGCCTTTTGGACGGAGACGGAAAAATCGACGCCGTTTAGTGCGTCCGCCATCAGGATCGAAGCGAAAATATCGCCGGTTCCATGTCGGGACGGACCTGCAGAGGGCGTCAGGCAGGCGCGTTGAGAAAACGGCTCCCTGCAGGACAGATAATTTTCAAAGCCTTCTTTCCCATGGATCAGGCAGGGCAGACCTGTGATGACGATTTTGGACGGACCGAGTTTGTGAAGCCTTTGACAAAGCTCAGAAAGCTCAGATTCATTCCAGAAGCCGTCTTTCCAGGGCGTATCCGTCAAAAGGCATGCTTCCGTGATATTGGGCGTAATGATGTCTGCCAGCGGAATCAGGCTGCGCAGCTTTTGACAGTGTTTTGGTGTGATCGTGCGATAGGGTTTTCCGTGATCGCCCATGACGGGATCGACGAGAATTGTTTGGCAGCCTCGGCTTTTCTGGTCGGAAAGAAAGGAAGAAACAGACAGAATTTGTTCTGCCTGTCCTAAAAATCCGCACAAAACACCGTCAAACGTAAGATTTAACTGCTTCCATTGCTCCAGATAGGAGGGAAGAAACGCGGTCAGATCCTGACAGGCGAAGGCTGCAAACCCTGTATGATTGGAAAAAACGGCGGTAGGCACCGGGCACGCCTGCACCCTCATGGCGCTCAAAATGGGAAGCGCCTCGGTGAGGGAACAGCGTCCATATCCGGCGAAGCTGTTGATGACTGCCGCCTTTTTGGGAATCTGTAGATTCATTTGGAAGATCCTTCTTTGCCGACCTGAAAGAACAGACCGGACTTTTTGAGTGCAGGCAGAAGCGCCATGTATACAAGAACGGAAACGATGGTGGAAATCACGGTGTTGATGGCTGTTGCAGTGATATTCCATGCCAGAGTCAGCTCTGCAGCGGGTTTGCCCAGGATCAGCAGCTTATAAAAATATCCTACAAGAGGATCAAAGATTGTGTTGAAGATCAGCCCGCCCAGTGCTGCCAGTGCTGCAATACGGGCGATTTTCTTTTTGTCTGTCTGATAAGTGATGTGACCGAAGTGATGGGCGATCAGACCGGTGATCAGACCGATGCAGAGCTTCAGAATAAAGGTCTTTGGTGCATATACGACATAGACGGGATCGAAAAGGTCGCCGATGGTCATGCCGATGGAGCCGCCGATGCCGCCCCAGAGACCGCCAAGGATCAGCGCGCCGAGAACACAGACGGCATTGCCGAGATGGATGCTTGTTGCGTCGCCGCCGGGAAGCGGGATCTTAATCTGCAAAAAAGTGAAGACAACATAAGATAATGCTGCAAATACACCGGTCAAAACCAGCTTCTGAAAAGATTCTTTTTTCATAGTGGAAATCCTCCTCATCAAAGTTTTTCTTATCATAAGCAATATGTGGCATGATAGAAAGTGCCATTTTACACTTTTTTTACCATACCAGTTTTGAAATTGCTGCCAAATTTGCAAGTGGTTACAAAAAGAACGTGCGTTCGGACGGACGATTTTGTGAGACATTACGGCTTACCGGAAAGTCGTAAATTTGCTAGAATGGAAAGCAGGAAAGGGGAGCCGTGCAGCATGCCGTTGCCTGTGGCAGATGAGATGGAATGTGCAGTACGAAGACAGGAAAATGAAAGAAACAGGAAGCTATTTGTTGGATGTGCTTTTTATGGGAGGTCTGATTACAGCCAGCCTTTGTGATTTTAAGAAAAGAAAGATTCCGGACGCGATCACGGGATTTCTGTTCCTGACCGGTGTTGCTGCGCTTTTTTGGATGCCGCAGCCTTCTATAAGAATGCGTCTTGCCGGGGCGTTTATTGCCGGATTGCCGCTTTTTGCGGCAGCTGTATGCAGGCCGGGAGCAGTCGGCGGCGGGGATGTCAAGCTGATGGCGGCAGGCGGTTTCTTTTTGGGATTGTCTGCTGTCTGGGACAGTCTTGCGTTTGGAATGGCGCTTGCAGGGGGATACTGTCTGTGCCTGATGCTGCTTCGAAATGGGAGAGAGCAGAAGATTGCGCTTGGACCGTTTCTGAGTATGGGGCTTATGTTTGGAATGTTCCGCTCTATGGGAGCATGATTAGGAATAGAAGACCGGATCTGTGACTTTTTCGTGTAAAGTCTTTACAAAGCGGGAGAAAAATTGATACAATACCGTCTGTATGCTCTGGCACCAGAAACAGCCGGAAAACCCGTTGGTTTTGGCATCGGGGCGGAAGAAAGACAGGAAAAGGCAGAGATCTATCATGTGGAAAAAAAGAGGAAAAAAATTAGCGCAGAAAAGGAAAAAGATCGGAATCGCAGCGGCAGCAGTGATTGTGGCGGCAGCAGGTTCTACGCTGATTTATCATAATTTACCGCAGACAAAGGTGGAAAAGCAGCTGACCCTTGCGGCAAAATATATGACGGAATTGAATTATTTGGAGGCGCAGGAGGCTTATACAGAGGCACTTTCCATCGATGAAGGCAGCGTGCGCGCTTATCGTGGGCTGGCGGATGATTATGCAGCGCAGGGACAGCTGGATGAGGCGGCAGAAATTCTGCATCAGGGATACGAGACGACACAGTCCGAAATTCTGCTGCAGAACTACTGTGCGACCGTATTGAACAGCGTAGTGGAGCATGTCAATGAAAAGACTGCCGATCTGGACGATATCAGGAGTTGTCTTACCGTGCTGGAATCAGATCCGGATAATGAAAGTGTCAGAAGCGTTTTAGAAAACTGTGTCCAGCAGGTCACAGTGCAGGAGGATACTGCGTCCCTGATGTTAGACGAACTGGATGGAACCTCTGATTTTGACGAATATGCAGACGTTGCCGAAAAGCTTTTGGGGCTTGCCGAAAAGGACAGCAGCTACCAGGAAGCAGCATACAGATTTATAATACCGAAAGCACAGAAGATTTATTTAAGCCTTTCGCATCGGGACAGCTGGAAGGAACTGGTAGAACGGGCGCAGGCGCTGGGAGATGCAGAAGCAGATGGTATTTTGGCATGTCTTTCCAAACAGCAAGAGATAAGCGATTACTTCGCGCCGATGTTTGAGGCGTTTGAACAGGAAGACTACAAGACGGCGCGGAGTTTCATTGTGACGGATCAGTACGAGGCCATCCGGGATGCGTTTATCAACCGCACGATGGAATACTGGACGGGCAATACCTATGTGCCGGTCACGAAAGAAGCGATCGTATTTCTCCTTACAGAGGACGGCTGGAAGTTTTCTTTTGTAGAAGATGATTCTCTTGCACAGCCAAGTGGTACAATTCGGGTGCTGGGACAGAAAATGGAGGATCTCGGCGTACAGAGAAGCAGCATCGAGTATGTGCCAGCTTACGATCCGGCGGCATATTATCCGCATACGGAATATGAGATCGTGTACTGGAATACAATGGTAAGCGGGATTGCAACGGACAATACAAACGTCGTATCCTGGATGAATTACCGCTTTGCAAAAAAGACCTACACGGCGGAGGGCTCGTCGGCGGAAATGATTTATGACTGGGGCGGAGAAAACGAGAAGCGTCAGAAGGAGTAAGTAGGCTGCCACAGCGTGGGGGTATCATGCAGGCGGCGCAGATGGACAGAAGGGAGTGGCAGCATGCAACGGTGTATCTTAATTGGAGCAGGAGACTGCAGCGTTCAAAAAATCGAAACAAAGCCGGAGGATCTTGTGATCGCAGTGGATGGCGGTTACGATACCTGCAGAAAATATGATATAGTTCCGGACCTGATTATGGGCGACTTTGATTCCGTGCAGGAATCGGACATGCCGCAGATTGCAAAGATCGCAAAAATTGCGCCGGATCATGTCGTTGTACTTCCGACAGAAAAGGACGATACGGATATGCTGGCTGCCATCCGTATAGGTCTTTTAGAAGGCTGTCAGGAATTTCGCATTTACGGCGGGATGGGCGGCAGACTCGAGCATACGCTGGCAAACCTGCAGTGCCTGATTTATTTAAAACAGTGCAGCGCAGTTGGGTATCTGATGGATGATAAGACGACGGCGTTCGTGATGCAGAACGAGACGGTCTGGTTTAAACCGGAAGCAAAAGGATTTTTGTCTCTGTTTTCGATCGGGGAAAAGGCATCAGGCGTTACGATTCGGAATTTAAAATATGAAATGCAGGACGGTGAGATGACAAACAGCTTTCCGATCGGGATTTCCAATGAGTTTATTGGAAAACGGTCCAGTGTGACGGTGGAGCAGGGAATGCTTGCAGTGATCTTATCCGAAAAAGAATAACGGGCGCAAGAAGGGGCAGAATAGAAAGAAGGCACAAAAAACGGCGCTGTCTGGAAAACGAAATTCCAGGCAGCGCCGTTTTGCTTATGTAGCGGCACAACAAAATGATATCGCCTTTGTGCCGCGGTGCAGTGATTTACATCACATTTTTAAACTGACTCATGTACAGATCGTAGTAGAAGCCCTTCTGCGCAAGCAGCTGTGCTGCATTGCCCTCCTCGATGATGCGGCCGTCGTCGATGACAAAGATCCGGTCGGCCTTCTGGATCGTGGAAAGGCGGTGTGCAATGACAAAGGAGGTACGTCCCTTTAAAAGCTGTTCAATGCCCTCCTGTACGAGGATTTCCGTGTTGGTATCGATGCTGCTGGTTGCCTCGTCCAGAATCAGGATGCGGGGATCGGATACCATCGTGCGGGCAAAGGCGAGCAGCTGCTTCTGGCCGATGGAAAGACCGCCGCCGCGTTCGGATAATACGGTGTCATATCCTTTTTCGAGCTTTAGGATAAAGTCATGTGCGTTGACTGCTTTTGCGGCTGCGATGATCTCTTCGTCCGTCGCATCGAGTTTTCCGTAACGGATATTGTCCTTGATCGTGCCGGAGAACAGGAAGTTATCCTGTGTCATGACGCCCATCTGCTGCCGGAGGCTTTCGATGGAAATTTTCTGCACGTCGTAATCGTCGATCAGGATATGACCGGTCTGGATATCGTAAAAGCGGCTGATCAGGTTGACGATCGTCGTTTTGCCTGCGCCGGTAGGACCGACTAAAGCAATCGTTTCGCCGGGTTTGATCTGGAAGCTGACGTCGTCTAAAACGCGCTTCTCTCCATCATAGGAGAAGGAAACATGATCAAAGGTAACAGCTCCTTTGACCGGAGGCAGCTTGGTCACGCCGTCAGCATCGGAAATTTTAGACTCTGTGTCCAGAATCTCAAAAATACGTTCGGCTCCGGCGATATTGGTGATGATCTGGTTGTAAAAGTTGCTCAGGTTCATAATCGGATTCCAAAACATCGAAATATAGGAGCCGAATGCGATCAGGATACCGAGGGAAATCTTATCGGGACCGAGAAGGACAATGCCGGTAAAATACAGGGCGAAAGTGCCGATTGCCCAGCAAATATCGATGGCGGAACCGAACGCGTCATTTAAGCGCACTGCGTCGATAAAAGAATCCCGGTGCTCGTCCGTCAGCTGATGGAACGTAGCCATCGTTTCCTGTTCGGCGGAAAAGCTCTGGATGATACGGATTCCGGACAAATCCTCGTGGACAAACGCGTTTAAGTTGGAAGATTTTTTGCGGTGGATCTGCCAGCGCTTATGCGAGTACACCTGGATAAACCACATGCAGAAGATCATCAGCGGCAGGCTGATCAGGGAAGCCGCTGCGAGAACCGGATTTTTGAAAAACATGATCACGACGACGGCGCAGATTGTGAAAAAATCCGGGATCAGCGTCGTGACGCAGTTGCCGAGTACGTCCTTTAAGGAGTTGATGTCGCCGATAATGCGGGCGAGGATCTTGCCGGTGGGACGGCTGTCGAAAAAGGAAAAATCCAGGGTCTGGATGTGAGTATAAAGCTGCTGGCGGATCGTTACGAGGATACTGTTGCAGACCTTTGCCATAATCAGCATCCGCAGCTTGACAAAAAGGATCATGATCACGTTAAGCACAACGGCGATTCCAATCAGTTTTGCCAGTCCGGGAAAATCGCCGGTGGAAATATGTTTGTCGATCGCGTTTTCCATGATCAGAGGGTTTACGAGACTGACAAACACGCAGAACGCCATGATCGCCAGAACAGCGAGGATCTCTTTTTTATAGTCCAGCAGATAGGAAAACAGGCGCATCAGCGTCTTCATTTTACCGACGTCTGTGCTGTGTTCGTCCTGCTTATAAGAATTAACAGCCATAATCTGTCACCTCCTTCTGGTCAGGCATCATGCCAAACTGAGCCTGCCAGGTTTGATAGTAAAGCCCGTGAAGGGCAAGCAGTTCTTCGTGGGTACCACGTTCTGCAATGTGTCCGTTTTCCAGGACGATGATTTCGTCTGCATGACGGACGGCACTGATACGGTGCGCAATGATGAGCTTGGTCGTATGGGGCAGCCGGGTGAGGGTCTGCTGGATGGCATATTCCGTTTCCATATCCAGTGCGCTGGTCGAATCATCCAGCACCAGTACAGGTGTATGCTTTGCAAGCGCCCGCGCGATGGAAATTCGCTGCTTCTGGCCGCCGGACAAGCCGACACCGCGTTCGCCGATTACGGTGTCATACTGCTCGGAGAGCCGGTCGATAAATTCCGAAGCCTGTGCGTCGCGGGAAGCGAGCCGCACGTCGGAAATGTTTAAGTTTCCTTTCTGACCGAGCATAACGTTTTCCTGAATTGTATCCGAGAACAGAAAGACGTCCTGCATGACGGTGGAAATACAGCTGCGCAGCTGACGCAGGCTGAGTTTGCGGATATCCACGTTGTCGAGATAAATCGTGCCGCCCGTCGCGTCGTAAAGGCGGCAGAGCAGCTGGATCAGGGACGTCTTGCCGCTTCCGGTCGCGCCCATGATACCGATCGTTTTGCCTGCCTCCACATGAAAATGGATGTCGTGAAGAATCTCATGCTGGTCCTCTTTATGGAAAGAAACGTGCTCGAAGCGGATATCGCCGGTCACTTCCGGCAGGACAATCGGTTCTTCAGGTTCCTGAATCGAAGGCTTCTGGTCGTACACTTTGCGGATTTTGCGGTAACTGCCGACCGCGGAGGAAAAGTCGTTGGACAGCCAGCCGAGCATTTCCATCGGCCATACGATGTTGGTGGAATATTGTACGAATGCGCTGAGTGCGCCGAGCGTCAGCTCTCCCTGCAGGAATAAGTAACCGCCGATCAAAAGCACCAGAAGCGGCAGCAGTTTTCCAATCAGGGAAAAGTACGGAGAGTAGCGGACAAACACGCGGGACTGCGTCATGTTCAGCTCGTAGTAGCGATTATTGTGGGAAAGAAACTTTTTGATTTCGAATTTTTCCCGCGCAAAAGCTTTGACAGTGCGCACGCCTGCAAGGTTTTCTTCTGCAACGGTGTTTAATTTTGCGTTTTCCTCACTGATCTCTTCGTAGATAGTTCCGAGTCTGTTTTCCATCAAAATTGCAAGGACAGCGCAGAAAATCATGCAGAGCGTGGGCAGGATCGCAAGTTTCCAGTTTAAGCTGTACATGCAGAATAAAATGACGGTGACATGGAACGCAACCTCCATCATCAGCATGCCGACGTAGCCGAGCGCATTCCAGATGCGGTCGATGTCGTCCTTGACGCGCGCCATCAGCTCACCGGTGCTCGTCTTGTCAAAAAAGTCGGCGGACAGCGACTGAATGTGCGCGAATAAATCGCGGCGCATGTCTGTGGCGATGGTCGAGGAGATTTTGTCGAAGGTAAACTCCTTGGTGTACTGGAAAATACAGCGTCCGATGCCGATGAGTAAAATCGCCAGCAGCAGATATTTGAGCTTCCCCATCTGACCGCCCACAAGGACGTCATCGACAATATGTCGGGTCACCTGCGGGGTGAGCAGATCCAGGCTGACCGCGATAACCATCGAAAGGATGGCAAACAGATAGCCCGGAATGTGCTGTTTTAAGTAGTAGGACAACTTTTTCATGAAAATAAATTCCCCCTTCTTTTGAAGTTGATATATGTGGAAAAAATCCCGCCAGACAGGATTTTCGCTCCATTTGTAAAAAACATAACGTCGAAAGGGACGTTTGCTCATAATGCCTGCAAAGGCAGGACATACCCCTGGGTATAAAAAAACGCAGAAGCATGAAAGCATGTTCTGCGGCAAAAAATCTCTTTTTCAGGAAAGCACCGGAGCTTTCTGAGAGCGGTAAAGAAACCGGATCAGACAAGAGGTAGGCTGCCCTGATTGACAACAAAATGCCTGTTTTTCAACATCCTGTTGTATAAAAAAAGCCGCAGCATGAGAATGCCGCGGCTCTTGTCAGACGAATCAAAACGTCAGTTTGGGCGGGAGGCATTCTTATGATATTCAAAATAGTTTCGATTTGATCCGACGAACAATAACATCATAACATACCTCCTTTCCTTTCTTTTATCAGAAAATCCCTTCCGGATCTCCCGTGATTGTTAATGTGTATCGCATATGCCCACTTTAACACTGCATCATACAGTTGTCAAGCAAAAGATTTTTCAGTCAAACTCACACAAAAGCTTTTAAAACGAAATCACGCCGAGGTGCTCCAGCAGAATCTTTATGCCCATCAGGATCAGGACAAGACCGCCCGCAAATTCTGCGCGGGAGCGGTTTTTTGCGCCGATGATGTTGCCTGCCTTTAAACCGATTGCGGAGAGCAGGAAAGTGATGCAGCCGATGAAGCTGACTGCCGGAACGATGTTTACCCGCAGGAAAGCGAAGGTAACGCCGACGGCAAGTGCGTCGATGCTGGTTGCAACAGCAAGCGGAAGCATGGTTTTGAAATCGAAGCGGTCATTGGATTCATTTTCTTCATCGCTTCTGGCTTCGCGGATCATGTTGAAACCGATAAATGCCAGCAGGACGAAGGCGATCCAGTGGTCGATGCTCGTGATCAGAGAGGAAAACGTGATGCCCAGAAGATAGCCGAGAAAGGGCATCAGCGCCTGAAAGCCGCCGAACCAGATGCCGACGGTGAGTGCCTGTTTCATACTGCCGCGGCGTACGGACAGGCCCTTACAGACGGATACGGCAAAAGCGTCCATCGACAGACCGACAGCCAGAAGGAATAATTCGAGTAAGCTCATGAGAAGAATCCTCCATTGTAAAAGACGAAATAAGTGGTAAGATTGAAAAATAAAATTTTTCAATCACGAGATTTGTGTCTGCGCTCACTTGACACAAACTCGGCATGCGCAAAAAGCGTGCGCAGAAATGAGGTAAAAAACGATATTTCACACGGAGCCCAAGATCCGCTAGTTTTTGTCGATATTGATCACACAGAAATAGGACGGATCGATCTGCTTGATCCGTTCATCGAGCCAGCTGCGCAGCTGGGCATCAGTCATTTTAAAATGAAACGGAACCACAACATCGAAAATGACGTTTGTATGGGTAGGACCGCGTATAATACGAAAATCGTGAAGGGTCAGCTGCTCATCGAGCCGGTAGACGATATCGGTGACCTTATGGCGCAGCTCATTGATCTCCGGATCATCGGTGATGACCGGGTCCATATGGATGACAGCACTGCAGGAAAGCTTCTGCTGCAGCTCGCGCTCTATGTTATCAATCAGATCGTGCAGCTCCACAAAGCTGCCCTGGGCATTGACCTCCGCATGCAGGGAGATCATCCGCCGTCCGGGACCGTAATCGTGAACGAGCAGGTCGTGAATGCCCATGATCTGTGGATGGGAAAGCACAATGCTGCGGATTTTTGTGACAAACTCCGGGTCGGGAGCCTGACCGAGCAGCGGATTGATGGTATCCCGGGCAGAGCTTACGCCGGAATAAAAGATGAAGACTGCGACCAAAAGACCGCACCAGCCGTCGATGGCAAGACCGAAAATCCACCCAATAACAGAAGAAAGGAGGACGACGGAGGTAGCGAGCACATCGCCGAAGGAATCAGACGCTGTTGCGTTCATCGCAGAGCTGTCGATGGCACCGGCAATTTTGTGATTATAAAAATACATATAGAACTTGACGAGAATGGAAACGACCAGAATCAAAAAAATAACCGGAGAAATTTCCGGCAGGGTCGGGTGCAGGATCTTCTCAAAGGAGGATTTGGCAAGCTCCGCTGCCATGATGAGGATAATGGCAGAAACGGAAAGCCCGGCGAGATATTCGATTCTTCCGTGCCCATAAGGATGGTCGGAGTCTGCTTCCTGTCCGCTCATCTTAAATCCGATCAGCGTAATGACCGAAGAACCGGCATCCGACAGGTTGTTGAAAGCGTCTGCAGTGATTGCGATGGAATGGCTGATCATACCGGCGACGATCTTTAGCACAAATAGAAAAAAGTTAAAAAAAATGCCCACCGAACCGGTGAGAATGCCGTATGCCTGGCGAACCTTCGGGCTGGAATAATTCTCGTAATCCGGGATGAACAGTCTTGACAGAAGCGTAATCATGGTGTAATCCCTCCATAAGTTTGAAATGCTTCCTGAAATTTAAGTTATTTTTTCAGTATACCATTTTATGTGAAAAAAGCAAGGAAAAGTGATAGAAAAATCTCTTGACAAGAACCAACATTCTGTATATATTCAAAGCGTACTAATACTGATAATACACTTAATACAATCAATACAGTTCTGGATCGATAAAAAATCAAAAAAAATCGGAACAGAAGAAGGAGGAAAGATTGAAAAATAAAATTTTTCAATCACGAGATTTGTGTCTGCGCGCACTTGACACA
>ENA-OPEE01001962-OPEE01001962.1-human-gut-metagenome-genome-assembly--contig:-NODE-1962-length-13730-cov-2.902011_pt1 | contig 13730 bp, 7 predicted proteins | sample MGYA00241263_ERZ501506 | MGnify/ENA primary metagenome ERZ501506 (study PRJEB25962, sample SAMEA2042626) | human gut metagenome | biome: human gut; feature: human-associated habitat; material: faeces...
AACAGCAGCACCATAGTGACGTTTAAAATTAAACTCACCCAGTTTCTTGTTGATACCTGGAAAACGGGGACCAAGCACTGCTTCAACCCGATGCAAACTACTATCCTCCTCCTGGTCGTCATCCAGTTTTACCGCATCCGTACGAACATCAGGCAAAAGTTTGGAAGAGAACAGAAACAAATAAATAATACCTGCAATAGCAATGAAAATACCGACTTTGCCCAACTCAAACATGGTGAATCCTTCATAGCCAGCCTCTAATATCATGCCATGTACCACTAGATTGGTAGAAGTTCCAATTAAAGTACAGATACCACCCAAAATTGTCACATACGAAAGAGGTATCAGAAACTTAGTAGCCGGTAATTTTACCGATTCAGCCCAACGTTTTATAATCGGGGCAAATATGACAACAACTGGAGTATTATTAAGAAAAGCAGATATAAAAGAGATAGTGGGGAGCATGCGCAACTGGGCCTTAAATACAGTTGTTTTTCCCATAGGAAGTAGCTTCTTGATTACTTGTCCCAATGCTCCCGACTGACGAATACCTTCGCTAACCAAAAACAACATGGCTACGGTAATCATTCCTTTATTACTGAACCCCTCCAACATTTCTTTAGGGCTCAGAATACCTGCACATAAGAACAAGACTACAACGGAAAACAATACCATTCCTGGACGCATTTTGTCCAACACTAATGCAACAACCATACCCAAAAGTGACAAAAGCACGAATATTATCTCAAATGTCATAGATTCATTGTATCTTGTTAATACTTCATTCGCTTAGGCTCAACCACAAACCATGGGTTCAGCAAATCCTCTTTATTGTAACAAAGCGGTTCTTCTTTTCCCGCCTGATAGACTTCCATTCCTGCCGCACGTGCAATGGCATGTCCGGCAGCAGTATCCCACTCCATAGTAGGTGCAAAACGAGGATATACATCTGCTTTTCCTTCTGCTACAAGGCAAATTTTTATAGAACTGCCACTTGAAATTAATTCGATCTCAGCATGCTGACGTTTCATCTCTTCAATGTAGGATTCTGTTTCAGGCGTCAGATGTGAACGGGAAGCAACGATTACAAATTTATCTCTTGCAGCCTCAGCAGGCAAACTGGTAGCAGATGCCATTAATTCCTCCAATGAAACATCTCCGCGTGAAGTAATGCCGGATAACTTATACGCACCGATATGTTCTTCTGCAAAATAGAGTTCTTGCTTCACCGGAAGATAAATCACCCCCATTACCGGCACTGAATGGCTCACCCATGCTATATTTACAGTAAACTCACCATTCCGCTTTATGAACTCTTTTGTTCCGTCCAACGGGTCTACAATCCATAAAGAATCCCATCCACAGCGCTCAGTATAAGGCAAATGCTTTCCTTCTTCACTCAAAACAGGAAAAGGGGTAGCATTCAAATATCCGGTAATGGTTTCATGAGCTTTACGGTCAGCAATGGTCAAAGGAGAGTTATCCGCTTTTTTTTCAATTTCAAAATCTGATGCCGGGTCATTATAGATAGAGAGAATGTCCGCACCGGCGTGCAGAGCTGCATCTATCGCGTTTAATATATATCGTTGTTCCATATATGGTATCTATACTTATATAGTGTGCAAAATTAAAAACTTTTTCATCCTCAAAAGTTTCCACCCTCAGTTTTATAACTTCTTTTAAACTACATGATATATTTATAAGCACTTTTCACAATCGATAAAACAAAAAAGGTACTTCAACTTAATATTGAAGTACCTTATCCCAAAAACAGTTTCTTTTCCGGCTATTTTTCCAGAAAACAACTAAACTTTTACCTATTTTGCATATATTACAAAGTAACGATTGTCTTCATTTATTAACGCCAAATAGGAGCTTTACAAACCATTGATTATCAGACATAGTATAATAACAGTAATTCAGTATACGACTGAATAGGGTTCAGTATACGACTGAAATAGGTTCAGTATACGATTGAAACAGGTTAAATATACGACTGAGCTCACAAGCATTGCCTTTTGTTCATATTTACTACTTACAGGTATAAATCACCAATCCACTCAATAATCATAACGAAGTGATTTATCAACGTCTGCTTTTGCCCTTATCGGCACAAACGTGAATCCCCATTCATAATTTTGATTGGCAGGTATTGTATAGCCCGGTTGCACTTTTGCTCCCCAACTATCATAACCAGCCACTCCTTGCTGTTTCATGTCAACAGACACCTCTACAAAATCCCGGGGAATAATGTCATTCACATGAGTCATCTTCCGCATCGCATTTTTAGCCTCATCCAGATCATGGTTTTCGATTTCTTTCGGAGAACGGTTCCGCCATTGATATGGACGGGATGAATCTTCCGCATCAAAATCTTCAATTGTATTTCTCAATGCATTAAAACCAATAGTCTTATCTGCCTGTACCAACAAACCACGTCCGCTCTTATCTGACAAGACAACCCAACGCGTATCTGTACGATGTCCGTTTTCTTGCGGACGAACATAATCCACATACATTGAGTCGGCAATAGTCTTATAGCGCCCTACCATGCTTCCGGCATTACGGTCTATATAGTTTTCTTCCGGACCACGACCGAAATACTCTACTATATTCATATCCTGCGGTATATGAAAACGTATCCCGATACGAGGTACTTCAAGATTGTCTTTCTTTTCTTTCTTTTTACCGGGAGTATAAGTCGCAAGATGAGTATCCTCCGGCACATCAGTCTTCACAGCCTCCTGGTCAGTAGCAGTAAACTTCACGGCCACATTCACCACTCCATCCGGATATATTTTATAATCGACACAATACTGATTTCCGGCAGGTAAATCATATACCACATTCAGTAGTGCATTCTTTCCCTCCATTCTCACAGCAGCATTGCTCACTTTAAAGTTATGGCTTGAAGCTTTCCAGATTTGCAGACGCTTCGGGTTACTGTTCCCGTAATCATTATCATTGGGTGCACGCCAGAAATTAGGTTGCACACCTGTCTCTTTATCAAAATATTCAAACCCATTTACTTTATAGGAAGTAACCATACCGGAAGTACGGTCAAACGCAAAATACACTTTAGGAGAAGAAACGACTAAAGTACTCCCCTCTTCTTTACAACCCAGGTCCGGTCCTGCTGCTTTATATGCAATCTTATTTGCTTCTACCGGCAATCTGAACTGTTCATAAGCAATTTCGTATCCTACCGGTATCAATGGCTCAGGCTGAGTGGTAACCACACTAAAATGTACATAGTATTCAACTCCCGCTTTTCCGTTCACATTCTTCACCGGAATTGAGAATTCTTTTTCCTCCTGAGGTGCTACATCCAAAGTCAAACTTTCTTTTTTAACAGGGATGCCATTGGCACGCAGCTCATAACGAATAGTATATTTTCTCAAATTAGTGAAATAGAAACGGTTTATAGCCCGATACTTACCGGCAGCTACATCAACAGCATCAAATGCTACATTTTGATGTACATACTTCACTTCTGCCATAGCAGGATGCGGCTTACGGTCGGGCCCCACCAGACCATTACAACAGAAATTACCATCGCTTGGCATATTTACTCCATAGTCTCCTCCGTATGTCCAGTATTTACGACCGTTCTCATCAGTTTCCGATATTCCCTGATCCACCCAGTCCCAAATATATCCACCCTGAAGATTTGGGTATTTATAGATTTCTTTCCATTGATCCCACAGATTACCATTTGAATTACCCATAGCATGAGAGTATTCCGATGGAACTACAGGGCGATCAGAACCTGTTTCTCCAATATATCGCAACCATTCTGCACTAGGGTATTGCGGTACGTACATATCCGAATTCCATTCCCACTGTGCACGCTCATAATTTACGGGGCGGTCCATTAGTTCTTTATCCTGATCCTTCAGCCAAAGATAAGTCTGATAGAAGTTGTAGCCATTGCCGGCTTCATTACCCAAAGACCAGAATGTTACAGAAGGATAATTCTTATTGCGTTCATACATGTTCATTGTACGATACATGTGTGGCTTCAACCATTCCCGATTATTACCCAGTGTTCCGCCTTTACGCAAGTCATAATACATTCCATGCGATTCTATATTGGCTTCATCGTAAACGTACAATCCATATTCATCACATAATTCATAGAAGCGGCGGTCTTGCGGATAATGGCAAAGACGAACTGTATTCAAATTATGCTGTTTCATCAACTCAAAGTCCTTACGCATCAGTTCTTCCGTTACATAATGTCCGGTGTGTTCATTATGCTCATGGATATTGACACCTTTCAGTTTCAGGGGCTGTCCGTTAATCATTAACACCACATACGGTTTCCCATTCTTAGCTATCTGGTCAATCTGTTTGATCTCGATACGGCGAAAACCGACATTGAAAGGAACGATTTCCGTCACTTTATCTTCTTCTTTCAATGATATCAGCATTTTATAGAGATTAGGGCCCTCGGACGTCCAGGTCTTTACTCCAAATAAATTTGCACCAAATGTCACTGTCTGAATATCTTCGCCTTTCACGATACAACTCTCCGTAGCATTAGCAACCACTTTTCCGGAAGCTTTATCTATCAACTCATACAACACTTGCAAGTTTTTATCTGTAGCGGCGTTGTTACGAATATCGACAGCCAATTTAAAAATACCGTTCGTGTAACTATCATCCAATGTAGAAACTACCCGGAAATCTTTCACGGCAATTTTAGGTTGAGAGTAAAGAAATACATCACGTTCTATACCACTCAGACGCCAGAAATCCTGACACTCCAGATATGACCCCGTACTCCAGCGAAATATTTTCAGAACCAATGTATTTTTACCGTTCTTTATATATTTGTTTATCAAGAACTCTGCAGGATTCTTGGAATCTTCATTATATCCAACTTCCTGTCCATTCAGATAGACATAAACACCGGACTTAGCACCCGCAATATGCAAATAAATATCACGTGACATCCAATCTTGCGGTACAGTAATTTCCCGTCGGTAAATACCTACCGGTATATCTTCCGGCAATTGCGGAGGCTGTGGATTCAGCGCTTTGAATTCATACCCGTGATTGGTATAAATAGGTACACCATATCCTTGCACTTCCCAGTTGCCAGGAACCTGAATATCATTCCACCCTTTCATATCTGCTACTTCCTGCACAGCATCTACCGGCAAATTACGATGTGAATCCGAATAATAGAACTTCCATGTCCCATTCAGTAACTTATAGAAGTTACTATTCTCATATTTCCCACTCAATGCACTCTGACGGCTATCATAGGTCATAAAAGCCGTACGGGGAGACTCCCTGTTCACAGAAACAGTCTGTATGTCCTGCCAATAAGGAAGAGTATGCATTTTATTATCACCTGCATTTGCCAGCACAGAGCTACCTAACATGCATACTCCCAATAAAATTACTATACCTTTATTCATACCATTAGATTATGTTACACAAATTATTTACAAAATTAATCTTTTACTTAATACAAAGAACTTTTTATCATCTTTTTTACATATTCTTGTATCTCATCAAAGCTTCCAAATAGTAATAATCTGCATAGATAAGGGGAACATCTATTTCTTCACCATGTGGAATACTTCCAACGCTATGCATCAGTATAAAATTGCAGTTCGTTCCAGGTTCGGCCAGATAGGCAGGAGATGAAAGAGACTTCAATATATGTGCCGCAGCGGCACTATACTTCTTACCGTCCGTTACATAACCTGATAATTCTAAAAAGGCAGAAGCAACAATAGCAGCAGCCGAAGCATCACGTGGTACTACCTTAAAGATTTCCGGGTCATAATTCCAATCAGGCACATAGTCTTCTTGTCCTGCATTAAAATCCCAATAAGGAATGCCATCTTCCGGCAAGTTCGGGTGATTCAGCCAGAAATCGGCTGTATGAACTGCCATATCGAGAAAATCTTGCCGGTGAGTTTCACGATAAGCCATTGTATAGCCATAGATAGCCCATGCCTGTCCACGAGCCCAAGCCGAGTTATCTGAAAAGCCCTGGCAAGTGGCTTGATTTAAAACTTCACCGGTTTCGGCATCATAATTCACAACGTGATAATTGCTGTAATCTTCACGAAACTGGTTCTTAGCTGTCGTCTCAGCATGACGATTAGCCACTTTTGCGTAAACAGAATCTCCTGTCACTTTCGTAGCAAAGTACAGCAATTCCAGATTCATCATATTGTCGATAATGACCGGATAAAACCATTCATCCTTGCCATTCCAGGATTTCCGATAATTCCATGATTTAATACAACCTGTTTTCTCATTAAAACGAGTACACAACGAACGGGCAGATTCGACTAACACATCTTTATAAGCCTCATTTCCGGTTAAACGATATGCATTCCCGAAACTGCAATACATCAAGAAACCAATATCATGATGATTGGTCATTTTCTTCAGGGGTTCAAGCGACTCCGTCCACTTTATTGCGGCCTTTTTCCAATCTTCTTTGTTGGTATATTCATATACATACCACAGACAACCGGGATAAAAACCTTCCGTCCAATCATTTTTACGAGTTACCTTCAGTTTCCCGTCTTTACCTATCGTACGAGGATATTCGGTAGCTTCAGGCACAGCCTTCAACTGATTGGACAGTTGTTGTTCCGCCCTGGTAAAACCTTGTTCTACAATACTCGTATCTTCTCCTCCACTACATGCTATCAACACTAATACCGATATGCACAAAACGTAAAATACTTTCATTCTATATATTTTATATATTCAATTAATGATTGCATATTAATCAATCTATAAAATCCAATCAAATAAAAATTTATATAAGAAAGGCCAATACCTGTATTACAGAACCGACATGACCTTTCTTATATGAACTTTATTATTCCCAGCCAGGATTCTGTTTCAGATTACTATTTTTAAAGAGCTCCGTATTTGATATCGGATAGAAATACAATTTATCACTTATCTTTCTGGACTCCAACGTAAACTTCTTATAGCTTACCTCATCATTGCTCTTTGTTATTTTCACTCCATAAACATCTTTAGATTCAGCCAATTCTTTCCAACGACGGAGATCCCAAAAACGATGTCCTTCAAAGGCGAGTTCTACTCTACGCTCATGTTTCACGCGTTTCAGGAACTCATCAGAAGATAGAATATCTGATAGTGCCGGCATATTCACACCCGTTCTGCCACGAACCGCATTCACTGCTGCCAAGGCAGTCATACCACATTTATCCGTAGTATAGTTAATATCACCATAAGCGTTCACCATGGCCTCTGCATAGTTCAACAGAACTTCAGCATAGCGAAATAATACCCAGTTGTGATGAGTTGCAGCAGAGGAAGAACCAGCTTCAAAACTGATGCTGTTATTTACATACTTACGCAAATAATAACCGGTGGAAGTAGCATTCGTTAAAGGCAAACCATTGGCACCGCCTTCATGAATTTCCACTGCATTCTTAGCCGGCCATGTCATACCATTATGCACAATCGTCAAATAGAAACGGGGATCTCTGCCTGTATAAGGATTCTGACTCATAGCTTCATTATTCCAGTCAAACTCCTCACCTGTTGCCATTTCAAATGCACTTGCCAGGTTTTCCGTCGGGCAGGTAGTTGTTTTACCACCTGTTACACCCATAGGAAAGTTGGCTGCTTCAAAACTGGTACTTGTTCCTGTAGGACGTACCAAGATCACTTCATTACTTGCCGTATTAGTAGCACCAAACAGATTTGAAAAACTGGCATCCAGCTTATAACCTAATGCAGAACTCTGACCAATAATTTCATAAGCAGCTTCTGCAGCAGCCACCCACTTACTTTTATTATTACCGGAATTAAATAACGGACTGGCAGCGTACAAAGCGGCACGTGCCTTTAGTGCCAAAGCCGCACCTCGCGTTGCACGTCCATACTCGCTACCAGGCATTTTGGTATAATCTACAGGTAGAAGTGTAGACAGTTCCGTGCATTCCGAAATAATAAAATCGAAGATCTGTTCTGCCGAAGCAGGTTCTGCCGCATTGGCTTCAGCCTGAGTGACAACCTTAGTTATCAGAGGTACATTTTGATAACGTCTGACCAATTCAAAGTAGAAATAGGCACGCAGAAAGCGAACTTCATATTCAAAGTTAGGATAAGTGATCATCCAGTTATCATAATCGTTGGTATTTTCCCATGTTTCAAATTTCAACCCCGTCAGGTTTTCCAAATAGAAGTTGGCGTCATGGATACCATTATAATAATTGGCAAATTGATCATCAACCGTATAATTAGGCGACCAGGTACCATTCACAAAACGCTTTATATTAGATGATTCATAAATATGAACCGCATCATCTGTGGCAGCATCCAGCATGGCACCATCGATATTACAAAAGTTCGAAGGCAGATAGCCATAAACATCTGTTACAAATTGCTTAACGCGATTATAGCTTCCCTGAATTTCTTTCAAAGAGTAGTAATCCGATTCATTGCAATCCATAAAATCACAGGATGCCAACAAACTGACAGAGATAAATATTGCAAATAATTTCTTTAGTTTCATAACATTCATTTTTTTAGAAAGATAGATTAAATCCGAATGCATATTGAGTCATAGTAGGATGTTCTGTACCGATGGATTCCGGGTCACGAAGATCAATTCCATCCAGACAGAATAAGTCATGTCCACGAGCAAAAACTTTCACGCCAGCCAGGAAACCAGTCTTCTTCAACAACTTCGTTGGGAAGTTATAGTACAACTCCAAAGTTCTCAACTTCAAAAAAGAAGCATCGGACACCCACATAGAGTTAGTATTGTAATTATTATCCGATCCGGAATAAGTCAGGCGAGGCAAGGTTCCGTTAGGATTCGATTCACTCCAACGGTTTTCCCAATAATAAGTAGAGATTGTATTGTTGTTGACAATCGGACGGTAAACACTTGCCGTATTCAATACTTTACTATAATTACCTACACCCTGAAACAGTGCATAAACTCCAAAACCTTTGTACTCCAATCCTAAATCAAATGAATAATAGATTTCAGGACAAGTTGCATTATAACCTAAAGGTACCTGGTCATAGGCATCGATTTTATTGTCACCGTTTTGATCCTTAAACATCAGATCGCCCGGACGTACATCACCTAACAATTGCTCCACACCGAGATTATCTATTTCATCCTGAGATTTATAGATCCCTATCACTTCATAACCGAAAATTTGGTTCATAGAACTTCCTGTGCGTTTGAGATAATCATACGGGCGATATTCTTCATTCTGATTTTTAATTTTATTGCGGGTAAAGGTGAACTGCCCACCCAGATGATATTTAAAGTTACCGATATTATCATCCCACGCCAAAGAAGCTTCAATACCTTTATTGTCGACAACACCATTATTGATCTGAGGCACAGACATACCGAATATCTGGGAAACAGAACCACCACTACTCACCAGAATATCTGTACGGTGATCGTAGAATGCATCTAAGGTCATCGTCAACTTATTCCAAGCCCTGAAGTCAATACCGACATTCAGTTTATGGGATTTCTCATAAGTCAACCCATCAATTCCCAACTGAGTAAACTTCATACCGGATGAAGAAGAAGGCACATTAGTGGCATTCTGGAAATAGTAAGAATTTCCACTGCCATAAATATTCTGGAACAGATTTACACCATAATCAGCACGACCGGAAATACCATAAGAAGCCCTGACCTTTAAAAGATTCAGCCAATCTCTCTTCATGAAATTCTCCTCAGACAAAATCCAACCTGCACCTATCGCAGGAAAAATTCCCCAACGATCATCCGGATCAAGTATGCTGGAAGCAGAACCCGATAATGAGAAATCAACCAGATAACGGTTATTATAAGCATAGTGTGCACTACCCACTATATCCATAAATGCACGTCCGGAGTTCTGACTTTTTGTTTTTGCCTTATCCATAGAGTACAGCAAAGTTGCATTTAAACTATGTTTATTCCATTGTTTGATATAATTGGTATAAAACTCCAGGTTAAAATGAGTGGCAACCGAACCTACACTCTTCGAGAAACCCAAAGTTCCTTCATTACGTAGGGTTGTATAGATATTCTCACCGGTTGCAAAATCAACAGATGCGGACTCATAGCCAAATTCTTTAGTATTATTGTCCCAATATGAAGCGGTATTATCTATACCTACTTTAAAACCTGCCGACCAACCGGGAAGTATAGCAGACAAATCCTGCTTCATGTTCACATCCGCATACATGGCACGCGTTTGAGAACGCGCATATCCTCTACCGGAAATAAGGGCGACCGGATTATTGGAATAATTAGTTGTACCACCCCATATACCCCTGTCTGTCTTTACAGGAAATGCACCTGAAGGTACCTGGAATAAGGCATTGAAAATCTTATCTGTGCTCTCGCCCGGACGATTATGCTCCGTGAAATTACCCAATAAATTTAACTGTACAGTAGTCGTTGGACTTACCGTGATATCCAGATTTGTGCGGACGTTCAGTCTTGAATATTTCAACTGCGTAGAATAACCATCGTTATCTGATGTCGGTTTCAATAGACCTCTATTATCCAGGAAGTTCAGCATCGTATAGTAACGTACAAACTGACTTCCTCCTTGTGCTGTGAAATTCACATTATCACCGTAACTCATGTCTCTCAAAGATTCATCCAACCAATCTACATTCGGATAAACACCCGGATAAGTCTGATTCTTGAATGCATCCTGTTCCGTACCCGAATAGCGGGGAGCCAAGCCATCATTCTCCATCGCCTCATTCAATGCCATGGCATACGTATACCCGTCAGCAAATTTAGGCAAACGCTTAGGAGAAGCCATATTAAATTCATAAGAGAAAGTGATCTTAGGTGCACCTACCGATCCTCGTTTTGTTTTCACAAGAATAACACCATTTGCACCCCTTATGCCATACAAACTGGTAGCCACAGCATCCTTTAAAACGCTGACTGATTCTATTTCTTCAGAACTCAATTCATCAATCGAACGTTCAAAACCATCCACCAGCACCAACGGACTATTGGAATTCAAAGAGCTATTTCCACGTATATACAGCGTTGCGCCATTCTCCCAAACCGTACCGGCTTTTTGCAAAACCTGTAGCCCGGGAAGCGTACCAAATAACTGGTTAGATGGTTTTATGCTGTTCTTATGTGAGAGGTTCGTTGTAACAGAAACTGCACCGGTCATCTCTCTTGCATCCATGGTAATAGTACGTCCATTTCTACCACCTCATCATTCTGACGGACTATCAGTGTGTCTTCCTGAGCCATTACGCCAAGTGAACACAGTACGCCAGCCAAAAATATATTGATCTTTTTATTCATAATATTTTTCATTTCTAAGTTCCAGAAACATTATTCCCAACCCGGATTCTGTATCAATCCGTATCCCTTATTCACCTCGTCCTGCGGGAAGGCACTAAAGTACCAGATAGAAGAGAATCCACCGGCATTCCACCAAGCACGGTTTCTATCTGTTTCAGCCAGAGAGAAAGGTTCGCAAATATACGTGCCATCCCCTTTATTCTTATATACATTCAGCCCATGTAAAGGTGTATTGAACTTATCTTCCATTTTCCAACGGATGAGGTCGAAGAAACGTACTTCTTCGTAACCAAACTCACAAGCGCGCTCACGAAGAACTGCTTCACGGAATTGTTCTTGCGTCATTCCTGTTTTCAAGCCACCCAAGCCTACACGTGCACGTACTTCATTTACGCATTGATATGCTTGGCTGTTAGGGCCGCCATTATATTCATTCAAAGCTTCTGCATAACTCAGATAAAGTTCAGCAATACGCAGATGTGGCCACTGGATAACATGTCCGCTAAGTTCATTACCACGATCCAATCCCCATTTACGACAAGCCAATCCGGTTTTCAGACTTAAACTATGCATGGCTCCTTGTCCCCAGTCTTTCCCTTTCGGATAATTAGTTTTATCACTGGGATACTCCTGAGTCAATTCAACAGTTCTTCCCTGATAAATATCGCCATCCAATATAAAGGTTTCGTTTAAACGAGGGTCGCGGTTCACGAATGGGTTTGCAGTATGTTCAGGATTGTTCCAGTCAAAATCTGAGCCATCAGCCATCGGGAACATATCGAAGTATTCTTTAGTGGGACAATAGCCTCCCCAACGGATGGCATTCCACAACACCAGTTGTCCGGCACTTAAACTTGCCGAATAGATATTCCGATGTACAGAAATCAGTGTTTCGGTAGTTCCACGGTCAAAGTAAGCTTTGCGGAAAGCATAACGATATTCACTAGGTGAAACATCATTTTTTTGTACCAAACGATAAAAGCCATTCTGGCCGAGGGCATTAAAGAAAGCCTCACAAGCATCTACAGCTTTTTTCCACCGTTCGCGGTCGTAATTACCAAACCAGGTCATGTGCTGTTCCGAAGCCTCTCCGGCAGCATAAGGCTGATCGCTGTTTAGCAACGGGCTTGCCACAAACAATAAGACTCTCGCTTTCAATCCGTAAGCACCAGCTTTGGTCAAACGACCATCCCACTGTGCCATATCTTCATCCGAAATTCTCCATGGAAAGTCCTGACAAGCTATGACATCATTCAGAAGTCCTATGATAAAATCAACAGTTTCCTGCAGGGTTGCACGTTTAGGCATTTCGTCATCAGCTGCAATCACCCTATCTACTATGGGGAGTCCACCATAATGACGCAACATGTGTGCATAATAGATAGCAACAAGCATTTTGGCTTCTGCTTTCAGACGCTCTTTCTCAGTTTGGGTCATATCAGGCACACGGTCTACATTATTATAAAGTATCCATGCATGGCGAATTGCCGACCACATGTGAGTCTCGCTTTCATTAAAACGAATCTTAGTAGTCATGTAAGTTGCTCTGGGAGTATTCTCGACAGAGGAATTATAACTACCTGAATAATAAACACGTTGAACACCGGAGTATCCTACATTATCGCAATTCAAATCGGTGAGTCCTTCAATAGTTCCCAACCACATGGTAGTATAATAGCCACTGGTTTCCAAACCATAAGGCAAATATTGATAGCTATACGACAATACGCGACGGGCATACTCTGCCGTAGAAAATACGGTGTCAATCGTAACATCCGTACTGGGCGGCTTCTGCAGGAATTTATCCCCGAAAGCCAAATCCTCACACGCCATTGTCACAAATAGACCTAAGGCCAATAATATAACGTGAAAATGCTTTCTTATATTTTTCATAATAACTGTTTATTAAAATCCTATTTTTAAACCAAAATTCACGACTTTAATCAACGGATAGGCGCGTCCATCCGGATTAGATTCAGGGTCACAGAAGTCCAGATCACTAAATGTCAACAGATTATATCCGGAGAGAGACAGACGCAAAGAACTGATACGGAATTTCTGTAGCATAGCTTTGGGGAAAGAATAACCTACCTCAATGTTCTTCAGACGAATATATGAAGCATCACGCAACCATAAATCCGAGTCTTTATAGTTATTGGTTTTACTACCACTCAAAGAAATGGCAGGAGCTTTTGCAGTATTCCCTTTTTCAGCTGTCCAGGCATCATCAATCATATATTGAAGAAGTGAATTTGTACCCGTTTCTCCAAATGGAGTACGATAGATACGACTTACAAGACGGGAAGTTTGGAATGCACCTGCCCACGTCATACTCAGGTCAAAGCCTTTCCAGGAAAAGCCCAACTGCATATTGCCATTTAGAAGTGGATAGGTAGGATAACCAATA
>ENA-OPEE01001963-OPEE01001963.1-human-gut-metagenome-genome-assembly--contig:-NODE-1963-length-13726-cov-3.540341_pt1 | contig 13726 bp, 10 predicted proteins | sample MGYA00241263_ERZ501506 | MGnify/ENA primary metagenome ERZ501506 (study PRJEB25962, sample SAMEA2042626) | human gut metagenome | biome: human gut; feature: human-associated habitat; material: faeces...
GGCCGCTACGCCGTGGCGCGACAGCAGCAGGTCGCGGCGGTACTTGTACAAATAGCTCCGGAACCCCGCATATGATACACCGCACCGGGCGCAGATCGCACGAACGCTCAGCACCGTAGAACCGTACAGCCCGACTGCCTCGCGGTACTTTTCCTTCGTTTGCGATAAGGTTTTTTGAATACGGTCACACATATTATATTATCCGCAGAATCCATCCTCTCGTAAATATGTCTTATCGAACAACCTGTTTTCGATCTGCTCTACGGAAGCATCCCTGAGATGCCCCATTTTGTTTGGCCCCCAAAGGTAGAGGGCAGGGATGCCCGAAATATCGCATCGAACCGGCATCGACTGCCCCCTTGCTATTCCTGTTCTTGAACAGGACGCACGGAACAGCTGTAGGCTAAATTAGTGCTGTTCTTCGGGTTTACTAAAGGGGAAGGCTCTTTGGCTATATACAAATTTTCTCCTCCGTTAAAAGATGAGCCAGTAGAATAGTGAGTCAGCGCAGTCCAATAGATACCTTTGCTCATAACGAAAGACAACGCACCGGTTGCACCATCGCGAGTTCCTGCAGTTGGAAACCAGATTTTAGGCCCGGTTTTATTCTTACCGGAGTAGAAGTTTAGTCCTTTATTAATTGTACTTGACAAGACATTCCAGTAAGAAGAAATATTAGTACCATTACCAATAGTGGTAAACCCCGTAAACGCATTGGACGGCGGGACATGGAAGCCCGGCGGACAAGGGTCGTACACAGTCTTGATCACCAGCTGGTCCGCTTTCTCATGGGACACGTTATCTCTCGTATTCTTAGCGCTCCACATATTATAAAGCTTAGTATCGATGGCACTAATTGCAGGGAAGAGCACCGTCGGATTCTGAATATACATTCCGAGAGTGGGCTTAGTCGATACCTTACTCCATTTCCGTCCGAAGCACGTCTTATCGGCATTCTGGGTAGTTCCGTCACTGGGCAGAAATGGATCTTTGCGCCCCCACTGGTAGTAAGGACTATTGCCGTTGGTGGAAGTTGTTGCATAAAAGTAGGGAGTCTGAGTAAGGGCGAAGGTCCGGCTATGTCCTGAAGCCGCCTGCGTTATTTCAACCATACAACTCCGTTTATAATAGGAGGTCAACGTACACGCTCCTGTCGAGTTCCAACCCAGATTTACGGGCATCATATAATTGACCTCGTCCATGTAGTTGGTAACGCCTATGGGAGTCAGGTCCTCATCCGTCACCCAGATGTGCCAACTCCAGAGCGTGGTAGTGCCCGACCTCACCGCAATCACGGCATTTCCCTGCTTGATATTGCCTTTCGGCATCTCGAAAACGATGTATTGGAGTGATTTGTCGGCTCCGTCGATCGTGGCCGTATAGGTGGAAAGCACGGGATTAACAGCTACAAAATCTGCATTGGCATCGTTCCAGACCATTGTAGCGGCGTCCGCCATGATACCGTTGTCGGCAATGCACGGAGCTGTGATCGGCTGGTCATCGTGTCTGACAAACGTATCGGTGCTGTAGACAAAATTGATGTTCGGATTATAGGCATCCTCATTCGTTACACCGTTCTTGACAGCGTTGCCGTACACCAACGGAATGCGGTACCAGCCCGGAGAGCGCACCACGTAGCAGTTGGCTGTGGTCATGCCGCTTTGTGGGTTTCCGTAGATGTCGAACATCGAAAGGTCATAGGGGTTATCCTGTGTGCCTTTCGGCGATGCTTCTTGTAAAACTATGTCGTGAGAACTAGCGCTGCTTTTGAAGGCTTCTTGTTCAGCGATTGTAGCCGTGTATTTCTCTCCCATCATGCTACCGGCACCGGAAGCGACAAAAGCCGAAACCCAGCCGGGACAGGTCGTTGTCCATGTTTGGCCGCCGTCAAACGAGAAGCGTGCCGTCCAAGCCACCTCTTCTTTTACTCCACTCGAATTGCTTCTGTAACTTGTGACCGTATAGTCGGTATTACCCCCCAGATAGGAAACATCGGCAGGTGGAGTGACTTCCAACGTATAATTCCAATTAATCGAAGTCGTGGAGATCCGGTAAGTTACGGTTGTGGCCTGTGCCCAGTTCACACCGCCAATATCGGCCGTGAGCGTATGATCCGTCGTACCGTTGTTGAAAACTACTTCGATTTGCGCTCCGTCGGACAAAGTCTGAGGTAGCATCATAAAAGTAGCTTCTCCCTCGGTGATCGCGCTATCCGGCGTGCCGTCAGTTGTCTTATCGGGATTCTGACCGAACTCGGCAGAGGTTTGCAGACCACTCCATGCAGAGGTCCCGAAATTGAACGTACCCTCGGAATAGACCCCTTTGAGCTTAATACTCTTAACGGTTCCTATTCCCATATCGTCCCCGCAGGAAAACTTCACGGCCGTCAGGACATGTTTAAATGGCAACTCCACGGCTGCGGAGGCGTTTCCCTCCGTTTCGTCGGGAGCGGCTACCAGCAGGTCTTGCTGGTCTGCGACCTCCACCGGAACCGCATACGTGATCGTGGGTACTCCGGCCTTCGTCTTGTCCGAAAGGACGATGCCGCTCCCGCCGTAGGGAGCATAGGCGAAGAACCGGACTTTCCGGCCGCCGGTCGGCCAGAAATAGTTCGTCGTCCAGCCGGATGCCTTCGTTACTTCGACATTATACATATAGTCCGGCAGGCAGGAAGTTTCGCTCCACGATCCGGTATAGGCCGATGCCAGCACGCCGAACGATTCGTAGAAAGTATCCTCTTCGACGGGCGTGGCACGGGTCTGCGGCACTTCCGCGTCCGACCGGTTCGATTCGATGCCGTCGGTAACCGTCGCATGCAGGAAGAGCGTGTCGGCAGCCGGAAATTCCCCCCCCCTCGCAAAATGAAAATATCCGTGTGCAGGACCGTCGTACTGTCCGTTGTATCACCCGTTATATCCCCGGCAGTACGGCTCTGCGACGGGGTCTGCCAGCCGTGCCTATCGACGACCTCGAAGCGCAGCATAGGGCCCGAAAGGGCGTTGTCCGCCGTCGGGTCTTCCGAGCAGGCGGAGGACAGAAGCAGGACTGTTGCCGTGGCCGCAGCAAGAAGATTATTGAATGAAAAGATGGAATTTTGTGATTTCATAATAGGTCGTTTGCATGCGTGAAGAACTTATTCCCCGACGGAACGTACCCCGCAGGCGAAGGAGCCGCCGTCTGCGGGGCGTTCCCACAGCCATGTCGGGCTGTCTGGGCATGGTAACCGGCGCATAAAGTGTCAAAAAGTTAAGGCTGCCATCCGGGCCGCTATAAATCCCGGATACAGCGCACACGGGAGTTAGCAATCTTAGGGTATTTGCCGCCCGTTTCGCCGCTGCCAAAAACCACATACCACGCGTTGCTGCTGTCGGAACTGGACTCGGTAGCCGACCAGTAGCCGGTGCTCATGGCGGAGAGATCGAAGGTACCCAACTCGTTGCGATAGACATATATCAACCGAAGCTCCCGAATCGTAGGCAGCCGCCAGCCGGAAGGACACAGATTGACGGCGTCATCCCACGTTGCCGAAGTATCGACATCGGAAGCCGCCACCTCGAATTTGGCGGCGAAACGGTTATTGGCTGCGTCCAACTCGTTATGGGAGGGCGTACTGTCCCAATTAGGATGGATCAGGCTGGACTTTACACCGTCCGCACCCTCCCGGCAAACAATGATCTTACCGTCCTGAAGGTAAGGATATTGTTTCTTTTGGGCATGGCCTGCACTGGCAGTCATCAGAAGCGCGGCAAAAAGCCACCCGCGCAGCGAGAGATTCAGTATATTTTTCATTGCTATCATTGATTTCATTATTTTAAGTCGCGCTTCGCATCCAAACTCCCCTCCGGACCGCTATATCCCCCTGACACAGCGCACAAAGAGGGTGCTACTTTTAGCGATGTAGGTGTCTGTCGAGACGCCGTCGCTAAAAGACACGTACCACGCATTGCTGCTGTCATACTCAGTAGCCGACCAGTAATAGTTGTCGTAAAAACCGTTACTTGCAACTTCCCACGTATCGCGCATGCAGTAGATGATCTCCAGTTCGGCCATGGTCGGCAGCCGCCACCCCGGAGTTTTGGCACATTCGAGCAAGGCATCCTGCCATGACATGAGCATTGTGCTCGCATTGGTCTTGGCATAGACGAACCATCCGGTCCGGTTGTCGGTGTAATCGTAGAAATCGGACGAAGAGGTCAGCGTCTCGGTACCGACCGTGACGCGGGCGTCCATTTCGTTCAGCCCTTTGATGGTAGCCGTAACGGTATAGTGCGTGTTCCGCAACACGTTATAGTCTTTGACGGCATCGCTGCCCAAGTAGATGCGGTATATGTTCCCGGTATATTTATACCCCAAGTCGGAGGTATAATCGCCGACGATCTCTATGTAGGTGGCGTAATTGCCCTGACCCTCGGCGCCGCCCAGAGCCGTTGCGGCAGTCTTCTGCGTTTGGTCGGTGGCCGAACCTGTGCCGCGCCCGTTCTCAGGCAGGTAACACCACCCGCACTCCTTGGCCGTGGCGGTGAGCGTCTTGTCTTCCGGGGTCAGATCGGCGAATTCACCGATAAACCCCACCGAGGTAGCGGGATAACAATCCGCTTCCGATGCCCCTGGACCGAGCTTGGAATCGTCACGGAAGGGTTGCAGCGCCATGGGTACGTTATAGACCTTGACGCTCGTTGGCACGAAGCTGCCGCCGGGAATATCGGCGGCCAGTTTGAAGGTCACTTTTGCCACGGCACGTTTCATGGCAACATCTGACACTGAGGCCGAGGGCTTGCCTGTATAACAGCCGCACATGGGCAGCGCATTTCCCGGAGCGAGACTGGCTTCGTTCGTGACCGCCAAGGTCTTCGATTCCACGTCGGCCAAAGTCGTGACATCGCTATAAAGCGTATTGTCGCCCGTATTGGCGATAAAGTAGAGGCTGCTGTCCGAGGTTTTGATGATCTTCGCCCTGACCTTATAGGAGGTTCCCCAACTGGTAACCGTCGTAATATACTGCGGCGTTTGCAGGAGTTCCGTACCGTCGGCGTTGAATTGGATCACCCACAGGTCCTTTATCCTGGTTTCGTCCACACCGCTCACAGCGCGCGTATCCATCGCCACCTCGCCCATAGACTCAGGCGAGAGGGTGATCTCCATGGGCTGACCGTCTGTCGGACCGCCCGTCCCCTCTGTCGGCTCCTTGGAGCAACCGCCAAGAAGCAGGACCGCAGAGAGCAGCCATGTCCCCGCCACGAGACAGGCCCGCATTCCCTTGTTTTTTATTCTTGTCTTTTCCATATCTCGCTTTTTATCTGTTCCATATGTCCGTCTCCGAATCCGGCCCTCTGCGTATCCGCCCCCGGCGCCCACGTAAAGGACCGAGAGGGCAAGGCGCCCCGCAGAGCCGCTAAAGGTCCCTGACGCAGCGCACATTGCAGCGGTCGTACTTGAAGTCGTAGCCAAAGGAAGAGACGGTGGAGGTGGAGCCTAATCGTATGTTACACCCCCGAAGCTCATTGCTGGCGTAGCCGGTAGCCGACCAGTACTTTCCGGCTGGTAAATTGACGGCGGTAAGTTTTTTTTGGAATCTCATATCTGAGATCACTCTCAGTTCTCCTATGGTCGGCAGCCGCCACGTACCCATGTCGCTTTGATCCGGTTCTTCACTATATTGGGAGCAGGCCGAGTAACCGTCAGGGTTGTAGGAGGTACTCGTCGTACCCTCAGCCTCGTACCAAGTCATGGCCGCCAGATTGCCGTCCTTGTTTTTGGCATTGGCATTGGCCACCATGAACTTCTGACCGCAAGTATTCAAGCCCGAATTATTGAGATTAAAACTGCTTTCCGCATGGGCCGGAGTCCGCGTCCACGGCCCGTGCAGGGAATACCCCTGCGCAAAGCCGTAGCGGTCCTGCATGACGATCGTATTACCGTCGGATACATAGGGCCAATGACCGCCAAAGTCGGGTTTGTTGCCATTCGCGGCGTCCCATTCGGACAAGGTAATTTCCATGATTTCCGCAAAGGTCGCGGTAATCGTATAGGCTTTGCCTTTTTCGAGGGTGCAAGACAACATGCCGTTAAAGGGCGGTTTCAACTGAATACCGTCCACTATGAGATTGACCTCCAGAGATAGCGCCGCACCGCTCAGGGGCAGGACGACCGAAGGAGTCTTCTGGGTAGCTGTCGTTCCACTGACGGCAAAGTCACCGCCCCTAAGTTCGAGGCTCTGCGTTCCGGACGAGGCGGGAGCTATGTCCCCGCCTACCGTCACGCCGCTCTTGGCCGCAGCCAGCCCCTTCACCTTTAAGGACATGATATCCATGCTGGTCGAACTTACGTAGTCCTCTTTGCGAATCACGAAAGTCAACCGGGAGCATTTGCGCTGAAGCTCGTTCAGCGTAAGCGCATAAGGGGTAGTTTGGATAGGGATCGTCCCGGTCGTCTTGTCCGAGGCAGCATAGTCCACTCCGTTGGCGATGGCGGTCGCGAGCTTCGTCTTGTCCGCAGCCAGCGGCAGGGCAGGTGATACGGCATAAAAGTCGTAGGTGCCGGGGAGGAGCGTCATAGCCCAATCGGGCAGATCGGCGGTCTTGTTGCCGTTGGCGTCTACCATGCACGGTACGAGCTTTGTACCGTTCCAGTAGTAGGCGCATTCGTTCGCGTAGTTTTCCGTCGCGGGGTTCGAATCACCGCTTTTGTAGGCGATCACCCGCACGGTAGCGCCCGAAGCGAGGGCGGCTCTGGTGACGGGCAACACCTTCTCGATACCCTCTACCGAGAAGTCGAGGGCGACCTGCCCCGAAGGACCGTTCATACCCTCTGTCGGCTCCTTGGAGCAACCGCCAAGAAGCATGGCCGCTGCAAGCAGCCATGTGCCCGCCTCGCGGCGGGCCCGCACTCCCTTGTTCTTTATTCTTGTCTTTTCCATTATATCCTTTGTTTATCTCTCCTTTGTTGCGTATTCCGTCATTCCTTTCGGCATCCCGCCCTCGTGCGGCCGCTACCGGGCAGGGGCGCTAAAGGTCCCTGATACAGCGAACACTGTTGTTGGCGTTCTTGGAGTATTTGGTCCTGCTGCCGGTATCAAGCCTCATCTCCCACGCATTGTCGCTGTCGTCGCCCTCGGTAGCCGCCCAGTAATAGCCGTATCCGATGTCGCTCACGGCCGTAAGGTCGCCTATCTTACTATATATCAGCCCCAGCTCCCTTACGGTAGGCAGACGCCATGTACCGGCATCATCCGAAGCCTGACTGTATGCTTTGCAGTTGATTTGGGCGTTCTTCCAAGTTGATGCCGGGGCTTTTTTCGAAGCGACCTCGAACTTCCGACTATAGGTATTCAATCCCGAAGCGTTGGAATCCCATGCGTCTTCCGCATGAGCGGGAGTTGCGGTCCACGCCTCGTGGGTAGGATACCGTTTCGGGTCGGCCTCGCCGAGGTCATCCGAAACCACGATCGTATTGCCGTTTATAACTTTCGGATAGGTATTCAACTCTCCATCCGTCACCCAGTCGGCGATTGTGACGGTTGGATCTACCTCCACGGCTAACGGCAAGAACCTGACATATAATCTGACCGCTTCGCCGGCCAGATAGGCCCGGCCGGGTGCAAAAGTTTGTTTGGGCCTGTGCGCTCCGGCAGATAGCTGGAGCTTCAGTTGGTAGTTCTTGCTGTCCTGCGGGACGATCATCACCGGATCGCCGAATGCGACCGCATTGTCTTTACCTTCGGGAATCTCCAGCGGCGTGGCATTGGCCAGGGTGAACGGCGTTTTGCCGCCGTCCGTGCCGCCAACGGGCGCCGACGCTTCGGTCACACCGGACAGTTTCAGCATACAAACGGCGTTCTGGTCGAGCAACTGTACGGACCTCAATTGTCCCCACTGTGCCGATACTCCGGGGTCGGCATAGACGTACACCTGCACTTGCGCGAGGGCATGGCCGAACTCAATAACCGGCATAGCCTCCGTCTTGCTGCCTGTTCCCAGCGGTGCGGTGAGGATGTCCCGGCTGCCGTCGATGCTCCAGCTCACAGTCCCGGCTGCGGCATCGTAATAGCCCTTCCCCGATGCGTCGCCGGCCGCCGTCGCCCCGCCGGGATACCAGCCCGCCATGCGGGTTTTAAGGCCGTTGGTCTGGTAATACTGACTGGGATCGAACGTCAGCGGTTGTTCCCCGCTGCCGCCCGTGCGGACGGCTTTCAAGGCTGCTGTACCGTAAGCACCCCACACACCTGCGCTGCGCTCGTCCGAGCGCGCGAACCACATATCCATCTCCTGCAAAGGATCGGCAGTCGAGCGCGTGAGTGTTCCCTGCGCGGAAACCGAGACCGGAAGCCCGCTCCGGGGCGTAATCTCCACCCGGCAACCGTCCGTGCCTTCGTCGGCGGACTCCTTGGAGCAACCGCCAAGAAGCAGGGCCGCAGAGAGCAGCCATGTGCCTGCCGCGAGGCGGGCCCGCATTCCCTTGTTCCTTATTCCTGTCTTTTTCATATATCTGTATTCATCTCGCTTTTTATCCGTTCCATATATTCGTCTCCGAATCCGGCCCTCTGCGTATGGCCACCGCCAAAGGGTTAAAGGACCGAAGGGTTAAGGCGACCCGCAGGGCCGTTAAAGGTCCCTGACGCAGCGCGTGAGGTTGTCTTTCATGCTCCAGCCGTTGACATTGTTAGCGAACCCGGTGGAGAAGGACACGCAAAACGCCATGTTTTTGCTTACAGAGTACTCGGTGGCCGAGCAATGCGTCTTAGCGGGTATGACAACGGCAAGCTCGGCTTGCATATCGTAGATCAATATCAGTTCCCTTTGGGTCGGCAGCCGCCACGTACCCTTGTCGCTCTGGTCGGAAGCCTCGCTGTATTGGGCGCAGGCCGAGTAACCGTTGGGGTTGTGGGTGGCATGCGTCGTACCCGAAGCCTCGTACCAGGTAATGGATGTCGCACTGCCACCCTTGCCTTTGGCATCGGCCTTGGCCACCATGAACATCTGACTGCAGGTATTCAAGCCCGAATCGTTACCATCAAAGTTTCTCTCCGCATGGGAGGGAGTTACGGTCCACGGCTCGTGGGTGGGGTACAGGACGGGGTCGGCGGTGCCATAGGCATCCACTAGCACGATGGTGTTGCCGTTGATGCCGTAAGGGTAAGTTATGGGCTTTGTCTCCATATCGGTTTCACCTCCGTCTTTCCATTCGGCTACTACCGAGGCCGTGGCCGTGATCTCCTCCCGATGGAAGGTCAGCGTCACCTTGCAGCTCTGCCCTGCCTGTCCGGCATCATCGCCCGAAAGCGTTATCCGGACATCCGAGAAGACAGCTCCCCCGGCGGCGGCCTCCACCGTGAAGGTCTGCCCCGGTTCGAACATCACGGGATCGCCGGCTTGTGCCGCCGTTTCGGTCATCGTCATCGAACCGTCGAAAACAGGGATTTCGCCCGAACCGCCGAATACCGCATCGCCCGTATTCAGGTCCAGCACGGCCGTGGTTTTGGCCCCGGTGACCTTCAGTGAGGTGAGCGCATCGCCGGCCGGAAAATCCCGGTCCCTTTTCACGAAGAACCGGACTTGCTTGCACTTGTGGGTAAAGGTGAAGGCGGGCTGCGGCTGGGCTCCGGAAGAGGCTTTGCCTAAGCCGGTCACCTCTTTGGCCCACATGATGTCCTGCTGTCCGTCGATGGTCCACGTAACGGTCGGGGCGGCGCTTGCCGTTCCTGCCGCATAGCCGCCGGCGCTGACCGGACTGTAAGCGTAGAAATAGAGTTTCTCCGCACCGGGCGGGTAATATCGGGGAGCCGAGAAGCTCAGGACACCCGCGTTATCGGACCTGACCGCCGCGTTGTCGAAGTAAGCGCCGCTGTAATCCGTAGTCGGGGCCGCAGCGCCCTTGTATGCGGTTACGGCGAACAGGTCTTCCGTACCGTTCGGGAATTTGTCTCCCGTGACGGGACCGCTCAGTGCGCGGCTCATGGAAGAGGCGCCGACGCTCAGGATCGCCGTGGGCACGATGGCCGTCCGCGTGCCGTCCGGAGCAGGTCCTTGCTTCGGAAGGTCCGGAGACCCGTCCTTACCGCACGAGGCCAGCAAGGCCAGCATAAGGATGAAAGGTGTGATTTTCGTTTTCATCTTGTCGTAATTTTCATAAACCGTGTCACAAAATATCGACATCCGTATCACCGCCATCGGTCCACGGGGTAATGCTTGGCGTATCCAGCAGAATACCGTCGCTGCCGCCCACGGTAAAACGGTAATGGTATTTATACCCGGCCACCCATCCTGCCGCGAGCGATGCCGCGGAAAGCGGAGCCTGCACCACATAGAGGTTCTCCGCCGCAGTTTGGTATCGGTAGCCGATTTCGAGCACGAAATCTTCCGTGACGGGCTGAGGCATCATAAGCAGCATATCGTCCGAAGTCACGAAATCGTACGACTGGCTCGCCGCCAGAGCAACGGACCCCGAACCTTGCAGGGACACCGGCACGGCATAGGGGTTCGTCTCCGTCGAGATGTCGGAGGACGGGGTCCACGTGCCGGCCGCACCCGAACCGGCCCCCGACCAACTGCCCTTGCGGCTCATGCCGTAAATTTTCAGGCTTTCGATCACGACGCGCTCGGAGGCGTCCAGAGCCGCATCCGCCGTTCCCGTTATCGCAATGCCGCAGAGCAGGTGGCGGAATGCGAGGTTCACCGTACGGACCTCGGCGCCGTTCACCGTAGGCCATTTGGCGCCGGGAACGCAGACATGGGGCTCAGTCGAGGCCGCCAGCAGGTCGACGCCCTGCGTCAGGTCGAACTCGGAAATCTCAAGGTGCATCGCATCGCCCTTGTCGAGATCCCGCACCTCGACAGCGACGGGCGCTCCGTCGATCTCGGCTGGGAAGAAAGCCCGGAAGTTATGGGTGAAGCCCGGTCTCCAATATTGCACTCCCTCGTAGCTCCACCCGTTATCGGCGGTGTGATAGGTAACCGGCATTCGGTCGAAGAGCGTAACGTATTTCGTCTTGTCGCCCGAAGTCGGGTACATGGCACACCACACGGCGAAAGCCGCGCCGTCCTGCTGCAAGGATTCCTTGTCGTAAAGCGTGGCGCGCGAACTTATCTCCGTCGTTCCGAAGCGCATGGCGGCCGCATCGGTCGTCGGGCCCGAAAGGGCGTTGTTCGCCGCCGGGTCTTCCGAGCAGGCGGAGGGCAGAAGAATGGCCACCGCTGCGACCGCGGCAAGGAGATTGTCGAATGAAAATCTTCTCATAACTCAAATCTTGGTTTCGTTTGAATCGGCTTTGCGGAACGCACTCCGTTCCGTCTTCAGCGATCGGGAGGGGACAGAAGATGCTTCCTGCGTCCTCCCCGCACGCACCCGCACATTACGCCTCTCAATGCACGTGGTGCTCCTGCGGTCCAACCCCACCCGATCCGTTTGTTCGGCCGCATGCAGCCGAACGATTCGCTACATTTCGATATCCTCCGCAGCGTCTATCCAATCGTTTACGGTAACCGTAAACTTGATGGCTCCTCCGAAAATATCCCCGCCCGGATTGTCCGGATCGGTAGGATCGGTGGGTTCGGGTTTTTCAGGATCGACCTTACCGGCGCCGTTGGTGAAATCGAGCGTATAAATGTATTTCTTGCCGGCATCCCACTTCGTACCGATAGCGACAGCTACCCAGTCGTATTCGCCGACGGAAGCCGCCGGAAAGACGCGGGCGCCGTCCTTGGTCGTAATCTGTACTTTCACAGCGAGGTATGCACCATTGAGTGTGTTGGTTTTATCCTCATAATTCCATGCGGTCAATTGCTGCGGCAGAAGCATAGCATTGTTGCCATCCGTAGCCATGATCGAAACGGCCGTGGCTCCCAAGGTCTTTTCCTGCCCCGTATAGGTTACTTCGTAGTTTGCCTTGTTTTCTTCACCTGCCAGCTTCCATATGCCGGTTTCGAAATCTATCGAGGCTTTTGAAATAGGCTTTCCGATGCGCACACCCTGCACCTTGAACACATATCCCTCGTTGGCATTCTTGGCTTTGAGCTCGATCTGGGCGAGTTGGTGTGCGAAAGTCAGCGCTACGCCGCTCGATTCATTGCTCTTGCTGCCGGTGGCAGTGGCGGTGATAAAATCTTTCTGGTCGGCGATAGCTGCTGCGGGTGCGAAATCGACGAGCGTCTTGCTGTCTTTGCTAAGCGTCAAAGTGCCGCCCAACTCATCTTTCGACGGCGAGTAAGCGACGAACGAGAGTTCGCTGCCGTCGCTGGGCCAGTAATAGGACGGCGTCGAGGTGAAAAAGGAGCCGTCTTTGGTGAACTCCGCATCGGAGAAATAGTTAGCGCCGTTCTTGTCAAACGCCGTAACAAAGAATTTAGCAATGTTGGCCGTCGTCGTTGCCGTGGCACGGGTCTGCATGGCAGCACGGAAATCGATCGCATTGCCGTTGTTCGTGCTCACCGGTTCGTCCTTCGAGCACGATGCCAGAGCAAGAGCGGCTCCGGCAATCAAAAACATGGATTTTTTCATGATGTTAAAAATTAAAAAAAAGGTTATGTTGATTTTTGCTTCCGCCAAGCGGGAAGGATTTTTACATCTCTATATCGACATTTACCGATTGCCAATCGTCGACATCGGGCTGGAAGCCACCGCCGTTGACGATGGGCTTGGGCAGCGGAAGTCCGTCCAGAACGATATGTACGTCGCGCCGATCCGGCGCGGAGTGAATCTGATCCGTCACGTCGTAGGTGTAATACCATTTGCTCTCGTCGGACAGCACCGCGTAGACGGTCAGCGTGTGGGTCTTCCGCGCCGAGGGGCATCCGAAAGCGAACAGCTCGCCCGTAACGGTGCTCTTGTCGGCCGATACGGCCGCATCGAAAGGGATTGTTGCGCCCGTCTTGCAGGTCGCGTCGCAGCCCACGCCCGGATACAGGCTCTCGGCCATGCTCGACAGCGAACCGCTGATGCCCGACACGTATTTCAGGTTCGCGGCGTTGCGAATCTCGACCGTATAGCGGCAGATCGACATCTCCGGACTGAGCGTCACGGTCGGTGTCCCGACCGTCGGTTTCAACTCGACGCTCTCCGCGCAATCGCTCCAAAGCATGTCGGGAGGCAAGATCACCCGTTCATTCTCCGTACCGTCGACACGGGGCACGCCGTCGGAGAGTACGCCCAAAACGGAGAGCCCCGACAGCAGATCGGCGGTGCGTGTGGTCACTTCGAAGGTTTCCCGACACTCCGCATTGCGATAGGTGACGTTTTCCGTGTCGCTGTTCAGGCACAGGGCTTCGTAACCCCCGACCGGAACGCGGATCGTACCGCCCCGGCAGTCGGTGAACTCATAGCGCAGAGCCTCGCCGCCGCCGGTCGGGAACAGGTAGAGCGACATGGATTCGGGAGAGGCGTCCGGAGCGTTGCACCAGTCGAAGACCACCTCCACATCGACCGCATCCGAGTGGTCGTAGCACAGGTCCTTATGTTCGCAGGATGTCGCGGCGGCCAGAACAGCGGCGGCTGCCGCATGGAATATCTTTTTCATCGTTTGCCTCCTTTCCGGTTGAAGTTGCCGCTGCCGATCAGCCATACGAGCGAGATCTCGGCTTTCGTGGGACCGAACCAATGCCGATGTTTCGTCGCCTGCCATACGTAGTGGTTGTCGACGGGCTTATACTCCCAATACTCGCCGCCCAGATAGCCGACGCCGATACCGAAGTCGAGGTTCAGACAACGGCCGATCGGCAGCGCATAGCCGTATTCG
>ENA-OPEE01001966-OPEE01001966.1-human-gut-metagenome-genome-assembly--contig:-NODE-1966-length-13716-cov-2.676232_pt1 | contig 13716 bp, 4 predicted proteins | sample MGYA00241263_ERZ501506 | MGnify/ENA primary metagenome ERZ501506 (study PRJEB25962, sample SAMEA2042626) | human gut metagenome | biome: human gut; feature: human-associated habitat; material: faeces...
AGAAGTACTGCTCGGCATTGCTCTTTTTGGCCGCCGCCGGACGCCCCACGAACCCGTCGACACGAACGATCGACGTGTCGGCCGCAACCTCCAGCAGATTGGGTTTGATATGGCGACCCACCACGTCGACGATCCGCCCGGCCAGCGAAGTCGGTTGCAGACGGTATACGGGAACATCATTGTCGTACAACTCGAACGCCACGGCGGGATTGCACAGCGCCACGCGCTGGAATTCGGCCTTGATCTGTTTCGAAGACGCGGTGCTCTTCTCCAAAAACCGCCGTCGCGCCGGTACGTTGTAAAACAGGTTGCGCACGTAGAACTGCGATCCCGCGGGACACATCACCGGCTCCTGGCTCTGGAACTTGCCGCCGTTGACCGACGTCTGCGTACCCACCTCGTCGCCGGCCTGCCGGGTGCGCAGTTCGACCTGCGACACGGCGGCGATCGACGCGAGCGCCTCGCCCCGGAAGCCGAACGTCTTGAGCGCATAAATATCGTCCAGCGAAGAGATCTTGCTGGTAGCATGCCGGTCGAAAGCCATGCGGGCGTCGATGGGCGACATGCCGCAGCCGTCGTCCACGATCTGAATCAGGTCCTTGCCGCCGTCGCGGAAATTGACCTTTACGGTGCGTGCGCCTGCGTCGATCGCATTCTCCATCATCTCCTTGACCACCGAGGCGGGACGGTTGACGACCTCACCCGCCGCGATCTGATTGGCTACGACCTCCGGTAATAATCTGATCTTATCTGCCATCTACTCCTGATAATCGTTGGGTACCACCGTGATAGGCTGCTCCTGCCACTCGACGTCGGAAATGCCCGACTGATCAAGCCCGTTGCGCCGCACCGTCTCTTCGGCACCCACCGCTTCGGTCTGCGCCGGGGCCGAGGTCCGCGCCCGCAGGAAAACGTCGGCGAGCCTCGGATAGAGGATATAGATGAACAGCAGCACCAGAACCGCGCCCACGGCCATCTTCCAAATGCGGTCGCGGCCCGTCTTCTCCTCCTTGGAACGGCGTGCGGCACGCGCATCGCGCTGGGTGCGGATATATTGTCCGGGGCGGTATTCACCGCCGGCGTCTTCGGCTCTTTCGCCCCGAAGCTCGGCACGGCGCTGTTCGCGCGCCTCCTTTTCGGGGTCGTAATAACGCGGTATGTAATTGAATTTGTTCGCGTGCTTCTTGAACGGGGTGAAACCTAACATGGCGTGTCCTCCTATTTTTTTGTAAAGATACGAATTCTTCCGCAATTTTATTGCCCCGAATTCCTTTTTCCGGCACGGACGCATGCGTCCGCCGCGCGCGGGAAGCGGGTTGCGGCCGGGGCGGCTCCCGATCTGCCAATACGGCGGAATGCCGGAACCCGCAGGGGTATTCAGCACTCCGCCGTAGAGACGAAACCGTATCGTTTCCTAACGGAAGAAACTCTTCATCCGCTCGAAAATATTCTGGTTTTTGACCGAGTCGGCCTTCTGGAAACCGGGCTGCCGGGACAACTCCTCGACCAGCCGCTTCTCCTCGGCATTGAGTTTCGACGGAATGGTGATGTCCACCACGATCAGCTCGTCGCCGCGGCCGTAGCCGTTCACGTCGGGCAAACCCTTGCCGCCCAGACGCAGCACCTTGCCGGCATGCGTTCCCGGAGCGATCTTGATCTTGGCGCGGCCGTCTACCGTCGGCACCTCGACCGTACCGCCCAGCAGGGCCAGCGTCACGGTGATATTGAGGTTGTGAATCAGGTCGTTGCCGTCGCGCATCAGTTCGGGATGCGGCTCCTCTTCGATCAGCACCTGCAGGTCGCCGTTGACGCCGCCGTGGCGCGCGGCGTTGCCCTTGCCCGTAACGGTAAGCATCATGCCCTCGCCCACGCCGGCCGGAATCTTGATCTCCACGACCTCCGAACCGCGGACGGTGCCTTCGCCCTTGCACTTGTCACAGGGCGAAGTGATGACCTTGCCCGTACCGCCGCAGGTCGGGCACACGCTCTGGGTCTGCATGCGGCCGAAGAAGGTGTTTTCGACGCGCGTCACATGGCCCGTGCCGTTGCACGTCGAGCAGGTCGAATAGGAATCGGCGTCCTTGGCTCCCGTACCGCCGCACTTGTCGCAGGCGACGGTCTTGTTGATCTTGAGCTTCTTGGTGACGCCGTTGGCGATCTCGGCCAGCGTCAGCCTGACCTTGATGCGGATATCGGAGCCGCGGTTCACGCGCCGGCCGCCGGACGACGACGAACGGAACCCGCCCCCGCCGAAATGTCCGCCGAAAATATCGCCGAACTGCGAGAAAATATCCTCCATCGAGAAGCCTCCGCCGCTGAAGCCGCCGAAACCGCCTCCGCCGCCCGCCGCGCCGCTCGTCTTGCAGATCACATTGCCGCGGTTGACGGTATTGGTGATCTTGCTCCCGGCGGCCGTAATGCAGGTAATGTTGCCGATGCGGGCGCTATTTACCGTGGCAAAGGCATTGACGTTGTCGCCTTCGTTCACGCAGTTCTCGATCTCGGTGTAGCGGTTCGCAGCTGCCACGATACCCGAAGCGCGGGCTACCTGCGTGTCGAGGTCCCCGTAATTGGTGCACTCGGCGATCGTCACCACGGCCGTCGTGTTGCTCTTGTTCGAGCTGAAGCCGACGATGCCACCCACGTGAATGCCCGTCGCGCCGTTCTTGGTGTTGCCGCCCGACGTGGCCGTCAGAGCGCCGTGGTTGACCAGTTTTTCGAGCCGCGCCCCGTTTTTGTCGGCGAAGGCGAGTCCCACCATGCCGATGGTCATGCGGATATTGTCGGGAGCCGCCCCGTCGAAGGCGATCGAAGCCTTATTGACTACGTTGCGCACGGTGGCTTCGTAAACCAGACCGGCCACCACACCGCAGTCGGTGCCCGCCGTCGCCTTGTCTTCGAGCGAGCAGCTCGCGTCGAAAATCAGGTTCTCCACCACGGCCCCGTCGGCCACGGCTCCGAAGAATCCCCACGCCGAGGTCGCCTGTGCGGCCTTGCAGACCATCTTCAGGTTGCGGATCGTATGGCCCTGTCCGTCGAAATATCCCGTAAAAGGTCTTCCCGAAGTGATCGAAAGCGCATTGTTCGCCAGCTTGGACGTAGCCGCGCCGATCGGCGTCCACTCCGTCACCTCGGCCAGATCGATGTCGTCCAGCAGCACCACGACGCCCTTGTCGTCCTGCCACGGAGCGAGCGTCTCGCCCGCATTCACGGCCGCCGCGAACTCGATCAGGTCGTCGGCCGTGCTGATGCCGCCCTGCGGCGCGAAGGCGTAAAGCGCCTTGGCCATATGCTTGGCGCGGAATACGCCGTCCTGCTCGGCATAGGAGGTGATGCCGGTCTTGTAGATATTCTTCGAATAACTCTTGCCGTCGGCCGTGCCGAGCGTAAGCCGCAGCCCCGCTTCGGACCTGAAACGCCCGACGGGGAATTTGATCGTCTGGGGCTTGGTCAGATCCACGCCCTCGGCGAAGTTGAAAACCAAGCTGTTGCCCGTACCGTTCTCGGCGGGCGTCAGCGCCAGCGTTTCGGGGTCTACCGTCCCTTCGAACGACAGAAAACCTTCGAAAGCCGCTTCGTCGGCCGGCTCGACGGTCAGCGACTGCGCCGCACTCGCCAACTCCCCTGCGTCGATACGCAGTTCGATGACCGAAAAGATATTGCGGAAGGTCACCTCCAGCGCACCTTCGGCAAGATTCCCCGAAGTGGGCAGTCCCACGAGCGGCGCCCGCGCCGGATTGCTCTGCGACTCCGCGTCGAGCGCAATCGTCCGCTCGGCCTCCACGGCGACCACCCCTTCGGCAGTCGTTGCGGGATAGTAGGCCGTCAAAGGCTTCGAAGCGTCGTAGTCGGCGATGCCGGCTTCGCTCGTGAAAGCGGTCGTCGGTCCCGCTTCCGCGGCCGTGTATTCATAGGCCGCGCCGTCGTAAACGACCGTGATGCGGTCGCCCGCCTCCCAAGTCGATTTACCCTCTTCGATGTCCGTGCGGGTCGCGGGCGGGCAGGCGGCCACGATGACCAGCCCGTCGGCATCCTCATACCCGGTTCCACGCACCGGCTCCGCCAGTTCGGGAGAGTGCGCGCACCCCGCCGCGAAGAAAATCGCGGCGAATAACCATGCAAATATCTGTTTCATTGGATTACTGCTTTACTCTTTGTTCGAATCGTTTTCAAAATCGGTGTCCTCGATCCCGTTGCCGGGCGTCTGGGTGCCGGACGACATGTCGGTCACGGCAAAGGGCGTTGCAAGGGCGTAGCGCGCCGCCTGCAGCGCAACCGGCTGATTGTCGTCGGTCACGGGCGTCGTATAAGTGCCGTCCGTCGTACTCGACACGTTGTAGCGGAAGCTGTTGCCGTCGAGTTTCTTGCCGCCGAACGAAGGCGAGATGATCGACTCGAAGACGGCGCAGGCCGCGGCATAGCGGCTCAGGCCGTAATCCATGTGATAGCCGTCGCGCGTGAGGTCCATGTCGTTGTTGAGCGACGAGGTGCGCAGGTTCTGCAGCACCGTTCCGGTAGGTATGATCTGCTCCACGTCGGTCTGGTCGAGCACCTTGCGGGCCTGCGCCACGATCACGTCGAACATCTCGTCCTGCGTCGTGAAATTCTTGTAGGGCCGCTGCGCCGTACCGATCTTGTCCATGTTGAAATAGGCCTGCGACATGATATAGACGAACTTGGGCGTATGTCCGTTCTGGTCGGCCCTGATGTCGGCGATCAACCCCTGAATGGCGTTTTTCTCGGTGTCGTTCCATATCCAGCCGCAGCTGTTGCCCGTATGTTCCTGCAGGCAGACGATGTCCCACGTATCCGACTTGACGATCTGCTGAATGTTGTATCCGGTGTAGGAGAGCCAGAGCGAAGTGCCGGGATTGTACTTGTAGCAGGTATAGTCGGACTTGGTCGCATAGCCGTCGGCATATTCGGGAATCGTACGACCCGCCGTAATAGAGATGGACCATCTTCAGCGTCGGGATGTCGGCGGCTGAGACCATCTTCGGGAGGTGTTCGACGGCGTCCTTGGTAAAGCTGTTGCCGATGAAGAGGATGCGCAGCGTCGGCTCTACATCGTCGCCGCCGCCCGAACCGCCCGAACTCGAACCGATCATATAGGTAATGTTGTCCGCGTTGATCGGATCGGTAGATTTCTGCACGCCCAGATAACGCACCTGCTCGTTTTCGCCGTACGAATCGTAAACCGCGGTTCCGCCGTTGTAAACCCCGACCTTGCCGCCCGCGATGCAGTTGATCCAGCTGGTCGCATAGGCGCTGTAGCCGAAGAACACGCCGCGGTTGGCGTCGTCGGTGAGGATCTCGCCGTAATTGGCGCACCCGCTGAACGAGTTGGTCGCATGGTTGGCCAGACTGAGCAGACCGCCGCAGCGGGCGCCGCCCGTCGAGACGAGATTGCCGTTGTTGATGCAGTCGGTCATCGAGCATCCCGTACCCGTGATGCAGGTGATGTTGCCCAGACGGCCCGTCGTACCGCACGAATTGAGCTGGTTGCCGTGGTTCACGCAGGAGTTGATCCGCGTGTAGTTATTCGCCGCGGCGACGATGCCCGAAGAGCGCGCCGAGTTAGAGGTGATATTGCCGTAATTGTCGCAGTAAGCGATGTCGTTGCAGATCTTGTTGGTCGCGTTGCCCGTCGCAAAGCCGCAGATGCCCGCCATGTGGATCGCCGCGCCGGCTCCGTTGGCCGAATTGCCGTGGGTATCGGCCTCCACCGCGCCGTAATTCTGCAGGCGTTCGAGCTTCGTGCCCTCCGTTTCGCTGAAGATGAAGCCCACCATCGCCGCCGAAACACGCGCGGCGCTGGTGCCGTCGTATTCGATCTTCGCATAATTGACGCAGTCGGAGACGTTCGCATCGCGGCATACGCCGGCGATCACGCCCACCTCGGCCGTGCCGCCCGAAGCGGTGACTTTCAATGCGCTCGCATCGCCCAAGGCCGCGCCGACCGTCAGGTTGCGCACCGTCGCGCCGTCCAGCACGCCGAACAGTCCGTAAGCCGTATTGGCCGCACTGCCCCCGTAGGCGAGTTTCAGGTTTTTCAGCGCATATCCCTGCCCGTCGAAGGTACCCTTGAAGGCGTTGCCCTCGATAGTCAGCAGGTTCTTTTCCCATTTATAGGAGGCGTTGCCGATCGGCGTCCAGCCGGCAACGTCCTTCATGTCGATATCGCCGAGCAGCGACACCACGCCGCCGGCATCCTCCCACTGCGCCGTACTTTCGCCCGCATTGACCGCGTCGCGGAAAGCCGTCAGGTCCTCGACCGTCGCAATGCCCGGCTTGGCGGGTCCGCCCGAAAAGCTGTTGTTCTCCAGCGTCGGCACGCCGCCGCCCGTGAGCGTGAAATAGATATACTGTTCGAAATTCTGCTCCGTAATCTCCGTCGCGCCCTGCTGGCCGTCCGAGAAGGGACCTATCCGGCCCCCGACCTTGCAGTTGCGGATCGCGATGGTCTTCTTATTGGTGTTGGCGCAGACGATGCCGATGTACTTGTTCGCCGCGGCATTGATGATGTCGGAGAGTACGGCGCCGTAGTTCTCACAGCCGTCGATGGCCGTATTGTTGTCGTTGGTCTGGCCGGCGATGCCCGCGGCATAGCCGTGCGTCGTATCGCCCGCAACGGCGAAAGCGACCGTGCCGTTATTGACGCACGATGTGAGGTAGGTGTGGCCGCCCATGGCCGACACGATGCCTGCCACGCGGCTGTTCGAAGCCGTCACGTCGCTGCAGGTCACCGCCGCATTGTTCGCGCAGTTTTCGAGCTTCGTGTATTTGTTCATCGTGGCGACGACACCCGCCGTACGGGTCGCCTGCGCATCTATCGCTCCTTCGTTGACACACCCCACGACGTTGTTGTAGCGTTCGGTGGCCGTCGAAGCGTCGGCGAAACCGACGATGCCGCCGATCGAGAAGCCCGTGGCTCCGTTCTTGGTGTTCACGCTGTTCTTCGACGTGATCTTGCCGTAATTGGTGCAGGAGAGGATATGACTGTCATTTTCGTTGGCGCAGATCGCGCCGACGATGCCGCCAGCCGATTCGCGTACGTTGTCCCCGCCGCCCTGAATGTCGATCGCCGCACGGTTCTCGCAATTCTCGATCGTGGCTTCATAGGCATATCCGGCCACGGTTCCCACGGCCGTCATCGCGGCCGCGGTCGAAACGACCGACGAGCCTTCGCCGATGGCAAGGTTCCTGACCGTGGCGCCCTTCAGCACGCCGAAGAGTCCCCAAGCCGAACCCGCCGCAGCGTCGGCCGGAACGACGATCTTCAGATTCCTGACCGCATGGCCCTGTCCGTCGAAGGTGCCCTGAAACGCCGGTCCCGTCATCGCGTTGGCCGTCGTATAGGCGCCGTTTCCGATCGGGGTCCACGCCACGTCCTTCATGTCGATATCCTGCGTCAGCACGGCTTTGGCGGCCGCCTCCTCGCCGCCGGCATTGACCGCCGCGGCGAAAGCGACCAGCTGGTCGGGCGTCGAAATGGCGACCGTACCGAGCGTCGCGGCCTTGTAGAAGAGCGGCTTCACGATCACGTTGTCGGCCAGATCGTAGGCCATGACGATAACCGTACCGCGCGAGAACGAAGCGTCGAACGAAACCGTCACCGTCTTCGCGTCGCGGTCGATCACGGCGTCAAGCCCCTCGGCCTTGGCGACGGCCACGATGGCCGTCTCCTTAGCCTCGCCCGAAAGCTCGTAGGATACTGTAATGCTCTTCGAAGGGTCTGCGACGGTGGTAACCGGCATCGCGTCCAGCTTGAGGTTGAGCGAGTTGAAAACCCGCAGGGTGATCGTGCTTCCGTCGCCGAGCGTCAGGCTGAAATTGCCGTCGCCGTCCAGCTCCGCCGAGCGGAATACCGACGTGGCGTCGGTCGTGGCCTTGATCGGGTTGCCCGAAGCGTCGAGTATCTGCACGCCGTCCACGGTCCAGCAGCCGTCGGCATCGACCGAAATCGTCGGCGTGTAGCCGCTCACGGGGAACTTCTCCCCTTCGTCGTCGGTCAGCCACGTGATTTCGCCGTCGATGCACTTGGTCCAGTAATAGACGCCGTTCTCGTCGAGCTTCACGCCGATAATCGGCACGTCGACGATGTCGTCCATCGTCGCCAGCACGACCGTATGTTCGACGTCCTTGTTGTCCTTGTAGGTGACGACGTATTTCCCGTCGGCGTCCTGCGACACGGTGGTGATGACGTTGCCGTTGGTCAGATAGCTCAGGTCCGCGAGCTGCTTGCCGAGCGTCTCGGCCTTGGCTTTCAGGGCTTCGATCCGGTTTTTGTAGCCGTCGATCCGGCCGCGCAGCTCCGAATCGTCGAAGTCGCTGCAACCGCAGAAGACCACGGCCGCAAATAGTATGATGATATTCAGTATCTTTTTCATTGTCGTTCCGTTTTTCTGGATTACAGCCTTTTAGTTGTTTATCGTCGGATCGTAGTACTCGTCGTTCTTGTACGAGAACGCATTGTGAACGGTCGCGGCAGGCGCCGAAGTCGGATTGTCCTTGTAGGTGGTGTAGCTGCCCACGTATCCGCCCATCGTACAGCTGCTGACGTTGACCCACTCGCCGCTCGACTGGCCCGAATATCCGCAGGCCCATGCCGGACCGTGGTCGGAATTGTAGACGTCGCCCAGAATGGCGCCCTGATTCGCGCAGCCGATGATCCGGATGTTGGAGTGGCCGATGAATCCGCCCGTGCGGCATCCGATATGGGTGAACACGTTGCCGTAGTTGGTACAGCTCTCCACGGTCGCCGTCAGCACCTTCTTCAGGTCGTCCGTACCGCCGATCAGGCCGCCCATACGCTTGCTGTTGTAGGAATTCTGCGCAGCCGCTCCCTCGAACTTGCCGACGATGTCGTCCTCGACCGTACCGCGGTTGTCCGAATTCTTCACGTTGCCGTTCATCAGCGTAGCGACCAGACCGCCCGTGCGGCCCGTCGGGCAGCTGATGTGTCCGTAATTGACGCAGAACTGAATCAGGTTGCCTTCGTCCTTGGCCATGAAGCCGCAGATACCGGCCGTCTGCATGCCGTTGCCGCCGTTGCCGTTGTTGGTGATCTTGCCCGTGCGTACGAACCCGTAATTCGCGCATCCCAGCGACTTGGCGCGGCCGCCGATGGTCGAGTTCTTCATCACGCCGACCAGACCCGAAGCCACGCAGAGCACCTCGGAACCGCTGTCTCCGGCGAAGTCGATGTTGTAGTAGTTGGTGCACGATTCGATCGTCGAGTTGACCGCATAGACGGCCAGCGATGCGACGCTCGTCGCCTTCGGGGCGTCGCCCGTGAAGGTCCACGTGATGTCGGTGTCGGGATCGCCCAGCGTCAGGTTGCGGACCGTAGCCCCGTCGAGCGAGCCGAAGAACGCGTAGCCCCACTTGCCGGTGGACATGTCGGCCGTATAGTTCAGGTTCTTGACGGCGAAGCCCTGACCGTCGAAGATGCCCTTGAAGGGATTGACCGTCTTGTAGGGAGTCGTCGTATTGTACTCGCTGGCATCCACGCCGATCGGCGTCCACGACTCGACGGCCGCCATGTCGATATCGTTCAGCAGCACGACTTCGCCCGCCTCGTTCTCCCAGCGTGCGGTGCTGGCTCCGGCATTGACCGCCGCGGCAAAGCCCATGAGGTCGGCCGCGGTCGAGATGCCGCCTCCGCCGCCTTCGGGAATCTTGGGCGACTGCTTGACGACGATTGCCGCCGAGATGTCGTAAAGCGCATTCGAGAAGCGGATTTCGCCCGTGCGGAGCGCGCCGCTCGCATCCTCGTAGTAATCGGCCGTGAAGACGTGCGTAAGGGTCGTCATCGCGCGGGTCGAGTTGTATATGAGCCACTTGGACGCCGACTCCTCGACCGTCACTTCATAGTCGATGCTGGCCGAAACCTTGACTTCGAACTGCGTCATGTCGCCTTCGAGCACGATATCGGCCGTCGAACCGTTGTAAACCGGGTCCTGAATCTCGGCCGTGCCGTAGGTGAAGAAAAGCGGTTTGAGAATCGTATTGCCCCCGGCGTGCGCCATGACGAGGATATTGCCCTCTTGGGCGCCCTCCTTGAGCGAGACGGTGATCGTCGATATGGATTCGTCGATCTCGGCGTCGACGTTATAGGCGGTGAAGATATCCACCAGCGCGCCTTCCGCCTGCGAACCGCCGACGGTGTATCTGATCTTCACTTTCGAGGCATAGTCCGGAACGGCCGTGTAGGTCGGCGAGTCGAACGAAACGGACAGCGCCTCGAACATCTGCAGGCGCAGTTCGGTGCCGTCGGCGAGAATGAAGACGGCTTCGCCGGTCTTTTCGTCCACGTAAGCCTCTTTGAAGAGGATGTTGCTGACGTCGTCGGCCAGCACCTTGTTGCCCTTGGCGTCGGTGATCGGCTTGCCGTTTACCGTCCAGAAGCCCTCGGCGTCGATGCCCATTTCGGGTTTCTCACCGCCTGCGGGAACCTTCTCGCCGTCCACGAGTATCCATTCGTAGGTCTCGCCGTTGTCGGAGGTCTGGCGCCAGTACCACACGCCGTCCTCGTCCTTGGCGATGCCGACGATCGGCAGGGTGACGACCTCTTTCTGGGTGGCGAGGGTAAGCGTGCGGCTCTCCCCGCCGCGGTCGATGTAGGTGATGACGTAGTTGCCTTCGGCATCGGTCGAGATGAGCGACACGAACGAGCTGTTTATCAGCTGCGTGAGCGCGTCCATCTGCGTACGGAGTCCGTCCACGGCCTGTTCCAGTTCATCGAGAATCTGTCCCACGTCGTCGAGGTCCTTCTTGATACGGGTATCGTCGTATCCGTCGCTGCATGCCGCTGCAAACAGGAATGTAGCGAGGAAGATCGTATTCAATATCTTTTTCATCGTTCTGTTCATTTAGTCGTTTATGGGTTCCTTGCTACTTGATCCTGACATGCATGTAGTTCATGCAGCTGCGCTCGCCCTTCGAGTCGCAGGGCCTGTTGGCGATCGCACCGGCGCCGTTCTCCCATTTCCACAACGTCGTGGAGCCGCCGCCGTCGAAACGGATCGCATTGTGAAGCCCCAGTTTCTTCATGGTCATGTAAAGTTGCCAGTAGTTCATGCCGGTGTCGATGCTCGTGCGGCCGTCCACGCAGACCAGCTTGACGGTCGTGCCGGCCTGATCGGCTCCGATGCAGGTGGCCGGCATGAGCGTCGCGTCGTTCACCGCATTCCAGTTGCCGCCGTTCAGGAAGCGGTACATGCTGGAGTTGTGCATGATAATCTGTTTGGAGACGCTGCCGATAGACACGTTGGCGTTGATCCGGACAGCGTCGCCCACCTTGAGCGCCGCAGCCAGCGCCGCAGCCTTTTCGCCCGTCACCTGAAGCACCCAGTCGGTCTTTTCACTCACGAACGGCACCTCGACCGAGGCTCCGTTGCGGCCGTCCACGATCGCCGTGACCGTCGCGTCGAACCAGCCGTCGTTGACGGTCATCTGCTGCGAGCAGCGGCCCACGACGAAGAGCGCATCGCTGCCCACCGGATTGTAGATTCCCGGATGCGGCTCCTTTCGGAAGCGCGAAGTATAGAGATTGGCGTCGTAACCGTCGGTGTTGTTGAGCCGGACGATCGTATCGTTCACCGAGTAGTATTCGTAGTCCGTATCGTTCACCTTGAGATAGCCCGTGAAGCTGCGGTTGTCGAAGCTGACGGTACGGTCCTCGAAGAAGGTGAAGCCGGGACGGTGGTTCGAAAGCGACTGGCGCACGGTCGGGTTGTTGATGAAGACCGGTTCGCCGTATTCGATGTGGAATCCGCGCGGGAAACCGTCGTGCGAATTGAAGAAGCCCGTGTTGATGCCGGCAACGATGTTGCGGCCCTCGGCGCGGCGGCGCGTACAGGTCTCGGAGAGCGTTTCGCGCAGTTTCTTGCCGTTGTTCGAGTTGTTGTTGGCATTGGGGTTGAGACAGAGTTCGTCGGCCATGACCGTTTCGAGCACCACGTTGGGATTGGTCAGGTCGGCCTCGACGACGTAGACGTTCTGGGCGAAATTCTTCATCGCGTAGTGGTAGAACTTCACACCCTCGGCCAGCTGCGTCTCCGCCTTCACCTCCCAATCGTAGAACTCCTCGTACTGGTCGCTCAGCCCGTTGAGCGTCGGATCGAATTTTCCGTGTACGATCGCCATGGCATAGGTCGCTTCGGGAGCCGACTGCGGATTGTCCTTGTATGCGGTATAGTCGCCCACGCGGCCGCCGACCACACATTCGGTAATCAGGTCGGCGCTCTTGTTGTAGCCTGCCGCCCAACCCGAACCGTGGTAATTGGTCCCCGACAGCGTGTGGTCCGAAAGGATGACGCCCTTGTTCTCGCACTTGGTGATCTTGGCCTCGTTATGGCCGACGAAGCCGCCTGTGCGGCAGCCCAGCTGCGAGAAGACGTCGCCGTTGTTGATGCACGAAGTGAACGCGGCGTCGGCCGAAGCGCCGCCGGCGAGTCCGCCCATGCGCTTATAGCCCGGATTGGCGCCGAAAATACCGTTCACGTCGTCCTGCACCTTCCCGTTGTTGACGCATGCGGTCACTTGACCGCTGGTAGCCACGGCCACGATGCCGCCGCCGCGTCCCGACGGAGCGCTCAGGGCGCCGTTGTTGGTGCATTCGGTCAGGGACGAGGTCTTCATGTAACCGACGATGCCGCCCTGATGGAATCCCGAATTGGAGCCGTTGCCCGTGTTGGCGATCGTGCCGCAGGTCAGCGCACCGTCGTTGACGCAGTGCGTCAGCGTCGCGTTCTGGAGATATCCGGCGATGCCGCCCAGACATACCGAGATGTTGGCGGCGTCGCTGCCCGCGAATGCGATCGCGGCCTTATTGGTGCAGGAGGTGATTTTGCCTTCGGCATAGCCGACGAAAGCGCCGATCGCCGCACCCTGCGGAGCCGCGCCCGTCAGACGGATGACGCCTTCGATGGTGAGGTTTTTGATTTCGCCGTCGGCGCCGAGGGCCGAGAAGAGACCGTGGGCGACGTTGCCATCCGCAAGGTCGAAGGTCCAATCGACGTTCTTCAGCGCGAAGTTCTTGCCGTTGAACACTTTATTAAAGACATTTTCACCCATTGCATAGGTGACAGCCTTGTTCGCATCGGCGGTGCTGGGAGTTACGACTCCGCCGATCACATAATCGCTCCAGTCCGTACCCGCCATGTCGATGTCGTTCATCAGGCAGACTTCGCCGTCGATCGTATATTTGGCCAGACTCTTGCCGGCATTGACCGCCGAGGCGAAAGCCTTGAGGTCGTCGGCGTTGCGGATGCCCGTCGGCGCACCCTCCATCGTCGTAAAGATCAGCGGCTTGATAATCACGTTGTCCGCGCCGTCGTAGAACATCACGACCAAACGGCCCTCCTCGAAGCCGTCGGGGAAGGTCACGGTAATGGTTTTGGCCTGTTCATTGAGTTTGGCCGCGAGTCCTTCGGCCTTCTCGACGGTCAGCACCGAAGTTTCGGTCTCGCCCACGAGCGTATAGGTGATCACAAGCGGCTGCGCGACGTCGGTCACCACGGTCCGGGGTTCGACGCTCAGCAGCACGTTGAAGCCGTTCTGCACCTGCGCCGTGACCTGCACGCCGTCGCCCAGCGTGAAGACCACCGTGCCGTCGTCCTTCATTTCGACCTTGGTGATCACCGAAGCGCTCTTGCCCTCGGCCTTCACTGGATTGCCCGACGCGTCGGTTATCCGCTTGCCGAAGAGCGT
>ENA-OPEE01001967-OPEE01001967.1-human-gut-metagenome-genome-assembly--contig:-NODE-1967-length-13712-cov-3.607454_pt1 | contig 13712 bp, 13 predicted proteins | sample MGYA00241263_ERZ501506 | MGnify/ENA primary metagenome ERZ501506 (study PRJEB25962, sample SAMEA2042626) | human gut metagenome | biome: human gut; feature: human-associated habitat; material: faeces...
GGCCTGCGGCTGCGCGGCGGCAGCGGTCGGCACGGCAAGCGGTTCAGCTCTGGTCGATGCGGGGGCGGCGGGCTGCTGCTGAATGCTCTGCGCGGGGGCTGCGGACGGCGCGACGGGATCGGGAACATCCGGCGTGAGGGAAAGCATCGGGAACTGATCAGCCATGGGAAAATCCTCCTCGTGTATATTGATAATGTTAATTTTGATAGAACTTCTTCTGCTGCCGGTCGGCTTCGGGAATATCCTCCTCCGGCATTTTCAGCACGGGCGCGCCCTGATTCATTTGCCGCGCCGCCGCCGTACCGGATGTGTGCAAATCCGCCTGCTGCGTCGAATAGGGGACAGACGCGTTCTGCTGCTGCCGGTTCGCCTCTTTCAGCGATTCGGACAGCACACTCTCCATGTAGCCGTCGCGCTTGAGCATCTGTTCCAGCACGTCCATGTCCGCGCTCATGTCCAGCATGTCGTCCTTGTGCATGGCGTCAAGCTGCTTCTGCGCGGCTTGCAGAATCATGTCCAGCGCGTGGATGAGGTTCTCGCGCGTCGTGGTCATCTCGCTGTACGACACGCCGCGGGTTTTCATCGTGCGGTAGGATTGCAGGAGCTTGAGTGTCGTGGGCAGATAGTAGCTCATGAACTTGCGCATCCGGCTGGCCTCATTGGGGTCATCGACGACTGTTTGCAGCATCTTGCGCACCAATTCATCGAGGTCTTTCAGCCGCCGGGTCATCACGAACTCGTCAATTTGCTCGCGCTCGGCGGCAATCTGGCTGAGCAAGTCCAGCCCACCGGCGACAACTTCCTTCGCGCGCTGATCCTCCGGCGTACCCACCTGAATCACCGGCTCTTCCTTCACGCGCTCGCCATTCTCGGTGTGCAGCCCATCCAGCGGCGTCGCCATCGTCTCAATCAGCTTCTTCAGCCCGGAGGCAATGGCAAATCCGCCGACGAACCGCCAGAAGCCGGGAATCGGCAGAGAAATAATCCCCAGAAATGACACCCAGAACGCAATCTGACCGGCGATAACCGCTTTGGTTTCCTTTTTCTTCTTGGACTTGCTCATGGAAGTCTCCTTACTCCTCAATCAATCGCGGGATGCTGTCATTATACCGGAAAGCGGCGCGGATGCGCAAGGGGAAGCGGCGGAAAAATACGCTTTGCCGCCTGAAAAATACACTGTGACCGCGCAAAACACAGCAACCCTTTCTATTATAGCACACTTGCCGGGCAAAAGGAAAGCACAAAAGATGAGAATTTCATGAAACTTGCGCGTTCTGCCGGGGGAGAATTGCGCATACCTTGTCCCGAACAACCGAAAGGAGGAAAACGCGGTGGATGCGCAGCTTCGGAAGGAAACGGTGACGATGGAGCAGGTGACGGCACACGGCGCGTCACAGGCGGTGGTGGAAGGCGAAATTACGCTGCCCGGCGGCCTGCGGGAGGAAACGCACGTCCTGCACGCGGGCGGGATGGCGGTGGTGGACAGCGCCGAAAGTGGGGCTGACCGCGCGACGCTCTCCGGCAAGGTGATTTTCCACGTCCTCTACACGCAGGGCGCGCCGAATCAGGTGCATGTGGTGGAGGCGACGGCGGACTTTATCCACCAGTGCGATTTGCCGGGCGCGCAGCCGAAAGGTCGCGTACAGGCACAGGCGCGGGTGGAGCATGTGGATGCCTCAGTGCAGGGCGGGCGGCTGAATATGCGCGCGATTGTGCAGCTGGATGCCCGCGGCGCGTCCACACAGGCGCTGGAGGTGCTCACAGGGGTGAATGCGCCGGGCGGCGCGGAAGTCGCCACGCAGGAGATTGCCCTGCGCCGAACCGTCGCCAGCGGACAGGCGGATACGCTGCTCCGGGAGGAATTTGAGCTGCCGGAAGGCTTGCAGGTGCGCGAGACGCTCTGCGCGGACGCGGCGGCGCAAATCAGCGATATCACGGGCGGACAGGGCAGAATCGGCGTGGAAGGCACGGTGACCATTTCGGCGGTGCACGCCAGCGATTTGCCCGGCAAGCCGCTTGTCGTCACGCACCATGAGACGCCGTTCAGCCAGACGCTCGAGCTCAGCGGCGAAAGCGGTGATTTGCTTGACGCCCGCGTGACCGTGCGTGACGTCGCGGTCGCCAGTCAGGACGCGGGCGACGGGGGAAAGACGCTGCGGGCGGAAGTCCTCCTTGGCGTGCAGGGGACGGCGGACACGCAGGAGAAGCTGACTGTCCTGCGCGATGCGTACACCTATCAGGGCGCGGCACTGACCTTTTCCGGGCGCGACGTGGTGATTCGCACGGGGCAAAGGCGCGCCTCTGCCGCTGAATCCGGCAAGACGACGCTGCTCCTGCCCGACGGCACGCCCCCTGTGCGCGGGATGCTCGCCGCGTTTGCCACGCCCATCATGACCGCACAGGACAGCACGGGCAGCCGCTTGAACACCGAGGGGATGCTCGAAATCACCCTGCTGTACATGACCGACGAGAACACCGCGCCCGTGACCGTGCATCAGGAAACGCCGTTCCGCACGTCCTTTCCTGTCTCCGCCGCGCCGGACAGCATTCTGACCTTGACGGCGGATGAAGTGGAAGCCGTGCCGATTACCTCCGACCGCGTGGAACTGCGCTACGTCCTCCGCCTGACCTGCGACGGCGTGGAGACGCAAAGTGCGCACCTGTTGACCGACGCGCAGGAAGAAGCGGCAGATGAGGTGGACGACGGGCTGTACCTGTGTTATTGCCAGACCGGCGAGGACTGGTGGACGCTGGCGAAGGAATACCGCGTGCCGCAGGAAAAGCTGCGGCGGCTGAATCCCGATTTGCCGGATGCCCTCAAAGCGGGCACGGGCGTAGTGGTGTGGAAGAAGAGTCCATAAGCAAACAGGTCGGAGGCAATCGCGCTTCCGACCTGCTTGGCATATCAAATTTGTTCGATGACGCTCTCCATGCACGTTTCGCACCGAAACACCCTGTCATACCGCTTTTTCAGCGCCGCAAACGCCGCGTCCGCCGTGTCTTTTGTCTCGAACGCGCCGAACACCGCCGACCCGCTCCCGGTCATCAGCGAAGCCGCCGCGCCGAAATTCCGCAAATCCGCAATCGCATCCGCAATCGCCGGACGCATCTGCTCGCTTACCGGCTGCAATACGTTCCCCAGCGCCGGGAACAGCGCGCGCAAATCCCCATCCGCCAAAGCCGTCTGCGCCGCGTCATTGTCCGGGCGGAACGAAACCGCCTGCGCATGGTATGCCGCAAATACGTCGCGCGTAGAAAGCCCGCCGCACGGCTGAATCACCACCAGCGGGAAGCACTGCCCGCAGGGGAGTTCCTGCATTGCTTCCCCAATGCCGCGGGTGCGGGTCAATCCGCCGCGGATGCAGAACGGCACGTCCGCTCCCAGCGTCAAGCCGACATCTTCCAGCTCCGCCCGCGTCAGCCCGGTTTCCCATAGGCGATTCAGCCCCACCAGCACGCCTGCCGCGCCGCTGCTGCCGCCGCCCATGCCCGCCCCAACGGGAATGTGCTTCACAACGTGGATGCGCGCCCCCAGCGGACAGCTTGTTGCCTTTTGCAGCGCCCGTGCCGCCCGCAGCGCCAGATGATGCTCGTCCGCCGGGAGCAGCGGCGTGCCGCCCGTCGTCAGCGTGATTTCGCCGTCTAACGTTTTCTCCAGCGTGATTTCGTCGGCAAGCGTCACGCTCTGCATCAGCATGTCCATCAGGTGGTAGCCGTCCGCCCGCCGCCCGGTAATATCCAGCGTCCAGTTGATTTTCGCCCGTGCTCCAATCCGCAGCATAGCTTTTGCCCTCCACAAAAGTGTCTTTCCTCTATCATACGCCAAACGCGGTGATTGTGCAAGGCGAAAAAATGTGCTATACTATAAGCGCCGCCGACAAAAGGCGGCAAACCACACGTTCGGATACAGTCCGAGAGGAGCAGAAGTGAAGAAACAGGATAAAACGCCCGTGCTGATTAACCTGGTCAGCACCATCCGCGACGAAGAGGGCGAGCAGGAAGCGCCGATGCAGCTGTTCTGCCGCGGAGAACTCAAGAAAACCGCCAGCGGCTATCTCATCCGCTATCAGGAATCCATGCCGACGGAGGATGACAGCGAGATGGTGACGAGCGACGTGATTCTGTCGCTGTCCGAGCACCGCGTGACCATGAGCCGTCCCGGCGAATACGGCACGACGATGGTGTTCGTGAAGGATCAGCGCTTTGAGGGCGCGTATCACACGCCGTTCGGGGATATGGCGATGGCGGTGTTCCCGACGCAGGTCAAGTGCCGCGCGGCGGACGACGCCGGGATGGTGCACCTCGAATATCAGCTGGATGTGCAGGGGCGCTTCACCGCCATGCACACCATTCACATTGACTATTGCGCGACGGGGGCGCAGTAAGGATGCTGTCGGCGCTTCGGCAGGAGCTGCAGGAGATGCTGGCAACTGTGCCGACGCTTCGCCGTCCGGCGCTGCGGCGGTCGGAGGACGCGAACGCGCTCTTCGCGACGGATTTGCCGCTTTTGGCGGACGCGGCGGATTTCTGCCGACTGGCAGAGAAGCACGGCTGGCGAACGTGGATGCAAGGCGGCTGGCTGCTGCTGGACAAGCTGCCGAATCCGCCGGATATGCCGACAAAAATCCCCGACGCGCCGGGTGAACTCGGCTGCTGCCTGTCGCTGCTTGCGCGCCATCCGGATGATACGGCGGACGGCACGCTGCTTCGGGCACTCCTGAAATCGGCGGATGCCGGCGGTCAGGCGATGGAGAAATACTGCCGTATGCTGCATCGGGATTTAGCGGCGCGCTTGCGGACGCACAATCCGCTGCCGGGACGCTTGCTGCCGTACCTTTGCCGCGCGGCAGAAGAAAGGACGGGAAATCCATGATTATCAGCTGTATGGGGCACGCAAAATTTGTCATTGAGCTGGACAACGGCCTCCGCATCGTCACTGATCCGTATGATGCGTCGTGCGGCTATCCCGTGACGGCGAATCCGGCGGATGTGGTGCTGGTGTCGCATCAGCACCATGACCACAACGCGGTCGAGACGATTCCGGGGCATCCGCGCGTGATTGACCGGGCGGGGGATTTTGACCTCGGCGGCGGCGCGGCGGTGCGGGCGATTGAGGCGTATCACGATGGGCAGCAGGGGAAGCTGCGCGGCAAGACGCTGCTGTTCTGCCTGAAGGCGGAAGGGCTGACGGTGATGCACCTTGGCGATTTGGGGCACATGCTGACGACGGAGCAGCGGTTGCTTTTGGGCAGTGCGGATATCGTGATGCTGCCCGTCGGCGGGTACTACACGATGGACGCGAATATGGCGAAGCAGGTGGCGGACGTGCTGCACGCACGGGTGATTCTGCCGATGCACTACAAGACGGCGGCGAATGAATCGTGGCCGATTGCGCCGGTGACGGACTTCCTGCGCCTGTATCCGGAGAAAGCGGAGGAGCTGCCGCTGCTGCGGGTGTCGGCGGGGGATTTGTCGTGCCAGCCGCACTTGGTGGTGCTGATGTCGCTGAGCTTGGGGAATGTCAAAGCGTAATGAAAAATGCCATCGGGAGCGAATTGCTTGCCCGATGGCGATTTTTTTGCTTTTGGGGATTTTGATTTTCCCCATGCAGTGCGCTTTTGGAAGCAAGGGTTTCGCCTCCGCGGAGGCGAAACCCTTGCCGCTCATGGCGCAGTCAACTCCTCTTCAATGCCATTCGCGCTGATTGTCAGCGGGCGGCGCAGCATCCACACGGCGATAATCAGCACCGACGCGTAGACCGCGCTGCCGGTCAGCCGCGTCATCATCAGCCGGAAAGAACCCTGCGCCGTGCCGAAGCGGTCAATCAGCGCCGATTGCAGCGTCAGCAGCGACAGCAGCGCCGCGACGAGCGACAGCACCTTCGCCGCCGAGAGAATCGGGCTGCCGAGCTTGCGGAAGCGAATCAGGTTCGAGATGGCAAGAAACATCATGACGAAGGTGTAGAGCGCGGAGAGGTAAATCAGGTGGCCGGGTAGTGCGGAGACGGACTGCCCCGATACCATCAGCAGCGTCAAGCCGCCAATCGGCACATTCAGCGCCAGCAGCGACCACGCGACGCGCCGATAGCAGCGGGATTCGTGGCGCGGCAGGGCGTCCGGCGGCAGCTTCCGCCCGCGGTGGTGCGAGAGCGTCAGGTCGGTGCGGACGATGGCAAGCATCAGCGTGTAGATGCCCAGCGACAGCAGCCACACCGACCCGCTTTGCAGCGCAGTCAGCAGGTTATAAGCCGCGTAAAGGTAGTTGAGCACCATCACCAGCTGCAAATTCACGCTCGCGCGGAAGATTCGGTCTTGCTTGTACTGCACCGCCAGCGCGCTGCCCAGCAACAGCCCCAGCGTACGGCGGAGGCGCTTGCTGCCCGGATTTCCTTTGGGAGAAGCAGATGATTTGAAAAGCATCGTCGTTTCCTCATGAGAAAGCAGATTGCAAAGCGCTTTCCTTTTGGCAAGTTCAACATGGGGCGGGCAAAATCCTGCTTGATACCGCAAAAAAGTGCAAACGAAAACAGGACACTGCCGAAGCAATGCCCTGTTATCTCTCGTGATAGCTCGTGAGAAGCAGCTGTCTCGAAAATTAGTTGAGACCGAAGCGCTTCTTGAAACGATCGACACGTCCGCCGGTATCCACCAGCTTCTGCTTGCCGGTGTAGAAGGGATGGCACTTAGAGCAGATATCCACTCGAAGTTCCTTCTTGGTCGAGCCGGTTTCAAACGTCTCACCGCACACGCAGCGAACGATGCACTTGCCGTAGTTGGGATGGATCTTTTCCTTCATTGCGATTTCACCTCTTTCGCGTATGCAATGATCAGCTTATTCAGCCGCAGAAATCATTGTATCATATTTGCCGGGGGATTGCAAGCCTTTTTTCTCTGAATCCGAAACTTTTTTCTGCTTTTTTGGGAAGCAAGGCGGATTACTGCTTCATCAGCGCCGCCCAGTCCTTGATGCGGACAAGCAAATCCTCATTGTTGGTCGTCTTTTCCAGCATCGACAGCAGCTGCGGAATCATGTCTACCGCGCGCAGGCTGCCCAGCATCTCGTGGACGAGCTTGATGCCGTCCAGCTGCTCCTTGCTGGCGATAAGTTCGGCGCGCTTCGTGCCGGAGAGCAGCAGGTTGACCGGGGGATAAATGCCCGCGCGCGCCGCCGCCGTGTCCAGCACCAGCTCCATATTCGCCGTGCCTTTCAGGTCTTCCGCGATGGAGTCATCCACGCGGCTGCCCGTTTCGATGTTCATGACGGCGAAAATCGTCAGCGAACCGCCTTCACGCAGGCAGCGCGCCGCGCCGAAGAGCTTCTTCGCCTTTTGCAGGCTTACCGGATTCACCATGCCGATGGTTTGCCGCCCCTGCTGAACAGCCGCGGTTGTGTAAACCTTGGAGAGGTAGGTCAGGCTGTCCACCAGCAGAATCACGTTTTTCTTCATTTCCACCAGCCGCTCGGCGCGCTCCAGCACCATGTCGGTGATGCGCAGGTGATTTTCCGGCGTCTGATCGAAGGTGGAGGCAATCACCTCGCCGTGCGTGTGGTCACGGTAGAGCGTCGCGTCCTCCGGCGTGCCGCCCAGCAGCAGCGTCATCACCACCGCATCTGGATGGCAGATGCTGGCTGCATTGGCAATGGAGGAAAGCAGATGCGCCTTGTCCACAGCAGGCGGGCAGTGAATCAGCCCGCGCTGACCAAAGCCAATCGGCGCAACGAGGTCAATCAGGCGCATGTCAAGGAACTCATTGCTGCCGCCTTCCACTTCGAGGGTGATGTGCTCGTGCGGATAGCAGGGCGTCAGGGCGTCAAACGCGGGGCGGCTCGCCAGCGAATCAGCGGGGCAGCCGTTGACCTCGGTGATGTAGAGCATGGCGGAGTACTTGTCGCCGTCGCGCTGGGGACGTACCTTGCCGGTTACGAAGTCGCCCGTGCGGAGATAGAAGCGGCGAACCTGCGCCATCGAGACGTAAATATCGCGATTGCTGGGGGTGAGCGACGCGCCGCGCAGGAATCCGTAGCCGTCCGGGTGCAGCTCCAGAATGCCCGAACCATCCTGACATTCCGCCGGGGAGAGCATGTCGCTCGGCGAACCTGCCCACATGCTCTGCAAGTCTGACGGTACGTCGCGCTGGGGACTGTTGAAGCCGGGCTGACGGGCGCGGCCGCTGTCAAAGGCGCTCGGCGCATCGTAAGAACGGGAATAACGGGGAGCGTCCGTGCCGAAGGCGGAACGCGGCGCATCCGTGCCATAGGCAGGGCGGCGGTCGGGCAGGTCACTGCCGTACGTCGGGCGGCGGTCAGCCCAGCTGCTGGCCGTGCGGGGCGCGTCATACGAGCGGTCATTCGTAGAATCTGCCTGCGCCGCCGGGCCAAAGCGCGTGTAGTTTACCGGACGCGCCGGGCGGGCAAAGTCGTTCCCCTGGGGACGTGCCGGGCGATTGCCAAACGAATTGCTGGATGCCTGATATGCAGGCTTGCTGCCGAAGCGCGGCGGCGTCGCGGGCGCTTGATACGCCGGGCGGAAGCCGCTTATGGCGGGGCGCGCATCCGATGCGGGCTGTGCGGGCGCAGCGGGTTTTTCCGCTTCCGGCTTGGGCGCGGCGACCGCGGGTGCGGCAGTTTCCGGTTTGGCGGCGGCAGGTACGGGCTGCTTGTTGGCAGGCGCGGGGGATTCCGACGGCTTCTCATCCTTCACGGCAGCGGGAACCTCGGCTTTTTCCACGGGGGATTCCTGTTTGTCGTCAGACTTTGGAATGGGGGTGAAATCCATCGGCACAGCGGGGATGTCGCTGTATTTCGCGTTGCGCGCGCGGTCGAGTTTCTCGACGATACCTGCCTTGGAAATGCCCGCGCCGAGCTGCACGCCCATGGCCTTGGCAACCTTGCGCAGCTCCAGCACCGTCAGCTGACTAAAATCTTGATTCTTCCATTCGGACATAGCTTGAAAAAGCCTCCTTGCTCTCCCAAATCTCTGTAATCTATATTATCCGTTACGGCTGTTCATTGCGGGCGACGATGAAGTCGCGGTGCACTGCCTGCTCGACGAAATGCGAAAAGTCATCATACGGCGGCTTGATCAGCGGCGTGAAGCCTGCGTTTTGCAGCAGCGTCAGCAGCGTATCCTTGCGCAGCGTCAGCGTGTTGAAGGAAATCGCCGCCGCGCCGCCGGGTTTGAGCGCCCGACGCCACGCGGGGAGGATGCGCTCCAGCAGCTTGGGGAAGCTCTCCGCCTTTTTCCCGTTCTGCGGCGCGTGCTGCACGCCATAGGGAAGGTCGCAGACGAGCAAATCCGCCGGACGCTTCTTCAGCAGGTCGCCGACAAGCCCGCTGTCCCCCTCCGCCAGCATCAGCGTGCGCACATCATCCGCCGCGAAATGCTCCTTCGTGTCACTGAAGGTGTATTCGGCAATCGGCACGGGGGTCTTTTGCAGCGTGCGGCTGCTCTGTGCGAGGCGGTGCTTCAGGCGATGGAATTGCAGATAATTGCTGAAATAATCCGCCGCTTCCTTCAAATCCTTGCGGTCTATGTCGAGGCAGACGGCGTTCATGCCGTTTTGCAGGGCGACGAAGCCGGTTGTGCACTTGCCGCACATGGGGTCAAGCACGGTCAGCGGCTGTTCTGCAAGGGCGAAATCACTCGCGGCACGGGCGCAGTTCATCATCATATGGGTGAACGCGGCGCTCGTTTTGCCCTTGTACTTCAAAATCTCCGAGAGGTCGTCGGGCAGATAGGCAGTGCGTTCCCAATCCAGCGGGCGCAGCAGACCGTCATCCACGCACTCGAAGAGCATTAGACGTGTGCTGTGCGTGCCAAGCAGCGCAAGGGCTTCAGGAGTCAGCGCCTTTGCAGAGAAAGTCAGGCATGGTACGCCGCCGATGGTCGTCACCTGCGTTTCAGCGGGCAGGGAAAGCGCACACAGCAAACAGGTCAACTCGGCTTGACCAAGTTTGACCTGCGCGTCACGGTAGCGGATATTCGCGTGTGGGGCTAACTGCAAGCAAAATTGCATAGAAGAAACATACTCCTTAGCGCAGTAAAATCAGGGTATCAAAAAAGGCACACGAAAAAAGAATAATGATGTAAAAAAATCAGCCAGCAGGGACGTAAAGTGCAAAATCACCATATAGAAAGGCATGAGAAACCTGCTGTTGCCAATAGTATAGCAAAATACACGCGATTATGCAAGGGGCGATAGGAAAGATTTTTCATAATGCGGAATGCGAAATTAAAAAGAAAACCCCTTCCGAGGAAAAACCTCGAAAGGGGAATGCCATTGCGCACAATCAGCACATTCGTGGCGAAGGGCAAAGAACCCTTACAGCCGGACCATTGAGAAATGCCGCGGGGCAATGATGACAAAAGTCATCAATACTTGCGCTTGCGGGCAGCTTCGGCCTTCTTCTTGCGCTTGACGCTGGGCTTTTCGTAATGCTCACGCTTACGAACTTCCTGAATCACACCACTGCGGGCGCACTGACGCTTGAAGCGCTTCAGAGCACTCTCCAGGGATTCATTCTCACGGACGCGTACCTCGGACACTGTTATCCCTCCTTTCGCTCATCTCGCCTTGACATCAGCCACATAGACAGACGGATGGCGAACCGTATAGCTATTATAGCAAAAGATGATGCGCACGTCAATGCCTAATTGCAAATTTCCGAAAAAAATCTCCTGAAAATTGCGGATTTACGCGTTGCGGACGATGCTTTCCAGCACATTGACCATTGCTTCCATCGCCTCGACGGTAATCATTTCCTTTCTGCCGTGGAAATTATAACCGCCGGTGGAGAGATTCGGGCAGGGCAGCCCCATGTAGGACAGGCGCGCGCCGTCCGTGCCGCCGCGGATGGGGGAGATGATGGGGGTCACGCCGTTTGCCTCAAATGCCGCCTTCGCCTTCTCCACCACGTCCATGTGCTGCTCCATGATTTCGCGCATGTTGCGATAGCTGTCGCGGATGACGCACTCAAACGTCCCCGCGCCCCACTTCTGGTTCAGGTAGTCGGTAATCTGCTGCACGGTCGCCTTGCGCGCGTCGAACTTCTGCGCGTCGTGGTCGCGGATGATGTACTGCAGCGTCGCCAGTTCCTCGTCGCCCTCCATGTGCATCAGGTGGTAGAAGCCCTCGTAGCCGCAGGTGTGCGCGGGCGTTTCCGCCGGGGGCAGCATGCTGTTCCACTCAATGGCCATCAGCAGGGCGTTGCGCATCTGGTTCTTCGCGCTGCCGGGGTGGATGTTCACGCCGTGTACCTTGATGGCGCACGATGCGGCGTTGAAGTTCTCGTACTCCAATTCGCCCAGCGCGCCGCCATCCACCGTGTAGGCGTAATCCGCGCCGAAGCCTGCTACATTGAAGTGATCCGCGCCGCTGCCGATTTCTTCGTCCGGCGTGAAGCCGATGCACACCGTGCAGTGCTCCGGCGCATCGGGGGCGGTCAGCCGCTTGCACAGCGCCATAATTTCCGCCACGCCCGCCTTATCATCCGCGCCCAGCACGCTGTCGCCGCTGGTGACAATCAGCTCCTGCCCCTGCAAGTCCTTCAGGAACGGGAAGCCGTCGATGACCACGCCGTTTTTGAGCGTGATGGCGCGGCCGTCGTAGTGCTCGATGATGACGGGGTGCGTCGGGCCCTTCACGCCGTCGGATGTATCCATATGCGAAATCAGCCCGACTTTCGCCGGATGATTGCCCTTGGCGGGAATCGTCGCGTACACATAGCAGTGGTCGTCTACGCGGGCGTTTTCGATGCCCATTGCGTGCAGCTCGTCCACCAGCATTTTTGCCAGCACCCACTGGTTCGGCGTGGACGGGCAGGTGCCGCTCGTCTCGCTGGAGGTCGTTTCAATCTGGACATACCGCAGGAAATTTTCTTTGACGTTGGACATGGGAAACCCTCCTTATATAATGTAGATTTTGTGGATGATGTGGATTTTTGCCGTCGCTGACCGGGCTTGGCGTTTCACAAAGGCGAAAGCGCTTTATTCCGCGTGATGATGCAGCGCCGCGATTGCGGTCTGAATCCCATCCACCGCCGCGGATACGATGCCGCCCGCGAACCCCGCGCCTTCGCCCGCCGGGTAGAGCCCATCCACCCGTTCCGCCATCAGCGTCTCCCGATTTCGGGGCAAACGCACCGGCGACGACGAGCGCGTCTCCACGCCTGTCAGCAGCGCATCCGGATGCGCAAAGCCGTGCAGCTGCCCATCCATCCGCCGAATGCCGAACTTCAAGTCCTCGATGATGAAATCAGGCAGACACGCGCGCAAATCCGCCGGCACAACGCCCGGACGGTAGGTCGGCTGCACGTCGCCAAGGCGCGTCGTGGCGCGGTCATGCAGCAAATCCTCCACGCGCTGCACCGGCGCTTTGTACCCGCCGCCGCCAAGACGGAACGCCGCCTGCTCAATGCTCCGCTGCCACACGAAGCCCGCCAGCGGGTGATCATCGCCAAAGTCCTCCGGACGCACGCCCACCAGCAGCGCACTGTTCGCGTTTTCGCCCGCGCGCGCGTGGTAGCTCATGCCGTTGACGCACAGACCATCCGGCTGACTTGCCGCCGCAATCACCTCGCCGCCCGGACACATGCAGAAGGTGTATGTTCCGCGGCCGTCGGGCGTATGGACGGCGAGCTTGTAGTCTGCCGCCTTCAGCGCGGGGTGCGTCCAGCATTTGCCGTATTGGCTCTGGCTGATGAGCGCTTGCGGATGCTCAATGCGCACACCCATGGCGAATGGCTTCTGCTCCATGCGCACGCCTTGCCGGAACAGCGTCTGCATGGTGTCGCGCGCGCTGTGACCGATGGCGAGAATCACCGTGTCGGTGCGGATTTCCTGTGTTTCGCCGCCGCAGAGCACCGTGATGCCCTCCATGCTTTCGCCGCGCATCATCAGCCCGGTCAGGCGCGTGTCAAACCGCACTTGACCGCCCAGCTGGATGATTTCCTGCCGCATCGAGCGTACAACGCCCTTGAGCAAATCCGTGCCGACGTGCGGTTTTGCGATGTACAGGATGTCCTCCGGCGCGCCGTGATCGACGAAGGTTTGCAGCACCGTGCGAATCAGCGGTGATTTCGTGCCGGTGGTCAGCTTGCCGTCGGAAAACGCGCCCGCGCCGCCCTCGCCGAACTGCACGTTGCTTTCCGGGTCGAGGATGCCCTGCTCCTGCATCATCTGCACGGATTTTGTGCGCTCCTCGACGGGCTTGCCGCGCTCGATGAGAATCGGCTGCACACCCGCGCGTGCCAACGTCAGCGCAGCAAACAGCCCCGCCGGGCCAGCCCCGACGACAACGGGCGGATGCTCGAACCGCGCTTTCGGCAGCGTCGGCGCTTTGGGGAAGGTGAACGGCGCCGCAACACCCGGCTTGAGCCGTGCGAGTACCTTCGCTTCATCCTTCAGCGTCACCGCGACGCTCAGGACGAAGTGCACATCCGCCTTGTCACGCGCATCGACCGCCTTTTTGAGCGGCACGACGCTTTTGAGCTGTTCCGGCGCACATTTCAGCTTGCGGAGAATCAGCGCATTCAGCGTTTCAGGGGTGAAATCGAGGGGGAGGGAGAGCGAATCGAGACGAAGCATGGGAAACTCCTTTGTTTAATGCGGAATTAGGCACGCCGTCCCCCGGATCAACACGCGGGCACAGCATGAAGATGTGACCAACTGAATCGCGTGAAAGGGTCAAGGGACGAAGTCCCTTGTGGAGTCC
>ENA-OPEE01001980-OPEE01001980.1-human-gut-metagenome-genome-assembly--contig:-NODE-1980-length-13636-cov-3.705397_pt1 | contig 13636 bp, 10 predicted proteins | sample MGYA00241263_ERZ501506 | MGnify/ENA primary metagenome ERZ501506 (study PRJEB25962, sample SAMEA2042626) | human gut metagenome | biome: human gut; feature: human-associated habitat; material: faeces...
CAATGCGAGCGTCAGGTGGTTTTCGACCGTTCGTTTCGATATCTTGAGTTCGTCGGCAATGGCCTGATTGTCCATCCCCGCATAACGGCTCATTTCGAATATCCGGCGGCGTTGTTCGGGCATCCGGCAGACGACAAGCCGGATGAAAAGCTCTTTTTCACGGGAATAGTATTCCTTTTCGAACGATTCGTCCGGCAGCGTTTCCTCGATCTGAATATATTGTTCCCAATCAATATTGGTCATCTGGCGAATCGCATTGAGAGCGGCGTTACGCGCCATGCGATAAACATATCCGTTGAACGAAGCGACCCGCCCCTGAAAGATGTCGCGCCGTTCCCAAATCTTCAGAAAAATGTCCTGCGCAATGTCTTCCGCAGTGCTCTCCTCCTTGACGATACAGCCGACGAACGCGCAGACACGGGGATAATATCTCCCGAACAACTCTCCGAAAGCATCCTCGTTGCCTGCGGACAATCGTTGCATCAGTTCGTATTCGGAATCCAACGGCATCTGTTTTCCGGGATAATGGTGTGAAGGCAAACAAATATAAAAAAAATTATCGACTCGAATTCCTTTCGTATTCGGCTGTGAATTTTTTTGCCGCACCGTAACCGTCGGGAGCGGCTTTCCAGATAGTCGTCAACGTCAGCAACCCCAAAACGGCGAAGACAAGAATTACGGCGTAGATGGAATTCCACCCGTAACGGTCGGCGATAAACCCCAGCCCGACGCCGGAGATCAGCGTACTGGCATAACCGAATACGCCGAGTATCCCGTTGGCAGTGGCCGACGCCTCTTTGGTCGCCTGATTCGACATGGCGATACCGAGCAGCGCCTGCGGTCCGTAGATAAAAAAAGCAATCAGCATGAAAGGAACGGCCATTACCCACGGAGAGACGGTATCGGGAATGCACCAGAATACGATCGTCATGACGATGGTCCCAAGCATACAGAAAACACATGTGCGGTGTGCACGGCTGCCGAACAGCCGGTCAGTCGCCCATCCTGCGATCACCATGCCCAGATTTCCGCCGATAAATTCGAATGCCGCCACCATGATTCCGGCTACAGCGACCGATATCCCTTTGGTATGAGGCAGAAGCATCATCCCCCAGTCGAGCAATGAGAACCGGACGATGTAAACAAAAAAATTGGAGACTGAAAGCACCCAGACGATCGGATTCCCGAATACCATACGGCGCAGGAAGGCCGCATGATAGGCCTTGTCCGATTTCCGGACAGGTTTCTGCTCTTCGCCCGGAACCTTCATCTGCTCAAGTTCGGGCAGCCCCACCGAAGAAGGTTTGTCGCGCAGTGCAAGGTACAAAGCGACCGCTCCCAAAAGCGAAAACGCCGCAGGAATGAGAAAACAAAGCCGCCATGCGCTGTTGTCGAAATGGTGTACCAGCACGGCGCCCATTACAAAGATCAACCCGGCCCCGATCGAGTGCGACATGTTCCAGATCGACATTTTGCGGGCCAGTTCGTTGGCCGGCACCCAGTGAGTCATGAGGGGCGGGACGGGTGGAACTCCCATGCCTTGAAAATAACCGTTCAACAGCAAAATCGAACCCATGATGATCGTCAGCGCCGTAATGTACTCCTGCCCGCCGGCCGTTCCGGCGACGAGCATCGCCATTTTATCACTGAATCCGAATCCGATATTGACCAGCGCACTGAGCGCAAGTCCCAGAGACATGACCTTCCGGGCGCTTACACGGTCGGCGATGAATCCGTTAATAAAGCGGGACAGACCGTAAATAATACCGTTCAAGGTCAGAAACAGCCCCAGTTGGGCCTTGGTTATGCCGAATGTAACCTCGATGCTCGGCATGGCGGTATTGAAATTCTTGCGGACAAAATAATAGAGCGCATAACCGACCATCGTCACGACGATTGTGCGGGTCTGCCAGTACTTGAATTTCTTCGTTTGTTCGGGAGTCATTGTGTCTTGAATTAGCAGGTTCATCCATCATGTCTATATATTAGGACACATGAAGCACACACTACACACAAAGACTTCTGCCATTTGAAGTATGAAAAATCATCACTCCCGAAGAAAGCCGCATCTTCGACGAGTCGTGTCTGACAACGCCCCTTGCCGAAAATACATTTAACGATAAGACAGTTGAAGTCATGCTCCAATCCGGCTTCGCAGAGCAGTTCATTGGAATTCATTAAGCCGGTAAGAATATTTACAAACCACATTTTTCAATATTTTGGTCATTTCCGACTGTCGATTTGCGGTTGGTATTCATATATCTAAAAAAACGCGATTTGAAAGCGGCTCCGGACTCGCTCGCTTCAAATGAGCGAAAAATCCGCACCGGAAAATTCCTACCCAAAGGTTTCAGAATTCCTCGTTACGGCTTCCGAAAATGAAACGGTTCCTGATGGAATATTACAACTGTCCCGTCCTGAAAAGGTTTACAGTGATTGATAATTAAATATGAGCATTTTGGTCCAAAAAATATTGTCCTGATATAAGTTTACATATGACTTCCGAATAACCGTTTTTCGGCTCCAATGATGTTTGAACTTCCCGGTTCTATGTTCCGCTTCAAAGGGCATAGGCCAATCGCAACTGGCATGAGGTCTGAATGAATTGTAAAGGATAACGATCTCATCAATGCGCTCTTTTGGTGCCTGAAAACTTTCAAAACATTCTTTGTAGATCCATTCGCTTTTCAGAATACCGTTCACCCGTTCGGCAACAGCATTCTCATACAGATCGCTCTTTTCAGTCATGTTGATGCGAATCCTATTATCGGTCAACAATTTCACCTATTCTTTCGAACAATATTGGCATCCTCTGTCCGAGTGATGGATTAGCCCTTGCCGTTTTTGCTACGGAGTGTGGTCTATGGCCATCCTCAGAGTACAGAGCGCTCCGTCCCGTTCCAATGTCGTATTCAGATCATAGCCTACGATCCGTTTGGAATAGGCATCCGTCATCAGATCCAGATATGCAAATCCCTCTTTCAAAGAAATATACGTAATATCTCCAGCCCATAAACGATGCGTCCGTTCGAGGCCGAAACCTCGGATCAGGTTCGAATAATCGCATCCAGCGCCGCGAGCAGGTCGTAAGCTATTTCTTCCGATGTTTGACTAGAAGATTGTTTTCCGAAAGCAGCGTAAATAACCGATCCCGGCTGCTCGGCAATCCATCTTATTGCAGCAAATGTCACAGTTTGCAGCCGCCGAGCCGGGGCATCAGTTTTCGGTAGTAACCCATCCGCTTCAAAAGAAAGGTATCGGACTAGGCTACTTGCATATTACGCCATAAATGTTTATAATAGGCCTGACGGGTATAGCCCGAACAACCTGCATAGAAACGACAGGCAAAATGCCGGTTGCCAACCACGCCCCAAATCTATGCCCGCATCACCAACGACAAGATCGGGCAGGATATGGCGGCATTGAGCGAGAAACTCAACAGCGTCTTCAAGGTCACGCAGTAATCCGGCACGATTCCGGAATACCGTATATATCTAATATCCCCGTCATCTGTTTCCACCGGCAGGGAATTAAACACCGGAGATGGAAATACGCAAGGCCATGCGAATCGCTCGAAGGGCGAGCCTTGTGGATTTCCATCCCCAGCGTTTTGCTGGTCGCTACCGTCGCACACTCTGCGGACCGGACGGCAGCCGCTTCACAACACACGCATATCAGAAACCAAATAGTTGCAACAGAGATTTCTTTCGCGGCCTGCTTCGATAAACTGCCGTATAAATGCAGATTTGTTTAGATATTTATTTCTTGAATTATATATTTCTCTGTTTCTGCATCGAATCATCCGCATGTCCGGGTGATTATTCCGATAAATATTTGTCCAACCGTCTGTTTCTTTATCTGAATATTTGTTTCAATGGCAATATACAACCGACCGAAATACTTCAATTCCGGGGCCCGCTCCAGTCCGTTCAGCGGGCTTTTTTTCATCTCCAGACGGTTGTAATATTGCATCGGGAACCGACCCGGCTCCGGAAGCCGTAACGGGGAATTCTGTAAACTTTCGGCAGCAATTCTTCGGCGCGGCTTTTTCCCATCGCCAGAGGGTAGCAAGCTGTGTTTTTGTCCGACAAACTATGGTTTGTCCGACAAAAACGCTCGCTCTGCGAGGCCGGGGCTGCTCCCAAGTCGCGCCCCTTTATTTAGCTATATATGGATACCAACCGAAAACTGACTGACAAGACCGACAAGAAGCCCCGAACGCCGAGTTATAAATACTCGTTTCGGCTTAACGAGGAGCAAAACATCCGCTTCAACGAGCTGCTCTGCAAAGCCGGATCGGAGCATAACCGCAGCCGTTTTATCGTCAAACGCATCTTCAAAGAGGAGTTCGTCGTTATCAAACGCGACCCTTCGAAAGTGCAGTTTATTGCCCGGCTGAATGACTTTTATTTCCAATTTCAAAAGCTGGGGAATAACTGTGTGCCCGTCAAGGCGATATAATAAATATAGCGATGGCAAGCTATTAGGTAAGTGTTCTTTGCAAATAACCTATCATCAACCGACTTATCTGAAAGGGAAACCGGACAGGGAGTGTAGCATGTCGGGGTAAACCATAAGTCAGTCAGTTACCGGACTGCGACTGAATGGGGTGATGAAAGACAGATATGAGGATAAAATCCGGATTGATTGAATGACAGCCTGAGCGGTACCTAGCGAAACTGTGACGTTAAGGTAACTATACTCGTCATATCGTGATACTCTCATTGTAGTAGTTGGACAGAGAGAGCAAGAACTTATCACGACGCAACTGTAATAAACAGTAAAAGGCGGACGTCATATCCGACAATCTGTCGTGCCATAGTTATTATATCGTAAACGGGGATTACCTAAACCGGAATGCCGTAAGGCTATTGGACGAAGGTCTATGAATATCCGGTATGGTAACAGAGCCTCCGTAGTAGGCTGCGCGAGGGAAAACCTCGCACATGACGAAGGGCGGCAGCTAATATTCATTAATACGATTAACGGAAAATGCGAGAGGCATTATGAGAAGTCCCGCAAGAGTATTAAACAGTCTGACAAAGCATAGTCAAACCACGGAATACAGGTTTGAGAGGCTTTATCGTATTCTTTTCAATGAGGAAATGTATTATCTGGCTTATCAACGAATATATGCCAAGCCGGGTAATATGACACAAGGTGCAGACGGAGAAACCATCGACCGTATGAGCCTTCCCCGCATTGAGAAACTGATCCTTTCGTTGAAAGACGAAAGCTACTCTCCCCAGCCATCGAGAAGAGTGCACATCCCGAAGAAAAACGGAAAGACACGACCTCTCGGCGTACCCTCTTTCGACGACAAACTGGTGCAGGAGGTAGTACGAATGGTACTGGAAGCTATTTACGAAGGTCACTTTGAAGATACTTCGCACGGCTTCCGTCCGCATCGCAGCTGCCACACCGCATTGAATGCCGTACAGAAGACTTTTACGGGTAAGAAGTGGTTCATCGAAGGAGATATAAAAGGTTTCTTCGACAATGTCAATCATGATATTCTGATCGACATCTTGAAGGAACGTATCTCCGACGAACGATCCATACGGCTTATCCGGAAGTTCCTCAGGGCGGGTTATCTGGAACAATGGCGATTTCATGGAACGTACAGCGGCATGCCGCAAGGCGGAATTATCAGTCCGGTACTGGCGAACATTTACTTGGACAAGCTGGATAAGTACATGAAAGAATATGCCGCCGGATTCGACAGGGGTAACAGGGTAAGAGCGTACCGTGAATACGAAGTTCTCACTTACCAAAAGAGGCTGGTTATGCGTGAACTCAAAACAGCGACAAATAATGTAGAAAGAAAAGTGCTCGTCAAACGGCTCAAAGAGATAGACAAAACCCGATCCGCGATGCCGTGCTTCGACCCTATGGACGGAAACTTCAAGAGGCTTAAATATGTGAGGTATGCCGACGACTTCCTCATTGGAATTATCGTAAGTAAAGAAGATGCCGTAAAGATCAAGGACGATATAAAGCGTTTCCTTGCAGACAGACTGGCATTGGAACTATCGGATGAGAAAACGCTCGTCACTCATACTGAAAAGCCTGCAAAATTCCTCGGATATGAGGTGACTGTCCGCAAGTCGAACCTGCAAAAACGGAATAAACGGGGAAGCCTGTCCCGTGTGTATGGAAACAAGGTCAGATTAAAGGTAACGACCGAAGTGATAAAGAAAAAATTGCTGGAACTCGGGGTGCTGAAATTCAGCTATCATAACGGGCACGAGCAATGGATTCCCAAGCACCGGTCGGAACTGATCAATAATGACGACCTTGAAATCCTTGACAGTTACAATGCCGAGATCAGAGGGTTTTACAACTATTACTCGATAGCTAACAACGCTTCTGAACTGAACACTTTTCACTACATCATGCAGTACAGTATGTACAAAACTTTTGCCGGGAAATACCGAACCACAGTAAGACGAATTTGCCGGAAATACAAACGCAACGGAGTCTTTACAGTCGGGTATACGGTAAAAAACGGCAAAGCAAAAGAACGTCGCCTATACAATGAAGGGTTCAAAAGAAAAAGACCTTCCTATGATCGGTCGGTTGACAGATGCCCGAATCCAATGCCCGGCGTCAGCACCACAAGCCTTATCGGCGTCCGTGACGCCCAATTGTTTGGCAATATCCGCAGCCACGGCCTCGGTCGTGCCCATCGTACTGCCGAAAAAGATACCAGTCATAATTTCGTCGTTTTTGGTTTACGGCAAAGAAACAGCATTCCCACCGGATCGTCAATACCGGATTTTAGAGGTTTTGGCGCGGCCGGATAGCATTATGATGGGATGCCGCACGAACGCAACTCATTATTATTGGTGATGATTGCAATGCAATTTACCAAGATATGGCGATTGCCGCATATGCCGGGGCGCTATACTTTTGTCCCGTGAAAACAGAACTATGCGGCTACTCCTGAAATATTTGCTATTTATCCTGCTGCCTGCGTACACGTACGGGCAGTCCGGCCGGCCCGACGCCGGGATCACGTTCGAAGTTACCGATTCCCTGCACAATCCGCTGGCGTATGCTACGGTGGCGCTGACTCCTATGTCGGGGGGGGGAAAGGCCTACGCGACGACGACCGATGAGGAGGGCCGGGCACGTTTCACCCTGCCCGCGGATACCTACAATGCGGATATTTCATATATCGGATATGTCTCCCAGCGGATGGAGGTACGGCCCGTCAGCGGCAGCGACATGCTGCGGACCGTCCGGCTCCGGACAAGCGACACGCAGATCCGCGAGGTCGTAATCACGGCGACCCAAGTGCGGGGACCGGTCTCGGGCGTGCATATCGGCCGGGACGCGATGAACCACATCCAGCCGTCGAGTTTCGGGGACCTGCTCGAACTGCTGCCCGGCGGACGGGCCTCCGACCCCTCGTTTTCCTCCTCGAACCACATTCATCTGCGCGAGATCGGTACCTCGAACAGCGATTACCAGACTACATCGCTCGGCGTTTCGTTCGTCATGGACGGAATTCCGATGTCGAACGACGCGGGCATGACATACAATTCGGGAACGACCGTCGGCAATAATATTTCATTGAACAGAGGCGTCGACATGCGCACGATGCCGACCGATGAAATAGCTTCGGTAGAGATTCAGCAGGGCATTCCGTCGGTCGAATACGGCGATCTGACTAGCGGACTGATCAAGATCAAGCGCAAGGAGGGAGGCCGCAACCTCGAAGCCCGCTTCAAAGCGGATCTGGGCAGCCAGCTGCTCTATGTCGGCAAAGGATTCGAATGGGGCGCTCCGGCCGACCTGCTGACGATGAACGTCGGCGCGACATGGCTCAACTCCCACGACGACCCGCGCAATACGCGCCAGAACTACCAGCGTGCGACCGGATCGTGGCGCATGAAGAAACGCTGGGAAAGCACCTCGGCCTACCGTTACACGTTGGGCGGATCGCTCGACTACACCGGCTCTTTCGACCGCCAAAAAAGCGACCGGGATATCGACGAAGGCCCGGCGGGCATCCCCCTCGAACGCTACAAATCGAGTTACAACAACGTCGTCGCGGCGGTGAATTTCACCGCCGAATCCAAGGGTGCGAATTTTTTCCGCAGCTTCGATTTTTCCGCTTCCGTCTCTTCCGAATTCGACCTGATCGACCGCTGGCGTTACCGAGCGAACAGCGGCAACGTCCCTATACGCACGGCAGTCGAAGAGGGCGTCTTCGATATGGAAGTGCTGCCGGTCCGCTATGAAGCGACCCTGCAGGTGGACAACAAACCGTTCTACGCCAACGCCAAGGCGGTAGCCCTGCTGGGAGCCGACACCCCGCTGAGCCGCAACACGATCCGCATCGGAGCCGAATGGAACATGTCGAAAAATTACGGCGGCGGTCTGCTTTACGACGTGACGCGCCCATTTACCGACCTGATGAGTTCCCATCCGCGGCGTTACGACGCCCTGCCGGCGCTGCACCGGCTCTCGGCGTTTCTGGAGGACAATACGACGATTACGGCCGGCGAGTGGCGGATCGAGATAATGGCCGGACTGCGTACGACGGCCATGGCCAATCTCGGAAGCCGTTACACCCTGCAGGGCAAATTCCATTTCGATCCGCGTGCCAACCTCTCGGTGACGCTTCCGGCGTTCGACATGGCAGGCGACCCGATGCGCATCACATTCGCGGGCGGCGCGGGATGGCACACCAAAACGCCTACGCTCGACCAGCTCTTCCCCGAACCGGACTACTCCTATTACACGCGGCTCAACTATTTCCCGGCGGACGACGAATCGAAACGCCGTGTCAATGTGGAAGTCTTCAAGCACGACCCCACCAATTACGACCTGAAGGCGGCGCGGAACTTCAAATGGGAGGTGCGCGGCAATGCGGAGTGGAACGGATACGGATTGTCGGTAACCTATTTCCGGGAGAATATGACCTCGGGATTCCGCACCTCGACCGACGTACTCACCCGGACCTACCGCGAATACGACACCGGACCGCTCAAGGATATGGAGTTCACCGGACCGCCGCAGCTCGAATGGCTTCCCTACAAGGACAAAACGGTATTCCAGACCGTCGGCGTCAAGACCAACGGAAGCCGCACATTCAAGCAGGGCATCGAATTCTCGCTCTCCACGCGGCGCATCCGGGCGCTGGCCACGAAACTCATCGTCTCGGGCGCCTATTTCAAAACCCGCTATGAGAACAGCGAACCCCAGTACGTCCTGACGACCGTACAGCTCGCAGAAGGGACGCCCTATCCTTACATCGGGCTTTACGATCAGGACGACAACACGTTTCACGAAGTATGCAACACCAATTTCCTGCTCGACACCCAGATTCCCAAACTGGGGCTGATTTTCTCCACGTCGTTCCAATGCCAGTGGTTTTCCGGCATGAAGGCCGAATGGTGCAATCCTGCGCCGACCAGCTACCTCGACCTGCAGTTACAGGAACATCCGTTTACGGCCGAGTCGGCAGCCGACGGTATTTTGCAGCATATGATCCACGACAACGTATCGAAAGAAGCCTATCTCTACCGTCTCACGCCTTTCAGTATGAACGTCAATCTCAAAATCTCGAAACGGCTTTACCGCGACCGGCTCAACATTGCGATTTTCGTAAACCGGCTGTTCACATACAGTCCTTCGTACAGAAACGAGACCAACGCACTGGTACGCCGCTATTCCAGCCCCTATTTCGGCATGGAACTCAACTTCAAACTGTAATGCGATGATGATGAAATCTACCATACGGACCCTGTTTCTGCTCTCCGCACTGCTGTTTTCGGCCTGCGAAAAAGACGATTCGATTTTCACCGAACTGTCCATCCGGTTCGTGATGCCGGACAGCCGCCCCGTCGAAAAGCTGGAAATACGCACGGACATCTCCTACTTCGACAATATCAACTCCGGAGAGCGGGTGCCATTTCCCGCCGCCGAACAGAACAGCGCGACAATACGGCTCCGCAAAGGGGTTTACACGTTCATCGTCGAAGCCGACGCGACCTATTCGACCGGAGAAAAGAAGATTCTGCGCTGCACGGATTACAATCAGATTCCAGCAGCAATGACTTGGGTAGAGGACAGCGAATCGATCGTGTTGTTACTAAAATCGATCTGACGATGATGAAGGCCCTTTTTCTGTCGATACTGGCGCTGCTGCCCGCCGCCGCTTCCGCCCAGCGCGATACGCTCGGCGTATTGGAGCGTTCTTCCGTTTTCAGCGCGGAGGACGAACGGGCCGTAGCCGGATTTCATACGGAGTCGCCCGCGATGATGCTCTACCGCAGCGAACAGTCGCTTTCGCAGATCTCGCTCCGCATCGACCTGCGCCGTGAGCAGGAGGCGCGGCTGCAGCCGCTGGGCGACGGAGCCTTCGACGGGGGATTTTATGCCGAAAGCTACCGGCGGCTCAGCGAGCGGTCGGCAGCGTGGGCAGACGCCCGGTACGTCCGCGGCAACCGCCGCAACGTCTGCTGGAACTCCACGGCCGACTACCTGCTGCTCTATCCCTGCATCACGGCGGATTCCGCCGGAGGAAACCTCTCGACCGAGGAATATGCTTTCGGCGGCGGCTATGTCCACCGGGTGGGACGCTTCGACCTTGCGATCCGGGGCGACTACCGCGCCGGACAGGAATACCGTCAGGTCGATCCGCGGCCCCACAACGTCGTGTCGGATTTCACGATCAAACTCGGCGTAGGCATGCAGTTCCCTCAGTACGTTTTGGGGCTGGACCTGCAGGGGCGGCTCTATAAACAGGATCAGGACATAGACTTTTTCTATCCGCCCGGCGCCAGCTCTTCCGAGCTGTATATGACCGGACTGGGCAGTTATTACACCCGCTATTCACTGAACAGCGAGAGTTTCAACATCGGCTATGACGGAAAGGGTTGTCTGCTGGCGGCACAGCTCATGCCGCGGCACGCGAAAGGCTGGTATGCCCGTGCCGCATTCGAAAGCCTTACGACGGAGCGGCTCAACAAATCCAACAACACGGTCCCCATAACCCGGCTCAAAACCCGTCAGGCGACCCTCTCCGCAGCCTACCGCAGCGGCCGCTGGAGCCTGCGCGCCGGAGGCGGCTATGAACTGCGCCGCAGTATCGAAATGATAGCCGACCGTACGGGACACAGCGTCATCGTCGATGAACAGGCGATGTATAAGAACCGTATCTGGTACGCCGACGCCGAAGCGACCGTCGAATGGCGGCGCGGCACGGTGAATTACATGCTCAGTCCCCGCGCGGAATGGCGGCAGTCCACGGCCACGTACGCCTATCCGGCACGGCGGATGCGGCTCGCGCAGTTCTGCGGAGCGGTACGCGGCAGCGCAGAATGGCTCCGTCCGCAGTGGCGCGTGAAAGCGACGGCAGGAATCGGCTGTTACGTCTCGCCCGACGAGGAGGTTTCGCTCAGCAACGTGCTGAACAACATTTCGGAATACCTGACTTACACGGCGGCGCGGCTGAGCGGCCGGGCCGTAGCCCCCGAGGTGTCCCTGCGGGCCGAACGCCGCCTGAGCCGGAATCTGGCCTGCTTCGCCGAGGCGGGGTGGACGCCCCGGTTTTACAGCGGAGGATTGTCCGAACACGTTCTGACGGCGGCGTTCGGCATCCTGTTCTAAACGATCGAACCAATATTTGTCAAACCAATAATAAAAACCAATTATGAAAAAGCTTTTCTTAATTCTCACCACGGCCCTCTTCGCAGCGGGCTTCGCATCCTGCACCGACGATCCCGAAGAAACGGTCAATCCCGTCGTCGTATCCGAAATCTTGCGCGCGCTCGGCGGCAATGTGCTGGTAAACGTGCCCGAGGAAAATTTCGACGTGAATATTCCCGCCGATGCTGCGTCGTGGGTTCAGATCAATGAAGCCGAATCTTCGGGCAAAGCGCTGGTGCTGTCCGTCGATGAGAACGAAACGGGGACGGAACGTTCGACCGTCGTGAACGTGACGCGGAGCGGCAAGAGCACCGTTCTGGCGACCGTAACCATCAAACAGAGCGACATCACGCTGCAAGCCGGCGAATTCGTGATCGAGGAGATCTACTTCACAGGCACGGCGCTTCCCGAAACGGGAGAGCCTGACAGGTGGCTGGGCGACCAGTACATCAAGATCCGTAACAACTCCGACGAAGACCTCTATGCCGACGGCATGATGCTGATCCTTTCGAGCGGACTCAATTCGGGCATGAACAGCGAGATGATCGAAGGCAAGGACTTCCGCAAGGAGTGTTGTGCGGGCAATGCGTTCTACTGCATTCCCGGCAACGGACAGGATGTGCTGGTCAAAGCCGGCGAGTCGCTGATCGTCGTCAACAACGCCCAGAACCACACCATCGGCAACCCGAACTCGTGGGACGCCATGAAAGCCGATTTCGAGTGGTACGACGTTTCGTCGAACGAGAACTATCTGGATATCGACAACCCCGACGTGCCCAACCTCGACAAATGGTACGCTTCGACATTGACGGTCCATGTGCTCCACAATCGCGGCTTCAACGCCGTGGCTATCGCCATGCCGCCCGTCGGCCTGACCGCAGAGCAGTTCCTCGCCGAATACCCGCTCGAAGACGCCCAGTATATCTTCCACTCCCCGAACGGCTCGGACTACACGATGCCGCTGCGCAACTGCTACCGCGTGCCTAACGAATGGGTGCTCGACGCCGTGAACACGGGCTGCCGCGACGAATACTACATCGCCCCGTGGGACGCTTCGCTCGACGCAGGTTACGCATGGTGCGGTACGGCCGACGGAGATGCCGACCGCTTCGGCAAGTCGGTGATCCGCAAGACCGGTTCCGACGGCAAACTCATCGACTCGAACAACTCGACCAACGACTTCGAGTCCAATACGAAGGCGTCGCTGATCAAGTAAGCCGGAAGAACGACCATTCTTTATGACCGATTCTGTCATCGAATGCCGCAACCTCACCCATTGTTACGGGGAGCGGCTGATATACAAAGACCTGAGTTTCGAGATTCCGCGCGGGCGGATCCTCGGACTTTTGGGTAAAAACGGCACCGGAAAGACCACGACCATCAACATTCTGAGCGGCTATCTCCAACCGCGCGCCGGACAGTGTCTGATCTTCGGCGAGGATATCCGCACGATGCGGCCCGAAACCCGCGCCCGGATCGCCCTGCTGATCGAGGGACACGTGCAGTACGCCTTCATGACCATCGAGCAGATCGAACGGTTCTATGCGCGGTTTTATCCCCGCTGGAACCGCGACGCCTATTACGGACTGATGGAAATGCTGAAGGTGGCGCCCCGGCAGCGCATCTCGCGCCTGTCGTGCGGACAGCGTTCGCAGGTGGCCTTAGGGCTGATTCTCGCCCAGAACGCCGATCTGCTCGTGCTTGACGACTTCTCGATGGGACTGGACCCCGGTTACCGCCGCCTGTTCGTGGAATACCTGCGCGACTATGCGCAGAGCGAGGAGAAGACCGTTTTCCTTACCTCGCACATCATTCAGGACATGGAAAAGCTCGTGGACGACTGTATCATCATGGATTACGGAAGCATTCTGGTACAGATGCCCGTCGGCAAACTGCTCGGCACGTTCCGGCGATACACCTTCACGCCGGGCGCCGACGTCACGATCCCCGCCGGCGACGGCCTCTAACACCC
>ENA-OPEE01001992-OPEE01001992.1-human-gut-metagenome-genome-assembly--contig:-NODE-1992-length-13567-cov-6.757697_pt1 | contig 13567 bp, 8 predicted proteins | sample MGYA00241263_ERZ501506 | MGnify/ENA primary metagenome ERZ501506 (study PRJEB25962, sample SAMEA2042626) | human gut metagenome | biome: human gut; feature: human-associated habitat; material: faeces...
TTAATATAAACATTTGTGAAAATGTTTTTTAGATACTCAGCCTTTTGGCGTTCCATAGAGAACTGTACCACCTGTGGTAAACCACCATATATCATATATTCTTCCCAAGTATCATCATAATCTCCACCGAAAGCTGCATAGAACTCTGCAAAAGACAACGGATATATTCTTATCTCGTCTCCTCTGCCTCTAAATTCAGTTACAATATCACTGGATAGAAACTTAGAATTACTGCCAGTCACATATATATCAATATTGCTGATACGAAGCAGGCTGTTCAGAACTTCCTCAAATCGTGGCATAAACTGTACTTCGTCTAAAAGTAGATAATACTTCTGGCCATCTTTAATATATTGGTAACACTTCTTTGGATCTCTCAACTCCTCATTTTCAATGCCATCTAAAGCAATCTCAATGATATGGTCATTATCTATGCCACTTTCCGATAAATATTTCTTAAACAATACAAATAGCAAGAATGATTTTCCCATATGAATTTGCGGCGTATGGGACAGGAGCTATTATTCAATCAGACATACGACCTATGGCATTAGTTATGCATCTTGATATTTGCAAAGAACATATGTAATATAGGTGGGGGAAAAGTTTCCCCTGCTTATATATTGATTTTTTATATAAAAGAGGAGGCTTTTGCTTAAAAGAATGTTATGCCTGGTGGATGAATGATAATTGCAAAAGATGTATATAATGCGTTGGGCGTATCATAACAATAGGAGATGATTTTTATGCATATTAGCATACTTCTTATGGAACAGATAGTAGAGCTATTCATTATGATTCTTATGGGCTTTATTATTGTAAAAGCAGGTATCGTAAAAGATGAGGACAGTAAAGTTTTATCCAAAATTGTTTTATACCTGATTATACCATGTGTCATTATAAAGGCTTTTCAGGTGGATTATACATCAAAGACAGTAAATGGGTTGTTGCTTGCTTTGGCGGCATCAGTGACATTACAGATTGTATTGCTTGGAGTTATATCAGTTATGGGGAGATTGTTTCACCTGAATGAGGTGGAGATAGCATCTGTTTATTATTCAAATTCAGGTAATCTTATTGTTCCAATTGTGACATTTATTCTAGGTCAGGAGTGGGTGCTTTACGGATGCGTTTTCATGAGTGTGCAGCTTATCTTTTTGTGGACTCACTGTAAAAAAATAATCAGCCGTGAAAGTTCATATGACTGGAAGAAGATTGTGTTAAATATAAATATGATCTCGATTGTGGTTGGTGTAATACTTTTCTTTACAAGAATTAGACTGCCTTTAATAATTAATGATACGATAGGCTCTGTTGGCAATATGATAGGACCTGCCAGCATGATAGTTACAGGAATGCTTTTTGCAGGGATGGATTTAAAGAAAATTTTTGCTAACAGAAGGCTGTATTTTATTTCTTTGTTGAGAATGGTTGTTGTACCGCTTATAGCACTTCTTTTGATAAAATTAAGCCATCTTGCTGGTATTTCTCAGGATGCACCTAAAATTATGCTTATTGTTTTCTTGGCAGTTATTACACCTTCAGCATCAACAGTTACGCAGATGTGTCAGGTATATGGCAATGATTCAAAATATGCCAGTGCCATAAATGTGATTACAACACTTAGTGCTATAGTAACCATGCCGGTAATGGTATTTTTGTTTGAAAATGTAATATTATAAATAATTGATTTTTTTAAGGGGCTGTCAAGTGACAGCCCCTTAGTGATTAATATTATTCTGCCTCTGCAGCCGTTACAGCTTCTGTTGCATCAGCATTTTTTCTAACAAATATTGCCCTAAATATAAGCCTTACAAGTGGTCCGCAATAGAACATCTGATAGCAGATTGCCATAGGGAAGTTCATTGCCCATGTTTTAACCCACATGCCAAAGGATGGCTCTTTGAAAAGAAATGTTGCAACGAGACTCATAACCGGACACATAATGCAGCATATACATATTGATATTGCATATGTGATGAACTGTGGTCTGTCAGTAGGACGCATGACTGTAAATGCAAGCATTTTAGCAATCTTTCCTACAACGAAGAATTCGAGTACGAATGCAATTGGAACCATGATTGGCAATTCATGTGTTGCAGCTAAGAAAGTAGTACCATTTACAGTACCTGTGTTGAGGGCAACATTATATACGACCATTCCATAGACCATAATTGTTGCCATAATAATTGTGAAAATAACATCCTGAAACTTGTTTTTTGGCATAAAAAAATCCTCCTTAAATAATAACCTAAGCAAAACATGTGTTGTTCGTTATCATCCGGGGGATGTGTCGTTTCCAATATAACCATATTTAATTGTGCTGTGGTATAGTATCATAAAATTAATAAATGTGTCAAGTACTTGATTTTTTAAAAATCAGGTCCAGAACTTTATAAATAAATTGTGATTAAAAAGTGAAGAATAAACATTCATTTTAATATCGTTCGTGTCGAAAAAATGTCATTTCATGTAAATGACATTTTTTTTGATGCTTTTTATTGTATAATACCACTAAGATAGAATGTGATTTTGTAATGTTTTAGAGTGTTGCATAGATATATTGAGTATAATAAAAGGAGGGATAGTTTATGAAGTATTTAAACTTAAAAAAGACTACTGCGGTGGTATTGTCAATTGGAATGGTATTTTCAAGCAGTGCCGTTACCGGGTTTGCGGCAGATAACAGTAAAAAGATACCTACGATTCCTAACAGCTATATTAATAAAGTGGCAGAAGATATTGATAATGAATATTTTTATGATGGAACATATGTTGATGATTGGGGGCATACACGTAAGGGCAGGCAGCTTGGAGCGACATATACAAAGCAGTCAACTGAATTTTTGTTATGGGCACCTGCGGCAACATATGTAAAAGTTAATATTTATGCAACAGGTGATGATAATGACAGCAATGCATGTAATATAGGAGCTTATACATTAGAGAAAATGCTTGTAAATGGGGAATGGAATGGCCTCTGGATTATAACACTTATTGGTGATTGGGGCGGATTGTATTATGACTATACGATTACCACAACAGATATTACCCATATTGGCAGCGACAGAACAACAAAATATAAAATTCAGGACCCATATTCGGTTGCGGTAAGCAAAGACGGAAAGCGTTCGTATATAACAGATACATCTTCAGTATCTCCTGAGGGTTGGGACAGGGACAGACATGTGTATGTTGATTCGACAAAAGCAAATACTGTTTATAAAATAAGTGTCAAGGATTTCTCATCAGATACCGCATCGGGCATGACTGCAGGCGGAAAGTACAGTGCTTTTACGGAAAAGGGTGCAAAAGTAAACAGTGCGGGAGAGCTTGTATCTGGTATTGATTATCTGAAGGAACTTGGCGTTACGACAGTACAGCTTGCACCGTTTGCGGATTTTGATGGCGACAGTGAGTATGAGATTTTAAATTATAATGTACCTGAGGCAAGCTATGCTTCCAATCCGTCAGACAGCAAGACTGTTATAAAAGAATGTAAAGAGATGATTCAGGCACTTCACAGTGCGGGATTTTCTGTTGTGATGGAGATGCCGTATACGCATGCCTCAGAGGAAAATCCTCTTGAAAAGTCGGTTCCGTGGTTTTATTACAGATTGAATACTGACGGTACAAGGTATACAACAAATACGGGATATGACAATGAGTTTTCTACAGAGCGGAAGATGTATCGTAATTATATGGTTAATTCCATGAAATATTGGGCAGAGGAATATCATGTTGATGGATTTTCACTGGATTTGATTGACTGTGTCAATGTGAAGTACAAAGGTTCTTCGTATGTATATAAATGGCTGGATGAGATAAAGACATCATTGGCAAAGGAAGATGCCAATCTGGTTATATGGGGAGATAATTATACAAAGGAAGAAAGACAGAATAAAATTTCCTTATATGATGAAATAATCGGCAGCACAGGTGGCACTTATGGCGAAAGAAACGAAAAAGCCGTAAAAATATACAAGCAGAAAGCAGCAATGAAATATGCTAAGCCGGGAACATTGTTTATGGATGGCGGAGAAGAAATGTGTAACAGCGTTGAGGGAACAACTCTTGCAGACAGCAGTTACGTTGAATGGAAGGATTCAGCAGAGTATGCAGATGTAGTCTCATATTACAGAGGACTTATGGATATACGAAAAGCATTTTCACCGCTTGCGAAAAGGCAGACAATAAAAAATTCTGAAGCTTATGTGCTTTCAGGTACAAAAGACGACGAGTGGAATACTATGGCAGTATTAAATAATGAGTCAGATGTGTCAAAAGAAATTACAATTCCTGTTCAAGGAAGAGCTGCTACGGACTGGGTTGTTATTGCAAATGGCGAAAGTGCAGGAGTTGTATCACTTGGTGAAGTCTCAGGCTCCGTTATAACTGTACCTGCGTATACTACAATGATTCTTGTAGATAAGGAAAGCTTTGATGATGTGGCTGTAACATCGGGTAAAGGAAAAGTAATTGTTAATTATGTGATAAAAGACAGTGAGCAGAAGTTACGTGAATCGATTACACTTCAGGGCACATCGGGAACGAATTATGCGGTACCTGAAAATATTAAGATTCCATCAGGATATACTTTTTTAAGCAAGACAGGCGATGAAAAGGGTGTGTATACATCAGAAACACAGACAGTTACATATTATTATAATGCGATTAATCCGGATACAGTGGTAGACGGTATTAAAAATAATGGAGTATACTGCGAGAAGGCACAGTTTAAAGTAACTTCTTTAGATTATACACAGGTAATGGCAGGAAATAAAACGCTTACACCTGATGCGGCCGGTATTTATACTGTATCTGCAGCAGATGGCACACAGACAATAACATTGACAGATAATGAAGGATACAGCATTTATCTGTCTATTACAGTAAATGCGAATCATACAATGGATAACAGCGACTGTACGAAAGAATCAATATGCTCTGTCTGCCGGAAAATATTTCTGGCACAGACAAATCATAATTTCAGCGACACATGGACAAAAGACGATACTTATCATTGGAAAGTGTGCGAGAATGACGGCTGTACGGTAACAACAACAAAGACAAAACATAGTGGTACAGATGATGGTGATTGTACAACACCTGTAATTTGTGAATGTGGTGAGATTGTTACAGCAGCAAAGGCAGAACATACATATGGTGAATGGAAGTCAAATGATAACGGCACACATACCCACAAATGTACAACAGCAGGCTGTACAATAGAAGAAACAGAAAGCTGTGTGGGTGGAGCAGCAACATGTAAAAAGAGAGCCGTCTGCACGGATTGTAATGCTGAATATGGTACTTTAAATCCTGCAAACCACAGTGGAGAACAGGTATGGGTACAGACAGAAAAAACTCATCAGAAAAAATATGACTGTTGTGGTGCTGAGGTAACTAATATAGCAGATCATATCTGGGAGAATGGACACTGCACAGTATGCGGATACGATTGTATTCATACAGGCGGAAAAGCAACCTGCACGCAGAAAGCGGTTTGCAATATCTGCCATAGTGAATATGGAGAAATAAATGCAGATAATCATTCGGGTGTGGAAAAATGGATACAGACAGCAACAACACATGAAAAGAGATATGATTGCTGCGGTAAAGTGACGCTAGAACAAGAAAATCATAAGTGGAAAGATGGTGCTTGTGAAACATGTGGTTATGTATGTGTACACAGCGGAGGAGAAGCAACATGTACAAAAGGTGCGGTTTGCGAAATCTGCGGCAAGGAGTATACAGATAAAGATATGGCAAACCACAGTGGAAAACAGGTTTGGGTACAGACAGAAAAAACTCATAAGCAGGCATATGATTGCTGTGATAAGGAAGTATCGACAAGTGAAGCACATGGTTGGAAAAACGGTGTCTGCACGGTTTGTGGTTATCAGTGTAAACACGCAGGCGGAAGTGCAACATGTGTGAAGAAAGCAGTGTGTACGATCTGCAGCGAAGAATATGGTACTTACAATATGAGTATGCATGAAGGCTTGCAGTCAGTAGCGGCAAAGGCGGCTACCAGGACAGATGAAGGAAATATTGAATACTGGTATTGTAAAGATTGTGACAGATATTACATCAAGCAGGATGGGCTTGTTGAGATTGAAAAATCACAGACTGTGGTTGCAAAGATTACAGATACAACATCATTGACCGATACGTGTAAAGACGATAATACAGAGACAGTAAAAGAACAGGCGCCTGATACGGGAGATAATAAACATGTATTTGTATGGCTTCTTATGCTTGTAATAGGAGGAGCGGCAGCAGGATTAACGGTTAAAGGTAAAAAGATAGAAAATTAATATTTAAGGAGACCGGAATTTCGCTTACTGTGTGGGTGCGAGGTTCCGGTTTTTACATGTTTTGGTTTTATTCATTTCCTTATATTAATAAATGTGTCAAGTACTTGATTTTTTAAAAATCAGGTGTATACTATAAATAATTTAATACATATGGAACTTCAGGGCAGGGTGTGATTCCCTACCGGTGGTAAAGCCCACGAGCCGAGGCGTAAGCCAGAGCATGATTCGGTGTAATTCCGAAGCCGACAGTAAAGTCTGGATGAAAGAAGTGATTGACGGTTTATCCTGTGTTATGAACATAGCAAGAGACGCTGATATGTGGATGATACATGGTGAGCCTGAATTGATTGGATATCAGCTCTGAGATGAATTAGTTATCTCAGAGTTTTTTATTGCTTTAAATGCTGGAAAGATGCCAGCGTATTACAAGCCCCTGAAGTAGAGATGCTTTGGGGGCTTTTTCGTATGCTCTGTCCGTGATGGGAAGATTTAGCGGCTGGAGAGAGATATCTGGGATGAACTGATTTTTTTTCAAATGAGCAAAATGCGACTATGCGTAGGTATCATGTGACAAGAAGCAGGTCAAATCCAGGCATATACAGGAAGAAGGTGTAAATATGCGTCAACAGACAGATGAACAGTTGAAACAAACGACAGACAAACAATTACAACAGGATGAATTATATATGAAGCGGGCGATTGAACTGGCAAAGAGAGGAACAGGCTGGGTTAATCCTAATCCGCTGGTTGGAGCTGTAATTGTAAAGGATGACAGAATTATAGGTGAAGGCTGGCACAGGAAATATGGTGAGCTTCATGCGGAAAGAGATGCACTTTCAAGATGTATGGAGGATACCAGTGGAGCAACCATATATGTGACACTTGAGCCGTGCTGCCATCATGGGAAACAGCCGCCTTGCACTGAAGCACTTGTGCAGGCAGGAATAAGCAGGGTTGTGATAGGTTCGATGGATCCTAATCCCCTGGTAAGTGGAAAAGGTGTTAAATATCTGGAAGAACACGGGATTAAAGTTGAAGGTTGTGTATGCAATGAAGAATGTCTTGCGATGAATTATGTATTCTTTCATTACATAAGGAATAAAGAGCCATATGTTGTGATGAAAACAGCACAGACACTTGATGGAAAAATTGCCACATATAAGGGACTTTCCAAGTGGATTACAGGTGAGCAGGCAAGAGAAAATGTGCATGCAGACCGTCACAGATACGCGGCAATTATGGTTGGTGTCGGCACTGTGATTGCTGATAACCCAATGCTTGACTGTAGAAGTACAGCCGTCAGCAATCCACACAATCCTGTGCGAATCATATGCGACAGCAGATTGAGAACTCCGCTTGACAGCAGAATTGTAAAAAGTGCAGGGCAGATACCAACAATAATTGCTACATGTAGTACCGACAGCGACAGGAAATCTTTATATGAAAATGCAGGCTGTGAAGTGATAATTACAAAAGAATCAGAGCAGCACGTTGACCTTAAAGAGCTTATGAACATACTTGGAGAAAAAGGTATCGACAGCGTGATTCTAGAGGGAGGCGGAACACTTAACTTCTCGGCATTGCAGGCTGGAATTGTGAACCGGGTTCAGACTTACATTGCACCTAAGATATTTGGCGGGGCAGACAGTAAGACAGCAGTTGAAGGGCAGGGTATTGCAAATGTAGATGAAGCATATCGGTTGAGAAACAAAACCGTTCGTCTTCTTGGTGACGATATTCTGATTGAAGGAGAGTTGTAATGTTTACAGGAATTATTGAAGAAATCGGACACGTAAATAATGTAAAAAAAGGAACGGCGTCAGCAATTCTTACAATACAGGCAGAAAAAGTCCTTGAGGGAACACATATAGGAGACAGCATTGCTGTCAATGGTGTGTGCCTTACAGTGACAGGGATATATGATAATACATTTACTGCGGATGTAATGCATGAGACGCTGAACCGCTCATCACTTGGCAAGCTGGTGAGTGGCAGTGCTGTTAATCTTGAAAGGGCAATGGCAGCAGATGGAAGGTTCGGAGGGCATATAGTTTCAGGACATATTGATGGAACAGGAAAAGTTGCAGCGATAACCAAGGATGATAACGCGATATGGTATCAGATTAAGACAGACAGCGGAATATTAAAATATATCGTTGAAAAAGGTTCGGTTGCCATAGATGGAATAAGTCTTACGGTTGCCAAGACGGACAGCCAGAGCTTTTCAGTATCAATAATACCACATACGGCAGGTGCGACAACGCTGTCACTTAGGAAAGCTGGTGATGTAGTTAATCTCGAAAATGACATTGTCGGAAAATATATTGAGAGGTTTCTTGCTCTGCGGGAAGAAGAACCGCAGATGGGAATCACAAGAGAATTCCTGCTAAAGAATGGATTTTAAAATATCAAAGGGAAAGGAAGGTAAAAGAAAATGTTTGAGTATAACACAGTTGAAGAGGCGGTTAAGGATTTACAGGATGGAAAGCTGATACTTGTCTCAGATGATGAAAGCAGAGAGAATGAGGGCGACCTGATATGTGCCGCTGAATTTGCAACTACTGAAAATGTGAATTTCATGGCGACATATGGAAAAGGACTTATATGCATGCCTATGAGTGGAGATTTGTGCAGGAAGCTGGGACTTACACAGATGGTTGCTGACAATACTGATAACCATGAAACTGCATTTACAGTGTCAATAGACCATGTTAAGACGACAACAGGAATATCGGCAGAGGAGAGAGGCTTTACTGCAAGAGCATGTGTGTCAGATGAAGCAAAGCCTGAGGATTTCAGAAGACCGGGACATATGTTTCCACTTCGTTCAAAACCTAATGGAGTTCTTGAAAGAAACGGACATACAGAGGCAACAGTAGACCTTATGAGAATAGCAGGACTTAAAGAATGTGGTCTGTGCTGTGAAATAATGAAAGCGGACGGAACAATGATGAGAAAAGAAGATCTCATAGAAATGTCCGAAAAATTCAATCTCAAATTCATAACAATTAAGGCAATTCAGGAATACAGAAAGAGACATGACAACTTGGTTGAGTGCGTGGCAGTTACAAGAATGCCGACAAAGTATGGGAAATTCATGGCACACTGTTATGTTAATAAGTTAAATGGCGAGCATCATGTTGCATTGGTAAAGGGCGACATTGGTGATGGCAGCAATCTTTTGTGCAGGGTACATTCAGAGTGCCTGACTGGAGACGCATTTGGCTCAATGAAATGTGACTGCGGTCAGCAGTTAGCGTCAGCGATGACACAGATTAACAATGAAGGCAGGGGAGTACTTCTTTATATGAGACAGGAGGGCAGAGGAATCGGGCTTGTCAACAAGCTTAAGGCATATGCACTTCAGGATCAGGGAATGGATACACTTGAGGCTAATCTGGCACTTGGTCTGCCGGGAGACGCGCGCGAGTACTACATAGGAGCACAGATATTGAAAGACTTAGGCGCTAAGAGCTTAAGGCTTCTTACTAACAATCCCGATAAGGTATACCAGCTTGCAGATTTTGGAATCGAAATCAGTGAGAGAGTGCCTATTGAGATAGATGCGACCAGCTTTGACAGGTTCTATCTTAAGACAAAGCAGACAAAGATGGGACACATTTTAAATGTAGTGTAAAAATATGGATTATTTATAAGGAGGAATTGATGATGAGAGTTTTAGAAGGTAAGTTAGTTGACAGTGGAATTAAGGTAGGTATTGTAGCAGCAAGATTTAATGAATTTATTGTGTCTAAGCTTGTTGCAGGAGCAAAGGACGGACTTGTAAGACATGATGTTTCAGAAGAAAATATTGATCTTGCATGGGTGCCGGGCGCATTTGAGATACCATTGATAGCTTCAAAGATGGCAAAAAGCGGCAAGTATGACGCAGTTATATGTCTTGGTGCAGTTATAAGAGGTGCTACAAGTCATTACGATTATGTGTGCAGCGAGGTTTCCAAAGGCATTGCAAATGTTTCTTTAGCAAGTGATATTCCTGTTATGTTTGGAGTGCTTACTACAGATACAATCGAGCAGGCAATTGAGCGCGCCGGAACAAAGTCAGGCAATAAGGGATTTGAGTGCGCTGAAGGTGCTATTGAGATGGTTAATCTTATTAAAGAGATTGAAGGATAATATATAAAATTTTTAGTAATTGTAAAAGGTCAGATTCGTCAGTAACCATTGGGCTTGGCGGGTCTGACCTTTTGTATTATAAAATATGATATAAAATGGATATGCGAAGCTGGTGATATAAGGTATAATAGACTTGTTTCCTTTAATAATTGCTAAATGGCTATATATTACATATAAATTTATAAAATTGATGGGAGAGATAAGATGAAGTGGGGAATTTTGGCTACAGGTAATATTGCAAAAAAATTTGCATCAACCATAAATCAGATGAGTAAAGAAAATGAACAGTTAGTAGCAGTTGGTTCACGTAACATTGAAAGTGCAAAAGCCTTTGCTAATGAGCATGATATCCCAAGATATTATGATTCGTATGAAGCACTGGTTAAAGATCAGGATGTTGAGGCTGTTTATGTAGCAACACCAAATACTTTGCATTATGAGAATTGCAGGTTATGTCTTGAACATGGAAAGCATGTATTGTGCGAAAAGCCGTTTACGATAAATGATAAACAGGCACAGGAACTGTACAGGCTGGCAAGGGATAGGCATCTTTTTATCATGGAGGGACTCTGGATATGGTTTCTTCCATTGTATGATCGTTTACACAGTATCTTACAGCAAGGAGTTATTGGAGAAATAAAACATATTTCATGTCAGTATGGGTTTGTTGCAACAGGTGCCAGAAAAGAGCGTAAATTTAACCCTGCACTTGGTGGAGGTGCTTTGTTGGACATAGGAATTTACAATCTGGGATTTCTGCGTATTGTTACAGGGAATGAGCCGCAGAATGTAGAAACTCAAAAAGTACATATTAATGAGTATGGAACAGATGATTACAGCTGTCTCAAACTGACATATAATGATGGATGTACGGCAGAATCAGTCCAGACAATTGGGCAGGAATTAAAACGTAATGCCAGAATTGAGGGAACAAAGGGAAGTATATTTTTACCGGATTTCCAACACGCCGAGACCATGATACTTGAGGTGGAAGGAAAAGAACCGGAAACAATCGAGTGTCCGGTTGATATAAATGGCTTTGAATATGAAATCAGGGAAGTAAGCAGATGCGTAAAACTTGGATATTGCAGCAGTGATGTATATACAGCTAAAGACAGTATTGCACTTACACGGATGATGTATGATATCCGTATGAGCTGGAGTGAAGCAGATATGAAAACAGTTATTATATATGCATCGGTTCATCACAATAATACCAAGAAAATTGTTGATGCCATAGCAGATGAATATGGGGTTGATATTATTGATGCAGCTAAGATTACTGAAAAGGACTTATCCGGGTATGATCTTATAGGATTTGCCTCTGGTATTTATTTTGGTAAAATGCACCAGGCCGTAATCAACTTTGCTGAAGTAAATCTTCCAGAGAATAAGGATGTTTTTCTTATGTGTACTTATGGTGGAAGACCTGTTTTTGATTCAATAAAGGGAATTATAAAAGAAAAGCAGGGAAGAATTGTGGGAGAATTTTCTTGTAAAGGATACGATACATTTGGACCATTCAAGCTTATAGGAGGCATATCAAAAGGACATCCGGATAAGAATGATCTGGATAATGCAAAGGCTTTTTTTAAAGGGTTGTGTAAATAGAAGTTTGTCAGACTGACGATATACAAAAATAATATAATGTTGTTGGCAATCTGACTGTTGTTGAGAAGGGGAAGGATGCAAAACCGATAAAAAACGACTGAAAGTCGCTGTTTGTCGCTTCCGGGTAACAAAAAAGCGCCGTATTGCTACGACGCTTTTGTCTTGCTCGGAAGATGGAGCAAGGGAACATTATTCAATTATCTGTTGTACTTTTTCTTTCTGCTGACAACCGTTATAGTAATGGCTGCACCGCAGCTGGCAAACAGCAGGGCAATCCACAGAGCAAGGTTGCCTGTATCGCCGGTCTGTGGACTTTTATCGGATGTTCCCGGTATGATACTGGCAGGCTTTTTCTCAAGAGCAGCAAGGGCATCTTCGATAGCCTTTGCCATCTTGTCTACTTCAGATTGCTCCGTAATATTTTTACCACGAACAACAGCTTTGACAGCGGTTTCCACACCGGAGAAATCTTTGTAGTCATTCTTGTTTAGTGCATTTGCTTTGGCAATGGCTGCATCAACCTTTGTGTAATCTGCATCCTTGTATTGCAGGGCAGCAATGGCATCTTCAATAGCCTTTGCCATTGCATCAACCTCTGTTTGCTGGGCTTTGCTTTTTGCTCGGTCAACAGAGTTAATGGAATCTTCTACCGCAGAATAATTTGTATAAAGGCTGCTATCAAGAGCCGTTGCCCTTGCGATGGCTGCATCGACAGCTGTGTAATCAGCGGGGATGTTATTGTTATCCCACACAAAAGTTGGATGACCGATTCCGGCAACCCATTCAACACCCGCACCGGCATTGGTTTGCAAGCCAGCAAGGACATCTGCGGAGGTGAACTTGGAGACAGCAGTGCCACACGACGACTGGTCAAAGGTCGGGTCGGCACCCGCAGTACCTGCATCCCAATCAACCACCAGCTTAGCAACGGCTAAGTAATTGCCTTTATTATCAGGATATTTTTCTTCATCAAGCGTTACACCATCAGGAGGGGTATCCGGCCAAATGCAGTCGGTAACATGGGTCTTTACAACAGCTGTAATCCAAGTGATATTGCCAGGCTCAACGCCAGTGATGTTTTTTGTTGCAACTATGCAATTTTTGATTATTACGCCAGGCCTGTTCCCAGAGAAGTTTTCAAAGTTTGCACCGAGAATACCACCTACAGCTGAATAGATATTTTTGCAGGAAACAGAACCGCCAAACCAACAATCGGTAATCGACGAGCTGTCCGCAGAATTTCCCCACTGACCAATCAGCCCGCCAACGGTATCAACATGATCTTCATCGGATTCTGTACTGATAACCGTGGCGTCTGAGCCACAGCCTTTTACCTGTGTACTCCAAGTGCATTGACCAATCAGCCCACCAACGAACTTGTCGCCAACATTGTTTTCTATCTTTCCGCTTGTATAGCAGTTTTCAACGGTGCCGCCATTGACCCAATCCGCCAAAATGCCGGCAATTAATGAACCATCATTTGAGTCAATATCAGCGTC
>ENA-OPEE01002001-OPEE01002001.1-human-gut-metagenome-genome-assembly--contig:-NODE-2001-length-13521-cov-3.269865_pt1 | contig 13521 bp, 9 predicted proteins | sample MGYA00241263_ERZ501506 | MGnify/ENA primary metagenome ERZ501506 (study PRJEB25962, sample SAMEA2042626) | human gut metagenome | biome: human gut; feature: human-associated habitat; material: faeces...
AAAAAAATCCCCTGCCGGGGACAGATTTTCTGTCTCCCCGGCAGGGGATTTCGTTTTTCAGGACTTTTGCTCTGCCTTGTCCAGATACATCAGATAATCCGCCTTGCGGATAGCCTCTGTGATCGGATGCACGCCGCAGATGCCGCCGATGCTGACCGAAAGCTGAACATCCGCGAATTCCGACATGCGGATGCCGCGCACGGCCTGCTCGACGACGGGTTGTCCCTCTTCGATGATGAGCAGCGAACCGCACTCCGACGCCATGCGGCGTACGAGTGAGGCCGGAAGCGGATACTGCGAAATTTTCAGCACGGGATGCGGACAGCCGCCGGGATAATTCTCCGCGAGGTAGTTGTGGGCGATGCCGCAGGCGATGATGCCGACCGATTTGTCGGGGGCGTCCGTATAGCGGTTGAAGCGGCTGGCGGCGGCTTCGGTCTCGAACCGGGCGTAGTCGTCGAGCAGCGTGTTGTACCTTACGCGCGAATTGCCCGGCATCAGCACCCACTGGCGTGTTTGGGCGGGGTAGGAGCGTTCGTTCTCGGCGCGGACACCGGCGACTTCGACCACGGCCCGCGAATGGGCCATGCGGGTCGTCAGACGCATCAGTACGGGAATACGGTACTTCTCCGAGAAGTCGAAGGCCGCCTGCACCATGTCGTAGGCCTCCTGCTGGTTCGAAGGTTCGAAGGTCGGCACGAGGGCGAACTGGCCGTAAAAGCGCGAGTCCTGCTCGTTCTGCGACGAGTGCATCGAAGGGTCGTCGGCCGCGACCACAACCAGCCCGCCGTTGGCGCCGGTCATCGCCGAATTGACGAATGCGTCGGCGGCGACGTTCATGCCCACGTGCTTCATGCAGACCAGCGCCCGTTTTCCGGCGAACGACATGCCGAGGGCCTCCTCCATGGCGGTCTTTTCATTGGCCGACCAAGTGCAGTGCACGCCGCGCTCGGCGGTGAGCGGATGACCCTGAATGAATTCGGTTATTTCGGTCGAGGGCGTGCCCGGATAGGCATAGACGCCCGACAGTCCGGCGTGGAGCGCGCCCAGTGCGAGGGCTTCGTCTCCGAGTAGTAGTTCCCGTTGTGCCATAAGATCGTGGTGTTATCCAGTTTCTACAAATCTAAGAAATTTTTAATTAAAATGCCAGAATTAATAACAAAAAGTTATTTAATTGGTTCTGATTATGTGAAAATATTAGTAAAAACTGGCTATTTCGTGATGCCATGGACAAACGACAGCGGCGGCAGAAATTTCTGCCGCCGCTGTCGTTTGAGGTGCATTCTGCCGGAAGGTTATTTCCGGGTCGTGTATTTTTCGGGAGTCTGTCCGACGAGTTGCATGATATATTTCTCGGCTTTTTTCCTTTGTCCGGGAGTCGTCTGCAAGATCCGGATGCGTCCGTTGGGCGCGGACGTGAATTCCGTGCGTCCCTCGTCGTCCACTTCGACTTTTCCGCGGGATGAAAGCCCGAACCACTTTGCCGGTTCTTCGACGCCTGCCATGACGGCGGTCTGGTCCCAGCATTCGCGGTCGTAGGGCAGGGGAAGATAGCTGGCATAGGCCATTTTGAGCGGATGTTGTGCGGCATAGCTGATCTTGTCGAGCGCCGCGCAGCGATAGAAAATCTGCCCGCCCACTTCCCACGGGCTGACCAGTATGTTGGTCGGCCAACGGTCGAAGACGGCGCGGGCTGCGGGAATGTCTATGCGGATGTTGAATTCCCTGCGCCGCTGGCCGTCGAAGTTGCCGCCCATCATGGTCAGCAGCCGGACTTTGCGGGCGACGAGTTCTCTGCCCGGCAGTTCGCTGTATCTGTCCGGAGCCGAATCCAGCAGCCGTTTGAGATTGGACAGGAAGCCGACGGAAACGATTACGACGCTGCGGTCGGGTTGTGCCGCGAGGATCTGCCGGTATTTTTCCACGGAATCTAATGTCTCCGCCGAAGATACCGGAAAGATGCCTGAGGCGGCGACGACTTCGACGTAGCTGGGCTGTTTCTCCTTTTGCTGGGGAAGCAGTTCGGCAGGGGAGCTGGCTACGGGAATTCCGGACCAGCCGTAAAAGTCGTTCATCAGGTGGATGAACGGCGCCGAATAGGCGTTGCCTTTGTTGTTGGAGATCAGAAGAAGCCGGATTTTGCCCGCATCCTGATATTTGTAGAGCATGTCCAGAGCGAGCACGTCGTCCACGTCGTTGCCCATGTCTGTTTCGAAGATGATGCGGACGGGTTCTGCGGCAGTGACGCTTCCGGTGAAGAGCATGGCCGACGCGATCATGCTGAGAATGGTTTTTGAGAACATATGCTGTGTGTTTTATTCGTTCCAGTCGTCTGTGCGGAACGGGGGTGCGACGATGCCGTAATTATTATAAAGATTTCCGTATGCATAGTTTTTATAGCAGTAGCGTACTGCGATGGGCGCTTTGACCTCGCCGCTGTGTACAATGACCGTGGAGCGGCCTTTAAGCCAAGCTTCGGCTGGGTGGAAAATCCGGTCTTCGCCGGCGATCTCGAATCCTGCGAGCGGCTCTCCGTAGGAGCTGACGCCGTAAGGCGCATGGTCGAACGAGAGGGCGATGTTTTCGCCCTGAATCTCCATCGACTTGTATATGGGGCCGGAACATTCGAAGCCCTTGTAGCCGTAACAGCGGGCGTAGGCGAGGTAAAGCAGACGTTTGGCGACCGTTTTCTTGTCGGGCGGATGGATGGTGTGGACGGCTCCGATATCGGTCGTGGCTACCATGCCGCTGCGGGGAATGTCTGACATGCACTGCTGCTGCACTTCGCGGAAACGCGCCGCCTGCGTCTGGTCGGGGGACCAGCCCATATTGGTATAGCCGTAGGGGGCGAGCTGAACGTAAAAGAACGGGAACTCCGCACCCCAGCGCGCGCGCCACTCGGCGACCATGGCCGGGAACCGCATGCGGTAGGCCGTCGGGTCGGTGATGTTGGCTTCGCCCTGATAGAAGATGCACCCCTTGATCGTGTAGCCGCTTATGGGCAGCAACATGGCGTTGTACAGGGCAGTCGGGGTGACGTTGGCGGTCCGCAGGTCTGCGGATTCGCGGAACTGGACCCCGGCGAATCGCATCAGGTTTTCGCGGCTCATCCATGCTTCGACTTCGGAGCCGCCCCATGCGCATACGATCATGCCGACGGGCACCTTCTCCCGCTGGTGGAGCATGCGGCCGAAGAGGAAGCCGACGGCGCTGAACGTTTCGGCCGATTCAGGCGACGAGACTGTCCAACTCCCCCGGCAGTCGTGCCGGGGCTGAAGGCTGAAGTCGCGCTTCACACGGAACAGGCGCAGGTCGGGATAGGCTGAATCCAGTATTTCGTCGGCGGCATCGGCGACGGGCTGATTGGCCAGTCCCCGGAAACTGACGTCCATATTCGACTGTCCGCCGCAGAGCCAGACTTCGCCCAGCAGGACGTTTTTCAGCGTTCTCGTGTCTTTCCCGGCCGTGATGGCGATTTTGTAGGGGCCGCCCGCCGTGATTGTCGGCAGCGTGATTTTCCAGTTGCCGTCGTCGTCGGTCCGGGTCGTGTAGACGTTTTGGCTCCACGACGGTTCGAGCGTGATGTTGCAGCGGGGCGAGGCTTCACCCCACAACAGGACGTCGGCCTGCTGCTGGAGCACCATGTTGTCCCCGATAATGGCCGGCAGCCGGATGTCGGCCGTCAGCGGAAGCGGGAGGAGGGCAAGCAGCAGTAGCGCTAATAAGTGTTTGGTTTTCATCTTAGATCGGAAATTTTACATTTCAGGGCGTCCATCCGCTCCTTCTGTCGGGAAACTATGACGTAAATCCAGCCTTCGCGGATGTAGGCGAACGGATAACCGTAATCGCCGCTTTTCCAGCGTCCTTCGTATTGCCGGGTGTAGCGGTCGTCGGAGAGGATGTAGCATTTGTCGTAATTGAACCCGTCTTCGGAAAGGGCCAGCACCAGCGGATAACGGGTGCCCTGACGGGTGTTGTCGGGCGTGCCGATGTAGAGATAGCGTCCGTCGGGCAGGGCGCAGAAAAACGACTTGGTGTTGTTGTCCGAAAAATCGCTGCGTACGGGCATGGTCCAGTTGCGCCCGCCGTCGTAGCTTTGCGCCTGCCAGAGATAGCCGTCGTAGGGCGTGGACGAATTCCGGAAAAGGCAGTACAGCGTGCCGTCGGCATGCTCGAACAGCTCGCCTTCGCACAATGACGGCCGGATCTGTTCGAAGGTGACCTGCCCGGTCTGGTCCTGCGCCGCCGTGCCGCATTTATGCCAGCCGCGCAGCCCCGCCGGATCGTCGGAGTAATAGAACGCCCGGTTGCAGGTCATCGCCAGCCGTCCGGTCGAGAGCCGCAGCGGGGCGTGGCTGGGGAATACGGCCAGTCCGAGCGATACCGGCCGTGTCCATGTCTTGCCGTCGGGCGATGTCACGGCGTAGAGCTGCGGATTCAGCCGGGCATTGCTCGTGCCGTCGTTGTCATTTTCCGTATAATAGACAGTCAGCCTGCCGTCGCAGACCCGGATGCCGCCCGGAGTGAGAATTTTCTTGGTGCCGTAGTCGCCGTCGGACGGTTCCGCGAGGAGCTGCGGAGCGCTCCAGCGGATGAAGTCCCGGCTGGAGGCGATCATCATCCGTTGCCCCGGCTCATCCTCGCCCCGCATGCCGTTCGAATAGACGGCATAAAAGGCGCCTTGAAAATAGGTGACCGAGGGGTGGTGGGAATAGCTCCAGTCGCCGGACGGCATGTAAATTACGGCGTGTTCCGGTTCGATGCGCGGCAGGTCCGCGGCGGGATCGTACGCATTTCTGAAAATGGAGATGCGGTCTGTTCCCTCCGGTTCGCGTCCCGGTGCGGGCGGCGGGTTTTCGTTCCCGTCTCCGCCGCAGGACGGCAGAAGCAGGCCGAATAGTCCGGCTATGGCGATAACGGCGTTTTTCATTGCAGGGCGTCGATTTCGATACGGATTATTTCGATGCGTTCCTTGCGGCGCGAGACGATGACGTAGATATAGCCGTCGTAAACCATGGCGTACGGATAGCCGTAATCGCCGCCTTTCCAGCGGCCTTTGTACTGCTGGGTATACTTGTCGTCGGAAAGGATGAAGGTTTTGTCGAAGTTGTAGCCGTCTTCGGAGAGGGCCAGCACCAGCGGGTAGCGTTCTCCTGGACGGGAAGTGTCTGGGGTTCCGACGTAGAAATAGCGTCCGTCGGGCAGATTGCCGAAAAACGATTTGGTGTTGTTGTCCGTAAAGCGGCTTTTTACGGGCGACGTCCACGAAATTCCGCCGTCGGTACTCTGCATTTGCCACAGGTAGCCGTCATAGGTTTTGCCCGTACTGCGGAGCAGACAGAAAACCTGACCGTCGTTGTGTTCGAATAGTGCGCCTTCGCAGAGCGAAGGGTGTACCTGCTCGAAGGTTACGGCCCCGTCCTGATATTTGGGAACCTCCATGCGGCAGCGGTTCCATTTGCCGGTGCCGGAGGGATCGTCGGTGTAATAGACCAGCGTGTTGCCCGTGAGGATGATACGGCCGTTGGAGAGCGTCAGCGGCCGGTGGCATGGGAATACGCGGATCGAGAGATTGACCGGCTCGGACCATGTCCGGCCGTCTTCGCTCGTGATGGCGAACAGCGTCGCCTTTATCCGTTTGTTCGAAACGCCGTCGTTGTCGTTTTCCGTGTAGTAGAGCGTCAGCTTGCCGCCGATTACGGTGATGCCGCCCGGCGTGAGTATCTTGGTCTGTCCGAACTCGCCCTCGCCCGGAGAGAGTATGACCCGTGGTTCGCTCCAGTCGGTGAAGTCTTCCGAGGTGGCGAGCATGATCCGCTGGCCGCACTCGTCTTCGCCTTCGGGTCCGTTCGAGAAGACGGCGTAAAAGGTGTCTTTGAAAAAGGCGACGGAAGGGTGGTGCGAGTAGGTCCATGTACGGACCGGGTCGTAGATTACGCTCTTCTCCGCATCCAGCTTCGGGATTTCGGCTTTTGGGTCGTAATTGTTGGTGAATAACGTGGGCTGCTGGCCGAACCCCGCCGTGCAGCTCAGCGTCACGGCCGTCAGGAGCAGGCCGCATCGGATCGTCTTATTCATCGTGCAGGTCTTTTAATCGTTTTGTTCCAGCCATTTGAGGTTGAAACGGTAGTGGTTTTTACTGCTCAGCAGGTGGATTATTCCGTCGGGCGACTGCGTCATCGTCAGGTATCCCCGTGGTTCGGCCCGGTCGGCGTCCGTTTCGAAAAAGCCGGTCCATGCCCCGCCGTCCATGAACCGGTATTGTCCGTCGGTGATGAGTTTGCGGACGGGCCACGTCTTGCCTTCGTCATAGGACACGGCGGCGAACATGCCGCTTTTGATCTTCCCGCCCAAACGCATCCGGTCTTCGTCCTTGGGCGGACGCAGGGGGTGGTGGGTGAAGGATACCAATACGATCGGCCCCTCTTTCAGCCGGATCATCGTACAGCGCTGGCCGCCTGAAATCGGCGGGAACGGAGAGGCTTGGTAACGCCATGTTTTGCCCATGTCGCCGGAGATGCTCCGGGTCATTCGGCGGCGCCCCTTCGCATCGGCGACGTCGTTGCCGCGGCCGAACGCCATTAGCGAGCCGTCCCTGAGTTGGACAACGCAGGCGTGGATACCCGCGATCATGCCGCCGGTGCGTCCCGCTTCGAACTCTTCGGGCTTTTCCCCGCAGGGAGATGTCCAACTGCGGCCGTCGTCGCGGCTGATTTGAATCACCGAACCTTCGTTGTTGTTGGGGCCTCCGTCGCAGGCATTGATGAGCCAGCCTTCGCTGCTGCGGATCATGCCGGCGATGACCTGATGTCCCGGAGTATGTTCCGGGGAGACGATCTGCGGGCGGCTCCATGTCGCGCCGTTGTCGTCCGAGGTCTGCGCCAAGAGTGCCAGATTGCGCCACCAGCCGCCGGCTTCGACGCCGTTGAGCAGATAGATGCGGCCGCTGTCGGGATCGCACCGGAGCGACGATCCGGTCATGTTGCGGTCGGGAACCTTGCACAAAAGGCTCGCTTCGTCCCACGAATCGGCTCCGCAGCGCAGGCGGCTGTGCCAGATAGCCATTTCCCGGCCGAATTCGCTGATCGTCGAGAACCAGACGGCGAGCAGGTCACCATTACGGCACCATGTGACTGCCGGACAATGGTTGTGGGGATACATCGGTGCTGTGGAGATCTGCGGCGGTATGACGTATTCAATGGGGGTGTAATAACGCGGTTGGTCGTTCATATCTGCCCAATGTGCGACGTGTTGCGCTACAGGTTCGGCGGCGGTGGGAGCGGGAACCGGCTTCGTGGCCGGATAGGGCGCTTCGACAATGCGGAATCCGGTCAGGAAATGCTTGTCTTCCGGGATCATGGCCATGCGGTTGGCCGAGCGGAGGTATTCGACGGGGGTCGAATGGCTGCCGCCGCGCGTCACCTTGTAAAAGCCGTCGGCATATCCCACCGGATCGGTCTGGTCGCCTCTAAAATAGGGGCCGTACCAGTCGTAACACCACTCTTCGACGTTGCCGTGCATGTCGTATAGTCCGAAGGCATTGGGCGCGCTCTGCGCCACGGTCAGATCGACGGGGATGAACGAGTGATGCTCTTCCTGATTCTTCAGCGTCGCTTTGGGAAGCCGGTCGCCGAAGGAGTAGTGCATGCAGGAGCCGGCCCGGCACGCGTATTCCCATTCGGCTTCGGTCGGAAGCCTGTAGGTGCGGCCCTCCTTTTCGGAGAGCCAGCGGCAAAACGCATCGGCCTGATGCCAGTCCACGAAGATTACGGCTTCGTCGTCCCCGCTCGAAAACCCCTGTTTGCCGCGCAGGGCGCGGTGCGAAGGATCGAACGCTTCGTACTGGGCGTTGGTGATCTCGGTGACGGACATCCGGAAGGGTCGTGAGATGAACACTTTGTGGATCGGTGCCTCGTCGTAGTCTGCGCCCGGTCCGCCGGAACCCATGTAAAACGAGCCGGCCGGGATTTCCGCGAACCGGATCGCAGGGCCGGACTCCCCGGCCCAACAAACGTTTCGGCCGAGGAGTAGCAGCAGGGCGGTAAAAAGTGTTTTTCTGTTCATCGCAGAAGTGTTTTATTCGTTGTCCGCAGGTTCGGCGATCGTTATTTTCAATCGTGCGACGACTTGGCTTTCGCCTTCGAACGTGGCGTTCCGGGCGACGAATACGGCGTCGTATTCCCCTGCGGTTTCGTAAATATATGAATAATTGTCGGCTCTGGCATTCATGGCTTTGACCGGAATGCCGTAATTGGCGGTTCCCTCGCCGTCGATTTTCCCGGCGTATTCGTATTTGTGTCCTGCTTCGCCCGAATAGAAGGTGATGTAGTCGGGGTTGCCGCTGAAGTTGAAGTATACCTCTTTGCCGGCTTCATAGACATTGCCGCTGTCGGGAGTCACCCCGAACGAAACGTCTTCCAGCACCTCCCCGCAGGAGGTCAGGCACAACAGGAGGGCCGTAATAAACGTGATGATCAGATTCTTTTTCATCGTATCGGTGATTAAGTCCTTTACCATAAGGGATTTTGTTTGATCGAGAAGTTGGTAGCCAGTTCCTTGCTCGGTATCGGATACCAGTTGTGGCGGTACTCGGTGTAGTCGGCGATTCCGTCCGCATAGCTTTTGTTCGCGTGCCAGCGGGGATCGGCCACCTGCGCCCGGCGCTCCGTGGTCATGGCTTCGACGTAGAGTCCCCAGCGGATCAGGTCCAGACGGCGCAGCCCTTCGAAGCAGAGTTCGCGGCCCCGCTCGTCGATGACGAGCCGGCGGAAATCCTCCTGACCGAGACCTGCGACAGCCGGATAGTCGGAATTGGCCCGTCGGCGCACCTCGTTGATACATTCGTACGCCAGAGTCGTCGGACCGCCGTAAGCTTCGTTTTCGGCTTCCGCCAGCATCAGCAGTACGTCCGAATAGCGCAGCACGGGAAAATTGATCGGCGTGTAGTCCTTGTCCTTCGTGTCGGAAAGTTCGTATTCGCGGCGGAATTTGCCTGCGTTGCAGTAAACGTACTGTTTGTTGTTGAGGTTGCGCCACAGTTTCTCTCCGTTGCGGTAGTAGTACTCGCAGATATTCCAGTCCCGGCGCACGTCGTTCGGATCGTCGAACAGGTCGAACAGTTTGAGCGTCACCGATACGTACCCGTAACCGAATCCGTAGGCGTCGTTCTGGTTGTTGTAAACGCCGTTGTAGCTTCCGACGCAGCCGCCCGTGGTGTGGCCGTCCTGATTGTTACCCTTGAATTCGATTTCCCAGATGCTTTCGCGGTAGGTGAGGTCGTAGATATCCTTGCTGAGGTTGGTGAACACCTCTTTGTAGTCGGGATTCAGCGTGTGAAGCCGGCTGTTACGGACTTTGCGCGCCCAGTATGCGGCCTTTTCGAAAGCCTCCTTGCCTTTGTAGAGGGGGAAGCCGCCCATTTTCAGATAGACGCGGGCGAGGATGCCTTGGACGGTCGATTTCGAGATGCGGCCCGGTCCGTTGAGCTGGTCGGCCGTCCTGACCTGTCCTACGACGTCCTCCATTTCGGTTACGATGAAGTCGAAAACCTCCGCGGCCGGAGTCGAGGGCATCTGAAGCGCCTCCATGTCGGTGTCGCGGGTCGATTTGAGGCGTAAGGGCACGTCGCCCCAAAGGCTCGAAAGCGTGAAGAAATAGTAGGCGCGCAGGAATCGCACTTCACCCATGTACTGGGCGATGAGCGTTTCGTCGATCGGCGAGCCCTGTATATATTCGAGGAACGAGTTGGCGCGGTCGATACCCGTGTAGAGATTCGCCCAGAGGTTGTTCAGCGTCGCGTTCGTATAGGTGTAATTGTTCAGAAACAGTTCCTGTTTGGTATAGTTGCGGTCGTAGTAACTCAAGTCGTCCTGCAGGTTGAAGGCGTAGAACCAGTCCCGGCCGTAGAACGACAGGTCGGACAGCGGTGCGTAAACGCCGACCAGTGCTTTCTGAACGCTCTCCTCGTCCTTGTAGGAGGTTTCCGGCGATACGAAACCCGCAGTCTCGACGTCGAAGAAATTGCAGGAACCCAGCGTTATGCCTGCGATGAATATAAAAAGTAGTTTTTTCATGATCGTTGTTTTTAGAATACGACGTTGATTCCGAAGTTGTAGACGCGTGAGCGCGGGTAGGCCGACCAGTCGTATCCGGGAGTGAGCGCCGTATTTTTGGTCGAAACTTCGGGGTCGTAACCCGAATAGTTGCTCCATGTCACCAGATTCTGCGCCGAGAAGTAGACCCGCAGCTTCTGGACGAAGAATTTCTTGGTGATCTTGGAGGGCAAGGTATAGCCCAGCGAGAGATTTTTCAGGCGCAGGAACGAGCCGTCTTCCACTTCGAAGGTCGAATACTGGGAGGAACCCCAGCCGCCCACGCGCGGAATGTCACTTGTCGGGTTTTCGGGAGTCCAGCGTCCGCAGTACTCTTTCCAGCGGTTGTAGCCGACCTCCGATTTGCCGCGTACGAACTGCGTGCGCGCGGCGTTGAGGATATCGTTGCCGTAATTCCATTGGAAAAAGACGTTCAGGTCGAAGCCGAAGAATTCGAAGGTGTTGTTGAAACCTCCCGTGTGCAACGGCTGGCCGCGTCCGATGATCGTACAGTCGTCGGCATTGACCGTGCCGTCGCCGTTGATGTCGCGGAAGCGCGCGTCGCCCGGCTGCACGCCCGAACGGCCGGTGCCGTTGTCGGGAATGTCGGCTTTGAGGACCCATTTGCCGTCAACGTTGTCGAAGTCGTCGTATTTGTAAGTCCCTTCGTAGATATAGCCGTAAAGCATGCCCATCGGCTTGCCGATTTTGGTGATATAGGCGTTGTTGTAGGAGATGACATTGACGATGCTCTCCTGATTGTGCGACAGCGCCAGCACCTTGTTGCGGTTGAAGGCGATGTTGAAATCGGTCGTCCAGCGGAAGTTTTTCGTGTTGAAATTCTCGGTCTGGAGCGTGAATTCCCATCCCTGATTCCTGACTTTACCGATATTCATCGTGTTGGTGGAGAAGCCCGACGAGGGTGGGATGTCGGCGGACAGCAGCAGGTCGGAGGTAATCTTGCGGTACCAGTCCACGGCGATCGTAAGCCGGTTGCGGAACAGTCCCAGATCGACTCCCGCATCCCACTGCGTGGTGGTTTCCCATTTGAGGTTCCGGTTGCCCAGATTGACGATGATGTTGCCCGTGGTGTTGCTGTTGTCGAACGGGTACTCCGATCCCTCCGTGGCGTACATCTGCGTCCGGTATGCGTATTCCGAAACGCGGTTGTTGCCCGTCTGTCCCCAGCTGGCCCTGAGTTTCAGGTTGGAGACGACCTTGTTTTGGCTGAGGAACTTTTCGTTGGAGATGTTCCATGCGGCCGAGGCCGAGGGGAAGTAACCCCAGCGGTTGTTCTTGGCGAACTTCGAAGAGCCGTCGGCGCGGAACGTCGCCGTGAAGTAATACCGGTTGTCGTAGTTGTAGTTGATGCGCGACAGGAACGACATCAGCGTCCATTCCGCCGAATTGTAGGTCGAAACCACCGGGGAGCCTTCGCCGAATCCGTTGATGCCCAGATGCTCGTTGGGAATATGCGTGGCCTTCATGTAGGTATTTTTGTAGCGGCTGCCCTGCATGGTCTGTCCCAAGAGAATGTCGAATTTGTGCTTTTCGTCCTTGTCGAAGGCGGTCTTGTAGGTCAGGGTGTTTTCGTTGACCCACTGTTGGGTCGATTTGTTCTGCACCGATGCGTTGACTCCGTCCGAACGGTATTTGTTACCCGTGCGCGAACGCGAACCGTTGAATTGCTCATTCGAATAATCGTCCGTCAGGAATCCGCCCATGACTTTGAGCTTCAAGTCTTTGATGATTTCGTATTCGACATAGGCATTGGCCCTGAAATAGTTGTTGATGCGTTTGCGGTATTCGTCCGAAACGATGTAGATCGGGTTTACCCGGAAATCCTGCGACGGGTTGATCGAGGGATCGACCCACTCGTTGATCAGGTCGTCGTCGCCGACCGACACGAACGGACGGTAGCTCCATACGTTGGGCAGCAGGTTGGCGCTGCCCGTGTAGTTGGTCTGCGAAGGAGAGTCGCCGGTCTGCAGGATACGCGAATAGTTCGCCGTCGCCTGTACGTGCCATTTCTTGGCGAAGCGGTGGTCGATCGTGGCGCGGCCCTGATAGCGGCTGTAATTCGAATTTTTGATGATGCCGTCCTGATCGAGCATGGAAAGCGTCGTGCTGAATCGCGTGGAGCGGTTGCCGCCCGACAGATTGACCGAGTACTTCTGTATGGGAGCCGTCCGGAAGATTTGATCCTGCCAGTCGATGCTCTTTACGTTGCGGTAATCCTCGATCGTGCCCCCTTCGCCCAGATAGGTTTTGTTGAAGTCGGCTTCGGTCATGATCTCCTGCTGAAGTGTGACGAACTCATAGGCGTTCATCAGGTCGATTTTCTTGGATATCTGAGCGAATCCCCAGCTTGCGTCGAAAGTCACTTTCGTCGTTCCGGGAGTACCGAGCTTGGTGGTGATTATCACCACGCCGTTGGCGGCGCGGGCGCCGTATATCGCGGTTGCTGAAGCGTCTTTGAGAATGCTGATCGAAGCGATGTCCGAGGGGTTGAGGGCGCCCATCGAGGTATCTTCCAGCGGGAAACCGTCGATGACGTAGAGCGGCGAGTTGGATTGTGTAACGGAGTTGCTGCCGCGGATGACGATGTTCATCTCCTCGCCGGGCATACCTTCGTTCGAAGTTACCTGCACGCCGGCTACGCGGCCCGCGAAGGCTTCGCCGATGTTGCCGGCGTCGGTTTTGAGCATGTCGCCGACGTTGGCGCGTCCCACGCTGCCCGTCAGGTCCTTGTATTTCACTTCGCTGTAGCCGACGACCACGACTTCGTCGAGACGGGCGTCGGTGGCGGTCAGCACGACGTTTATCTCGGTTTTCTGACCTACGGGAACTTCCTGCGACACCATGCCCAGAAAAGAGAACACGAGACTTGCGGTCGGCGGTACGTTCGAAAGGACGTAACGTCCTTTCGAATCGGATACGGCGCCCCGGTTCACCTCTTTAATGATGACGGTGGCTCCTTGCAGCGGCAGGCTGTCGGGACCCATTACGGTGCCGACAACCTTATGTCCTTTGGTTTGCGCCCCGGCAGGTCCCGCCATCCCTGCGAAGAGTACGGGGAGAATCAGCCAGAGCCGTAAGTTGCGGCGCAGCGCATTATATGTACGAATCATCTTGTTTGTTTTTAGGTTTTTGCTTTGCCGGTTCAGCCCCCTGCGCAGATATTCTGTCTGCGCAGGGAACGATTCCGGTCGTTATTCTTTGACGCAGCGGATCGTTTGGGCGTTTCCGCGCTGGAAGGTGTAGAGCGGATCGACCTCTTTCCAGTCGTTCTTGAATGCCAGACAGCAGCTCTTCGTTCCGGCGGAGGGAGCCGAGGTCCAGTAATAGTAGAACGAACCGCGGTTCAGTGCGCCGGAGCTGTAGTAGCGGCACCCGTTGTAGGGGAACCACGCCTGCTCGCCCGAACCCG
>ENA-OPEE01002005-OPEE01002005.1-human-gut-metagenome-genome-assembly--contig:-NODE-2005-length-13516-cov-2.510215_pt1 | contig 13516 bp, 15 predicted proteins | sample MGYA00241263_ERZ501506 | MGnify/ENA primary metagenome ERZ501506 (study PRJEB25962, sample SAMEA2042626) | human gut metagenome | biome: human gut; feature: human-associated habitat; material: faeces...
AAAAGGTCGCCGACCACATGAAGCCCGGCTCCCACGGCTCGACGTTCGGCGGCAACCCGGTCTGCTGCGCCGGTGCGCTGGCCGTGCTGGACGAGATGGACGACGACTTCCTCGCCAACGTCAACGAGCGCGCGGCCCAGCTGCGCGCCGGGCTGGCCAAGCTGCCCCATGTCAGGGAGGTCAGCGGCCTCGGCCTGATGGTGGGCATCGCGTTTGACGACGGCATCAAGGCCGCCGACGTCCGCGCCGCCTGCGAGAAGGCGGGTCTGTTGGTGCTGACCGCCAAGACCCGCCTGCGTCTGCTGCCGCCGCTGATCCTGACGGCGGACGACGTGGACGACGCGCTGGCGATTTTGCGCAGCGTACTGGAGAAATGCGTATGAAACATCTGCTGAAGCTGGGCGGCATGACGCCCGAGGAAATCCTGCACATTCTGGATGTGGCCGACGAGTACAAGCAGCTGCACAAGGACGGCGTGGACCCGAAGGATCTGCAGGGCAAGGCGGTGGCGCTGGTTTTTGCCAAAAACTCCACCCGCACCCGCACAAGCCTGGAGGTCGGCATCTACCAGATGGGCGGCCTGGGCACCTACCTGAGCGCCAGCGACCTGCAGACCGCCCGCGGTGAGCCTGTGCAGGACACGGCCCGCGTGCTGGGGCGGTACTATGACGCCATCGTCTGCCGCACCTACAAGCAGACGACGCTGGACATGCTGGCAAAATACAGCGGTATACCGGTGGTTTCCGGCATGACCGACTATGCGCACCCCCTGCAGGTGCTGACGGACCTGATGACCGTGCGCGAGCGCAAGGGCACGCTGGCCGGGCTGAAGGCCGGGTTTGTCGGTGACGGCTACAACATGGCAAACAGCGTCATTGTGGGCTGTCTGGCCGTGGGCATGACGGTGACGATTGCCTGCCCGAAGGGCTACCGCCCCGCCGCCGACGTGCTGATGCTGGCGAAGCAGTACGGGGATAAGTTCACGCTGACGAATGACCCGGACGAGGCCGCGCGGGACGCGGATGTGCTGTTCACCGACGTGTGGGTCAGCATGGGTATGGAGCGCGAGGCCGAGCAGCGCCGCCGCGACTTTACCGGCTTTACGCTGGACGCTGCCCGCATGGCGCTGGCAAAGCCGGACTGCATGGTGCAGCACCCGCTGCCCGCCCACCGCGGCGAGGAGATCGCCCCCGATGTGCTGGAAGCCCACGCCGACGAAATTTTCGACGAGGCGGAGAACCGCATCTACGTGGAAAAGGCCGCGCTGGCGGTGCTGCTGGCGGGGCTGTCCATCGGCATGGTTATTGAAGGCTTTGTCAGCAAGGCTTACCGCGACAATAATGAAGCTCCTATCAATCTGAAAGCCCCTGAAATGAAGGGTATTTACTGGATGCTGCTGATCTTTGCAGTGTGGGACATTGCCAGACATGGCCACACGCTGGCCCTGCCCGAGACAAAGCCGGAAACTGCCCCGCCCGTGCCCGCACCGCAGCCGAAATGGACCCGCCGCGAGGTGGGCGCACTGTTGGCGCTGACGGCGGCCACGGCGGTGCTGAGCTTTAGCTATCTCGGCAGCCGCACCGCGCCGCAGACAAAGAGGCCGCAGCCGAGGCCGTTATAAAAATCGTCCATATGCGCATCGCTGAGCAGGAACCCGACGGCGAACATCACCAGCCCGATGGCGATCAGCAGAATGCCGCACTTTTTCTGCTCCTGTAAATTCATGCCCTTCATGCCTCTTCCTCCTCAAAAATGAAAATGTCCTCGATCCGCTCGCCAAAGAGCCGCGCGATGCTGTGCGCCAGTAGGATAGACGGATTGTACTTCCCGTTCTCGAGCGAAATGATCGTCTGGCGCGAGACGCCGAGTTCCGACGCCAACTGCTGCTGCGTCATGCCGCGCGCCTTTCTTCTCTCTTCAATGTGGTTTTTCATCGCTTCTCTCCGTTTTCCAAAGTCAAGTTCGCTTTACATCTGTGAGGATAGCACTGCGCGAGTGAAATGTCAAGTGTCTTTTACATTTTTTTGCATTGCTTTTGTTCCTGCGCTTTGCTACAATAAAAAATAAGAAAATTTTCGCAGGAGGATTCTTATTATGTCCGTCAAGATCGCACCGTCCATCCTCTCCGCCGACTTTGCCGAGCTCGGCGCCGGCGTCGAGGCCATTGCCACCGCCGACTACGTCCACTTTGACGTGATGGACGGCTGCTTCGTCCCCAATATCAGCATCGGTATCCCTGTGCTCCAGTCCATCCGCAAGCGCACGGCGCTGCCCATCGACGTGCACCTGATGATCGTGCAGCCTGAGCGCTATGTCGACCAGTTCTGCGACGCGGGCGCGGACCTCGTCACCTGTCATGTCGAGGCCGACACGCCGGAGAAGATCCACCTCGCGCTCGACAAAATTCACGCCAAGGGCAAAAAGGCCGGCGTCGTCTTGAAGCCCAACACCCGCGCTGAGGCCGTGCTGCCGTTTCTTGACAAGTGCGACATCGTGCTCGTGATGACCGTCGAGCCCGGCTTTGGCGGGCAGAAGTTCATGGCCGATATGATGCCGAAAGTTTCCGCCATCCGCCGCTACATCGACGAGAGAAACCTTGACTGCGAACTCGAGGTCGACGGCGGCGTCGACGCCGTGACGTGCAAAACCTGCATCGAGGCGGGCGCAAACGTGCTCGTCGCGGGCTCCGCCGTCTACAAGGCCGCGGATATCCCCGCCAAGATCAAAGAGCTGAGAGGTTAAGTCCATGGAATACTTTCCCGCGGCGCTCGAAAAGCTCGTTGAGCAGTTCGCGCGCCTGCCCGGCATCGGCAGCAAGAGCGCACAGCGGCTCGCGTTTTTCGTGCTAAGCCTGCCCGAAGAGGAGGCCAAGGCCTTTGCCGATGCCATCGTCGACGCCAAGCGCACCGTCACGTTCTGCCCCGTCTGCCGCAATCTGACGGACGGCGGCCTCTGCCCTATCTGCTCGTCGCCGAAGCGTGATGAACATGTCATCTGCGTCGTCGCCGACCCGCGCGACGTCGCCGCCATCGAGCGCGCGCGCGAATACAACGGCCGCTACCACGTGCTGCACGGCGTCATCTCGCCGATGAACCATGTGGGGCCCGACGATTTGGAGATTAAGCCGCTGCTCGACCGCGTGGCGCAGGGGAACATCGAAGAGGTCATCATGGCCACGAATCCTGACACCGAGGGCGAGGCGACGGCGATGTACCTTGCCCGCCTGCTGCGGCCGTTCGGCGTGCGCGTCACGCGCCTTGCCTACGGCATCCCCGTCGGCGGCCACCTCGAATTCGCCGACGACGCGACGCTGATGCGGGCTTTAGAAGGACGTCGCGACATATAAAAAGCAAAAAAGGAAGGCGAGTCCAAATGGACTCGCCTTCCTTTTGATTTCTTTACATCATTTTCACCGTGTAGTACACCGCGAGGAGGAATGTGCCAATCGCCAGCACCCAGAGGCCGTAGTAGGCGATGCTGCTGACGGCGAGCGCCGCCACGATGGCCAGTGCGCACACGGCGAGCACAGCGTAAATGAGCTTGTAGTCGCCGTCCTGCGACACGATACGAAGATCGCCGAGCTTTTTAAGCTTGCCGTCGTTCTTGCCCGCCTTGAAAACAGCGACACCAAGCACCGCGACCACGCAGATCGCGAGGATGCTGCATCCGATGACGATGCCGCCCCACGTGTCGCTCCCGCTGCCGCGGTGGATGAGGTACATCGCCATCAGCGACGCCGTCAGGCCCACGGCCTGCACGGAAAACTCACGCGGATAGAGCAGGAACACGATGCCGATGAGCATCACGACCGGCACGATCACGCACATCATCGTCGTGCCCTGCGGGTAGACCTTGAGCATCAGGATCGACGACACGGCGAAGAAAAAGCCGATGCATAAGAGCCACGGCGCGGCGGGCGCGAAGCGCGTCCACTTTTTGCGCATCAGCCAGACGACAAGGCCCGCGCCGAACAGCGCACAGCCGATGTAGTCGATGACCTGAAGCACAGTCATCATCGTCAGCACCTGACCGACGCCGCCTTTGACATAGTAGTTGTTCACCATCAAAAGATAAAATTCAGCAATGACGCCGGCCATGAGCACCGTGATCGCACGATTGACGTTGCGATTGCTTCTGGCCATGCGCTCTGCCCGCTTATCGTTGTTTTTTGCCATCTATTCGAGCCTCCAAAAAAGGTTGTCGTTTTGTAAGCGCCTGCATCAGGCGGAAACATTACATCATAGTATAATAGCAGAACTCCCCCTGTTTGGCAAGGGAAAATTCTTATTCTTATGCCAGATCCTCCCTTTTTGCACCGTGCTTGCTTTTCTTTTGCGCAGGCTTTATAATGTTTCGCATGCAAAAAAGAGGAGGATCTTCCCCATGTCCAACGTTTCGATCAAGCTGCTGCGCGAGGGCGCAAAGCTCCCCACGCGCGGCTCCGCTTTCGCCGCCGGCTATGACCTTTACGCCTGCCTGGACGGCGACAAAGAGCTCATCATCCCGCCGCACGCGACGGCTATGCTGCCGACCGGTCTTTCCTTTGCCCTGCCGGAGGGCACGTTCGGCGCAGTTGTCGCCAGAAGCGGCTTAGCTTCCAAGCAAGGCCTCCGTCCGGCAAACTGCCTCGGCGTCATCGACAGTGACTACCGCGGCGAATGCTTCGTCGCCCTGCACAACGACAGCAACGAAGAGCGCACCGTGCGCCACGGCGACCGCGTCCCCCAGCTCGTGCTGCTGCCGTTTCTGCCGATGGAATTTGAAGAGGTCGACACCCTTCCCGAGACCGTGCGCGGCGAGGGGGGCTTTGGCAGCACAGGGCGCTGACTCAGAGCACGAACGCCCCGTCCACCGCGAGCACCTGGCCCGTGACGAACGACGCCTTGTCAGACGCGAGATACGCGACCGCCGCGGCGATGTCCTCGGGCTTGCCGAGGCGGCCGAGCGGCGTTTGCTCGGCAAGGTCCTTGAGCGCTTCCTCGCCCAGTACCTTGACCATATCGGTCTCGATGACGCCGGGGGCAACGCAGTTGACGCGGATGCCGCTCGGCGCCAGCTCCATCGCGAGCGAGCGCGTCAGGCCGATGAGCGCGTGCTTCGTGCAGGAATACGTCACCTCGCACGACGCGCCGTGCTGGCCCCAGATCGACGAAATGTTCACGATGCAGCCGCTCTTTTCGTGCAGCATGTTCGGCAGCACCGCCTGAATGGTGTTGCGCGCACCGTTTAAGTTCACGCCGAAGTAGCGCTCCCACATCTCGTCCGTCACATCCTGAAAGAGCGCCTGACCGGCGACGCCTGCGTTGTTCACGAGCAGCGTGATCTTACCGAGCTCGCGCTCGCACTGCGCGACCATGGCGTTCACCTCGCTGCGCTTTGACACGTCCGCCTGCACGGCGATGGCCTCGCGGCCTTCGGCGTGCAGCAGCGCGACAAGCTCGTCGGCCTTGTCCTTTCGTTCATAGTAATTGATGCACACGGCATAGCCGTCCCGCGCGAGCTCCGCCGCGACCGCGCGGCCGATGCCGCGGGACGAGCCGGTGACCAATGCGACCTTTTTCATGTGTTTGCCTCCGTCTGTTGTCAATGATCTGCTTCATTATAATTTACATAACGCAAAAATGCAAGCACCGCCGCCTTTTTGGGCAGCGGTGCTTTTTTCCATGCGCTCAGAGAAGCGGCGCGATGTAATTTGTCCATAGGGCGCTCAGCGGCATCACGAGCACCATCGCCGGGATCATGTCCGCCACGGGGAAGTCCTGCATCTCGGCGATGCGGCAGCCCGTTGCGATGAGCAGAAAGCCGCCGCAGGCCTTGAAGTCGCCGATCATCGTCGGCGTCGTGAGCGGATAGATCGCCTTGGCGGCGAAAAACAGCGCAAAAAACACCGCCGCCTGCGGCACCGCCACGAGCGATGTCACCGCGCCCATGTTCTGCATCAGCGGCACTGAGCTGATACCCATGCCGATGGCGCACACGCCGAACACCTTGTTGAGCTCTGTGGTAAAGCGGGTGGAGAGCTTTTTGCTGAACACCGTTCCCAGAACGCCGCCCAGCGCCACCGTTAGCACGTTGACGATCACACCGATCATTTTATCTTTCCTCCTGACACGCAAACACAAAAAGCCGCCGAACCGGGCTTCCCCCGTTCGGCGGCGCTCTTGATCTTGTATTAAGATAACGCAAATTTTTCGCCTGTAAAGATTTTCTTGCACCGTTCCGCCGCCCGCGGAAACTTTTCTTCTTTTTTTGCGTCTAATATAGACAAAGGGCGCAGAGGAGGTGAGGCGTATGCGCCGCATCAATCTTTTTTCCTACGGCATGATGTCGCTGCTGAAATTATTCGCGCGCGTGCTCGTCATCGTCCTCGCCGTTTCGCTCTTCAGCAGGCGCACAGCGCACAGGCCGTCCCCGTGCGTCCGCCGCACTTCGACCGCCGCGCAATGCCCGAGGCCCTTGCCGCGCCGGTGCGCTCTCCCAAGGGAGACGCCGCAAAGCCCGCGCCCGACTGGCGCTTTTACGTGCTGGAATACCACAACTTTACGGAAAATGCGTCTCAGGCGGCAGACTACACCATGACCGTCTCCGCGCTGCGGCGCGACCTCGACTTCCTGCGCGATAACGGCTATACGACAGTCCTGCCGCGCGAACTGGCTGCCGGGCAGCTCGACGACGGCTCGCCGCTTCCGCAAAAGGCGGTACTGCTGACCTTTGACGACGGATATGAGAGCAACTATACCCTCGCTTTTCCCATCCTGCGCGAATACGGCGCAAAGGCGGCCATCTCGCTCATCACTTCCCGCATCGACGAGAGAGCGGACGGTTTTCTCACCTGGGATGAGTGCCGCGAGATGGCAAAAAGCGGCCTTATCGAGTTTGCCTCGCACACGAACGACTGCCACATCCGCCCCGATGCGCCCGGCATCGAGCGCAAAAGCGGCGAGGACGAGGAGACTTACATCTCGCGCATCTCCGCCGACCTGCAAACGAGCATCACACGCATCGAACTCGAAACCGGCCAGAACGTCACGACGTTCACGTATCCTCTCGGCAAGATGGAGCTGTGGGCCGAACCGTTTTTGCAGCAGCACTTTGCCGTCACACTCTCCGGCGTCTACGGCACTGCCCGCTACGGCGACTCCCTCTACCACCTGCCACGCTACAACATCACAGATCTTCATCCCGCCAGCGAGTACCTCCCCGCCTCTTGACCGGCAGTCAAGAGCTTCGTATACTAAAAGCAAGCATTTCCCCAATAAAGAGAGATGATAAGGAGAGAGCCCATGAGTAACCTGCCAGGCAAAATCACGGATCCCCATCTTTCCGCGGAAGAACCGCTCACCTTCCGCCCTTGTCTCCGCTTCATTCTGCAAGCCCTGCTGCTGGCCTTCGGCTGCGCAGCCATCATCAGAATTATCGGAATTTTATCTCTTTTCTTTTAGCAAATCCCCCTGCCGCATCCGCGCCATCCTCTACGCCGCCGCCATTTTCACCTGCATCCTGACCGCCGAAGGCAAACCCTCGTCGCCCAAAGACGATACCTCTGCCGAAAAATAATCATCGTGTTTTGCCCCGCGCTATCAATCGGCGCAGCATTCATCATCATTAGAACTGCACCCCATCGCGAATTGCCCGACAGGGCAAGAGCGCCCCGCAGTCTCAATCGACGCAGCACTCCATCGCGCATTGCCGCTCCGCGGCAACAGCGCCCCGCACCCTCAATCGACGCAGGCACTCTTACCCACTCCGTCCTCTTCGGCGCTTTTGCGCCGTAAAATGCTTTTGCTGCGCAAAAGCATTTGCACAGGGCGAATTTATTTCGCCCGAGCATTTTAATGTTCCACGGGTTCCTCGCGCGAAGTCGCGCGTCAATTCGCAGCGCAGCGGAGAATTGTTATAGGTGGAATTCACTTCCGCCGTTAAATAATTTGAATCAAGCCGAGACGCGCTCCGCCGCGTCGAGGCACGGCGCTTTTGTGCCGTAAAATGCTTTTGCTGTGCAAAAGCATTTGCACAGGGGCAATTCACTTGCCCCTGTGCTTTTTCATCTCCCACGGATTCCAAAAAAGAGAGACACGCCTGCGCGTGTCTCTCTTTTTTGGAGCAGGGTACGGGAGTCGAACCCGCCTTAACGGCTTGGGAAGCCGCTGTAATACCGATATACCAACCCTGCGATTGGATGGAGTATATCATATTCTTCGTGTCATTTCAAGGTGAAATATTCATGTTGTCGCTGATTCTTTCATATTCTTTGCCAAACGAAGAAAGGAGCTCCGCCATGAAACGAATGTTCCCGATGATCCTGCTGTTCGCGCTGCTTTTGTGCGTGCCCGTGCGCGCCGACGAGCTCACGATCGACGCCCCCTCCGCTCTCTTGATGGAAAAGCAGACCGGCACGGTGCTCTTTGCCAAGGATGAACACACGCCGCGCGAGCCCGCGAGCGTGACGAAGGTGATGACACTGCTTTTAACCATGGAGGCCATCGACTCCGGCGCACTCTCGTATGACGACACCGTCACAGGCAGCGCGCACGCCGCATCGATGGGCGGCAGCCAGATCTGGCTCAAAGAGGGCGAGCAGATGCGCGTCGAAGACCTCATCAAGGCCGTGTGCGTCGTCTCCGGCAACGACGCGGCCGTCGCGCTCGGCGAGCACTTGGCAGGCAGCGAGGAAGCGTTTGTCGCGCGCATGAACGAGCGGGCCAAAGAGCTCGGCATGAACGACACGCACTTTGTCAACTGCACGGGCCTGCCCGCGGACGGGCATGTCACCTCGGCCTACGACATCGCGCTTATGTCGCGCGAGCTCATTTGGCGCCATCCCGACATCCGCCGCTTTACGACGATCTGGATGGACTCGCTGCGCGGCGGGGCATCCATGCTCGTCAACACCAACAAGCTCGTGCGCTTTTACCCCGGCGCGACGGGGCTCAAGACCGGCTCGACCGATTCGGCCAAATACTGCATCAGCGCGACCGCAGAAAAGGACGGCATGGAGCTCATCGCGGTCATCCTTGGCGGCAGCACGAGTGACAAGCGCTTTTCCGATGCCAAAGCGCTTTTGAATTACGGCTTTGCGGCGTACTCGCTCGTCACCGTCACTCCCGAATCGCCGCTGCCCGCCGTACCCGTGACACTCGGCACACAGAAGACGGTGCAGAGCGTTCTGACGAGCGAAAACGCCCTGCTTCTTGAAAAGAGCCGCGCAAACGGCCTGACGCAGGCCGTCTCGCTGCCCGAGAGCATTGATGCGCCCGTCGAGGAGGGCGAACCGCTCGGCACGCTCGACATTTTCGACGCAGACGGCACGCCAGTCGCGTCGCTTCCGCTGCTCGCGGGCGAGAGCATACCGCACCTCACGTGGAGCAAGCTTTTCTGCCGCCTGCTCAAGCTCGCCTACTGCGGGGCGTAAGCTCTCTCTGTTTTCCACAAAAATCGCTCCGAAACTTTTCCGTTTTACGCTCATGCGTATAATTTTTAGCCATTTTTCGGCAAAGCATGCTTTTCTTGCTTGACAGAATCGAAAAAAGGTGTATACTGCAAACAATTTCATAAGTCTTGATAGAGGCGCGGCTGACATGAGTAGCCCCCAACAAAACGGCAGGAGACCGTGGGGTGCGGAAGGGGACGCCGCCGAAGGGTCGATAAAATCCCTGTTTTGTCGATACTTGGGTCGTCGGGAAATACCCGGCGGACTGTCGTCCGGAAGGACGGAGTGCTGTCATGATCGACGCGATCAGGAGCTTTGATGTGTTTCACATCGGTTGTTTGATGTTTTTGTGTTAAGTCATGATGGAAATCATGGCTTAATTTTTTTGCTCTGTGTTTTGTAGCACAGGAAAGGAGAAACATCATGCAATTTGTCGGAACCTTCTGGGCGCTCGTGCCCCCCATCATCGCCATCACGCTGGCGCTGATCACCAAGGAGGCGTACTCGTCTCTCTTTATCGGCGTCGTGATCGGCGCGCTTTTCGCCTGCGATTTCGCCCCCGTCGCCACGATCGACATGATCGTCAACGATGGCATCATCGCCGCGATCGCGGACAACGCGGGCATCTTTCTCTTCCTCGTCCTGCTCGGCATCATCGTGGCGCTTGTCAACTTAGCAGGCGGCAGCGCGGCCTTTGGCCGCTGGGCGGAAAAGAACATCCACACCCGCGTGGGCGCGCAGCTTGCGACGTTCATCCTCGGCATCCTCATTTTCATCGACGACTACTTCAACTGCCTGACCGTGGGCTCGGTCATGCGTCCGGTCACTGACCGCCACCAGATCTCTCGTCCCAAGCTCGCCTACCTCATCGACGCCACTGCCGCTCCCGTGTGCATGATCGCACCGATCTCGTCCTGGGCGGCCGCCGTGTCCTCCACGGCCGAAGACCTCGACACCGGCATTTCCGGCATCCAGCTCTTCATCCGCGCCATTCCCTATAACTTCTATTCCCTTCTGACATTCGTCTTCATCATCACGCTCACGCTGCTCAAGTTCGACTACGGCCCGATGCGCGGCTTTGAAGAACGCGCCCGCAATACGGGTGACCTCTCCGGCAGCGCCGGCAGCACCGAGGAGAACGCCAACCCCAAGGGCCGCGTCATCGACCTTGTCATTCCCGTCATTATGCTCATCATCCTCTGCACCATCGGCATGCTCTACGTCGGCGGCTTCTTCGGCGCTGACACGTCCGGCTGCACCGATTACGCCGGCGACTTCATCGGTGCGTTCGGCAACACGGACGCGTTCGTCGGCCTCCCCTGGGGCGGCATCATCGCGCTGGTGCTCACGGTCATCTACCTCGACGGCCGTGAAGCCGGTGCGCTCCGGAGCGGTGAGGTCTTGGGCGGAGATCTCCATGAACTTGTCCAAGGGCTTCCAGGCCATGATCTCCCCGATCATCATCCTGACGCTGGCCGTCTCCCTCAAGACCACGCTCAACGCGCTGGGTGCCGCAGACTATGTGCACGATCTGATGTACGCTGCCTCTGAGGGCCTTTACAATATGCTGCCCGCCGTCATCTTCCTTGTCGCGTGCGTGCTGGCCTTTGCCTCCGGCACGTCCTGGGGCACGTTCGGCATCCTGATCCCCATTGTCACAGCCATCTTCCCCAGCGACAGCGCGCTGCTCTACATCGGTATTTCCGCCTGCTGCGCGGGCGCCGTGTGCGGCGACCACTGCTCCCCCATCTCCGACACGACCATCATGTCCTCCGCCGGTGCGCAGGTGGAGCATGTCAACCACGTCGCCACGCAGCTGCCCTATGCCATCACGGTCGCGTGCCTGAGCTTTGTGTGCTTTGTGTTCGCGGGCTTTATCCAGAACTGGATCGTCTGCCTCGCCATCGGCGTCGTTCTGACGGTCGGCACGCTCTTCGCCATTCGCAATGTCGAGGCGCAGAAGGCGCGCATCAAGGATTAACTTGCTCTCCACTCTCTTTTCTCTCATAGGAACGGGGCGAACCGGTCGGTTCGCCCCGTTCCCCCTTATATTCTCCGCTTTGCAATCCCTAAAAAGCATGGTATACTGAGTATAACACTTAACTTCGGAGGACGTTTCCATGAGTATTGTCGTGATGGGCGCGGTGTTTGTCGATATCAAGGGCTATCCCCTCTCTTCCTACATCCCCGGCGGGCGCAACGCGGGCCGCGTCGTGCAGGTGCACGGCGGCGTGAGCCGCAACATCGTCGAGGACATCGCGAACGTCGAGCTGCGCCCGACGTTCGTGAGCCTTGTCGACAACACGAGCGCGGGCGCGGACATCGTCAAAAAGCTCCAGAGCCACAAGGTCGACACGCGCTACATCCGCACAACGCCCGACGGCATGGGCATGTGGCTTGCGATCTTCGACAACACAGGCGACGTGACCGCGTCGATCTCCAAGCGCCCCGACCTGAGCCCTATCGTCGGCATTCTCGACGAGCAGGGCGACGAAATTTTCTCGCAGGCCGACAGCATTTTGCTCGAGATCGACATGGAAAAGGACATCGTCAAGCGCACGTTCGCGCTGGCGGAAAAGTACCGTAAGCCCGTCTACGCGGTCGTGTCCAACATGAGCATCGCCATCGAGCGGCGCGACTTTCTGCGCTCAGTGCACTGCTTCATCTGCAACCAGCAGGAGGCGGGCATCCTGTTTTCGGAAAATTACGACGGCCTCTCGCCCGACGAAATGCTTCCCATCCTGCGCGACAAAATTCGCGGCGCGCAGATCCACCGCATGGTCGTCACGATGGGCGCGCAGGGTGCGGTGTTCGCCACGCTCGACGGCGAGGACGGCTACTGCCCCGCGAAGAAGGTCGATGTCAAGGACACGACCGGCGCGGGCGACGCGTTTTTTGCCGGCGCGGTCATCGGCCAGACCTACGGCAAAACGATGATGGAATCCTGCGAGATCGGCACGCGCCTTGCCGCGTCCGTCATCACAACGGGCGAAAACGTCTGCCCGCGCTACCTGCCGAGCGAATTCGGGCTGGATGTTTCCGCGCCGGACGACGCGCAGCTCGCGCTCGAGCTTTGATCCCGGCAACTACTAAACACAGTAAAAAGCGAGGGACGCGTAGGCATCCCTCGCTTTTTGTTTTGCTTTTTTACTGCCCGCACAGCGCGCTGCGGTTTTCTTCCGCAAGGCGCAGCGCTGCGTCTCGGTCCACACCGTAGGCAAAACGGAACGCATACGGCTTTGTCATCGTGATCGCGCTCACCGTGCCGTCCTTCAGGTAAAACGCAATGTCGCGGACGTCGTAGTTCCCGTCGTCCTGCGGCGTCTGCGGCTGCCAGACGTAGGCGCGGTCGAAGTCATAGGCGGGCTCGCTGTAGCCGCCTTCGTCGCTGTAGCCGTCATAAAGCTCGGACTCGTCTGCCGCGATGCAGTAAAGCGCCTCCGGGTATTCCGTCAGCAGCGCTTTCTCGCTGTCGCCGACCTTGACTCCGCGCGGCGTTCCCACGCCCACAGCACTGGTGCGCAGATAGCTGATGACCTCGCGCCCCGTTTCAGGGTAGTAGTCCGTCCCGACGACGAGCTGCGCGTCCGCGTCGTAATGGCGCGCAAAGTCGTAGGGCAGCATCCCGTCGCTGTCGTAGGTCGTATTCTCCGTTTTCCCGTTCGGCTCGTAGTCCGCTCCAAGGCTCAAAAATCCGCCCGGCAGCTCCAGCGTAAAGTTCGCGTCCGGCTGCGGCTCGACCGTCAGATCTTCCTCCCGCATCAGGGGCTCGTCCGGTGCGCCGTCCGACGCTTCCTGCTTTTCTCCGCAGCCTGACGCCAAAAGCGTCAGCGCCGCCAAGAGCGCCGCAAGCAGCTGCGCTGTATTTTTCCGTCTCATATCGGTCTCCTCCTTGATTTTGTTTTTTTACGCTTCCTTCAACTTTTCCTCGAGCAGCTTGAAGGCTTCATCCGCCGCTTCCCCGCGAATTTCCTCGCGGGAAGCCGCGCCGAAGTCAAAACGCTCGGCGATTGTCTCCTTGGGCGACGAAAATCCGATGAATACCGTGCCGACGGGATTTCCCCGCTCGTCGCGGTCGGGTCCAGC
>ENA-OPEE01002008-OPEE01002008.1-human-gut-metagenome-genome-assembly--contig:-NODE-2008-length-13503-cov-2.795434_pt1 | contig 13503 bp, 14 predicted proteins | sample MGYA00241263_ERZ501506 | MGnify/ENA primary metagenome ERZ501506 (study PRJEB25962, sample SAMEA2042626) | human gut metagenome | biome: human gut; feature: human-associated habitat; material: faeces...
TGGTACAATGTAGTTACAGAGATAGGAGTGGGGCCACGCTACCGCGCCGTCCTCTGTTCAGTTGTCCAGTCGTCTGGACTTCTGAATCGCCATTCAACTGGTTATTCCTAATGATAGTCCAGTTGTCTGGACTCTAACGAAAGGAAGTGTTACAATGGACGCAAATGCTATCTCCCAGATTATCTCCAACATTGGGTTTCCTTGTGCGATGTGCCTTCTGATGTACTATCATATGAACAAGCAGACCGGAGCTCACGCTGAAGAAATCTCCAAACTTACCAGCGTTATTAACGATAACACTGTCGCGACAAAAGAGCTTGTGACACTGTTGAGTAAGAACAATGGCTAAGAACACCCAATGTTGGGACTACGGTATCGACTGGTTGCACCTTGGTAACGTCGTCTACGACTTCACGGACAAGACCAGACTAATCAACGACATCGTCCGTTACATGCTTATCCGAACGCAGGCGATGTTTGAGTACACGGGACTTCCTGATACGATTCCTCCTAAGTTTCTGGAGTCTTATATCCAGACGTCTGGATTTTCTGGCATCGTGAAAGTTCGTGGCGACCTCTACGCAATGTGGGGCGGCCTGGGCGGAGTTCCCGACGTCTACTACCAGCCTACGGTATTGACCGTCGCTAATCCGGCTCTCGAATACTCGGCTTCGTTGGAAATCCATAAGGATTGCGAGATAATCAGAAATGACTTCCTCTTTGAGGGATTGAAACCGCTTTGCTCCCGGTATGCAACCCTCTTGGCGGAAAACTTCATTTCTATCCGTATGGCGTCAATCAACAAGCGAACGCAGACTTTCTTGCGTGCTGACAATGACCGCGACAAAGACGCCGCAGACAAGTTTGTAAAAGACCTTGTTGACGGTAAACTGTCCGCTGTCATGACCACCCCGTTCTTTGACGGCATCACGGCGCAACCCTATGGCCAGAACTCGGGTTCTTCGCAGATTTCCGAACTCACCGAACTTCATCAATATCTTGAGTCTAAGTGGTTCAACGAACTTGGACTTCAGGCCAACTACAACATGAAACGTGAGTCTCTGTCCGCCGCGGAGCTGGGCCTGAACAACGACATTATGCTCCCCATGATTGACCAGATGTTACTCTGTCGTCAGCAAGACCTTGAGAAGGTCAACGCTATGTACGGCACAAATATTTCAGTGAAACTTTCTTCGGCGTGGGAAGATGTACAGCTGGAATCCGAGTACGCAATCGAGGAAATGAAAGCAGAAGCCGAAGGAGTCCAGACGTCTGGACAGGAAAACGAACCTGACGACGAACCGAAAGAAGGTGATGATGATGGAGACAATCGACCTGAACAAGATGATTGACGTTTACGCCAATTATCCGTCTGATGGCGGTGTGTTTTCTCCGATGGCAACCGCTCCGTGGGTTGAGACGATGACGGGATTGAACCTCGACATTGTTTATCTCGATGGTCATTCTGGCGAACGTTTCTGCTCTAATATCATCAATCGTCGGCTTGATGATTCTAATGTTCTTTCGTCCGACAACCGCACGCTGATTTCCAATATTCTTTGGGCAATGTTCGGCATCCAGTGGACGCGGTTATGGGCAACCATGAAGCCTGTCGAATACGACCCGCTGACCAACTATCAGATGCAGGAGACTATGGAAGGTACCGAGAATTCTACAAGAACTCCTGACCTGACCAAAGGTGATACTGGCACAGTCCAGACGACTGGACAGGACACGAGGACTCCCAACTTGTCCCGTAAAGGCACCGGAACCGTCAAGGACGAAGGCTCCGGTACTAATACCAACCAGAACAATCTCTGGGGTTTCAACTCGTCAACTTCTGTCCCGTCTGATATGTCCGATGGCACAGCTACCAACGAGAACACGACCACTCGTGACCTGACTGAAACCGAGACCGGCACTGACACCACCGACCGCACCAACACCGATACCTACAATCGTAGTTACACAGAAACCGGTACCGACACTACCGCCGGAACGAGTTCCCGCAAGCTGACTCGCACTGGCAACATCGGTACAAATACATTTCAGAACCTGCTCCAGCAGGAGCGCAACATCTGGATGTACGACTTCTTTGAGCAGGTATTCAAAGACGTTGACTCCGTTCTCACAATCCCCATCTACTAAGTCCAGACGTCTGGACTCAACAAATGAAAGGAATGATTTATAATGACTGTTAATCAGGTAGCAGATATCGTTAATGCTGTTCAGCAGCAGATTGTCGGCGAAACCGCCATTCAGACCGTTGACCTCGAAGGTCTTATCGACATGGGTAAGCAGGCGCTCGATGCCACTACCTACGACAAGTACGTCAAAACCCTCGTCGACCACATCGGCAAAGTCGTGTTCGTCAACCGAGCCTACCAGGGGTCTGCTCCGTCTGTTCTGATGGACGGTTGGGAATACGGTGCGATTCTGGAAAAAATCGCCAGCGAGATGCCCGAAGCCACCGAGAACAAATCGTGGGAGCTGACTGACGGCCAGTCCTATGACCCCAACGTGTTCCACAAGCCCAAGGCCGAAACCAAGTTCTTCTCCAGCCGCGTGACGTTCGAGATTGAGAACTCCATCACCGAGCGCCAGGTCAAATCCGCCTTTAGTTCTGCCGCCCAGATGATGGGCTTCATCAACATGATTTTCAACGAGGTTGACAAGTCCTTCACCGTCAAGCTGGACGGTCTTATCATGCAGACTATCAACAACATGACCGCCGAGACTATGCACGATGCTATGGCCGACGGTGACTACACCGCCGCTGGTAACGCTCGCGCTGTCAACCTGCTGAAGATGTTTAACACCAAGTTCACCCAGACCCTGACCGCAGAGCAGGCCATCTTCAACAAGGACTTCCTGCGTTTCGCCGCGTACATCATGGGTCTGTATGAGATTCGTATGCGCTCTATGAGCAAGCTGTTCAACGTCGGCGGCAAGGCTCGTTTCACGCCTTCCGATATGCTCCACGTCGTCATGCTGGCCGAGTTCCAGACCGGCGTGTCCACCTACCTTCAGAGTGACACCTACCATGACCAGTTTGTCGCTCTGCCCAAGGCCGAGGGTGTTCCGTTCTGGCAGGGGTCTGGTACGGACTTCGCCTTCTCCAGCACGTCTGACATTCACATCAAGACGGCAAACGGCAACGAGGTCAACGCCGCGGGTATCCTGTGCGTCATGTTTGACCGTGACGCGCTGGGTGTCTGCAACATGAACCGCCGTACCACTACGAACTACAACGCCAAGGCCGAGTTCACCAACTACTTCTACAAGATGGATGCTGGTTACTTCAACGACCTCAACGAGAACTTCGTGGTGTTCTACGTCGCATAACCAACCTACGGGCTGGCGGGCAACCCGTCAGCCCGCTTATTTTAGTCCAGACGTCTGGACTGGAAAGGATAAAAGATGGCTTTTACAATTTCATTGTTTAAGACAGCTTCGGAGAATAACCGAGTTGTCAAAGTTCTGACTAATGGAAAGCAGTTGTATGGCGAACTCCGTCAACAGACAAGCGTTTTGAGTCCTAAGGTACAGATTGAAACAGACGTGAACATCGTACTCTACAACTACTGTTATATTCCCGTGTTTAAGCGGTATTACTACATCGTGGACATTACTTCTGTAAGGATGAACGTTTGGGAAGTGTCCATGCGGTGTGATGTTCTCATGAGTTACAAGGACGAAATTCAAGGATTGAATGTAATTCTTGATAACACACAGGAAACTGGGCTTAGCAATTATCTGGCGAGTCCTAACTGGGTTAATCTCGTAAAGACTAAGACCGACATTAAAGTGTTTCCGTCTGGGTTGAGCGAGCAAGGCGAGTTTATTCTGATTACGGCAGGAGGTGATTCTTAATGGCTAGTTATAATGATATGGCGAGGACGGTTCTTGATTATTATACCAACCCTGAACAATTAGTTCAGTACGGTGGTTGGGAAAAAGTATTTGACCCTAATAATACTTATAGTCTCGAACAAGCCTATGAAGCGATTCGTAATAATCCGAATATTCAGATTATTGAACGTACTGACGGTACGGTTGTTGGATGGTGGAATAAATCTACAGGTTCAGGCTCTCTTGTAAACGACGTAGGAAGCCTTCCCAATAGTAACACCGCTGGCGGAAGCGTTACTTCTAGTGCCTTGGTTAATATAAACACTTCACCTGTAGTAACTCAAGCTCCCGGAAGCACTACTTGGCACATAGCTAACGCGCCAGCCGTTGGTGAGAAATGGGCTACTAATGGCGGTGTTTGTGGCGCGTTGATGGTAGTGGCTAGCGGTATTAAATTAGGGCTTACTATTGATAAACTGCTGTACGAACATCATCCCGATATTTTTACTGACGAACAGCTTGAGAGCCTAAACCCCGATAACTGGAAACATATAGGGTCTTTTGTAAATGAACAATGGACTGAAATGGGGTATCCAACTATAGGCAAAATCGGTCAAGTGGTATTCGACACTCTTACTTATGTTGGTCAGGACAATTCCAGTCAGATGTATATTGACGAGGACGCTTTTTCGTATGCCGCGTGGTATTTACAAAATATCGGGGCATTTAGCTCTGGCGATTATGAATGGCCCAAATATACTGACGGCGATAGCGTTAGTTTTTCTGGTTCGCTAACGTACCAGGATATTAACTCAATGTTCCCCGGGGAGGCATCGGCGGCTTTTAATCTTATAAAAAGTAAGTATGATTTAAGTTTTTCTGATACAGATTTAATAGAGTTAAATTACACTCGGGTAGAGTATAACGATGGTACGTATGATGCAGATGCTGAAATAGTGGTAACAGCAAATGCTCCGTCTTTAAGCCCAGAGGTAGCCAAATTGCTACCTAAAGAATACCAGTTCTCTGGTAAGTATGCTGTACGTCCTAGAAGGAATTCTTCTAATACTACTGAATATGAATATTTCCGGGATACTGACGGGACAATATCGTTTGATAAATTTACTCCATCGAATTTAGGATGGACTTTATTAACATACGCAACGGGTGTTGAGACAGCTATAGAAGATCAGATTTCGTATTATTATACTATGTCTAACTGGGGTACTGCCACTAAATCGTCTAGTATTCCTGGAACGGGGCAACAACCTGGTGCTATTATACCCAAGTTATCTACCGCTACGGACCTCGAATCCTTTAAGACACTTCTTAAACAACAGTATCCAGACATCTGGACTAAATCGGTAACTCGTCAGGTTCTCCAGCCCGATGGTACTCTGACAACGTTCACGTATGTTCCGGTGCCTACCCCTAACGCTACTGGATGGATGGATACTCGACCGACTGGTGACGGTTCTCAGCAGAGCCAAAAAGATACTGTAGTTAAGCCTGATATGGACACTTCCATTAAGGATTCTATATCTTCGTCTACTTCCACTGGTTCTACTACTCCCAATCCACCCGATACTGGCGGCGGCAGTTCACCGACTGTTGTTCCACCTGTTGGTAAGGCGTCCTCTTTGTGGTCGATTTACAATCCGACTTTGGAGCAAGTCAATCAATTCGGTTCGTGGCTGTGGTCGTCTAACTTTGTTGAACAGTTGAAGAAATTGTTCAACGACCCTATGCAGGCTATCATAGGACTACACAAAGTTTACAGTCCAGTCCAGACGTCTGGACAGGGTACTATCAAATGCGGCTACCTCGATTCCGGTGTTCCCAGTAAACTTGTTAGTGAACAGTACGTCACCGTTGATTGCGGGTCTGTTGACCTACAGGAGTATTTCGGTAATGTATTTGATTATCCGCCGTATACCGATATTTCCATTTACCTGCCTTTCATCGGTATTCGTCAACTCGACCCCTCTGATGTTATGCGTTCCACTATTTCTGTGAAGTATCACATTGATGTGCTTACAGGTGCATGTCTTGCCGAAGTAAATGTTCAGCGCGATGCTGTAGGTGGTACTCTGTATACTTTCAGTGGTGACGCCGCTGTACGTTACCCTGTTTCTAGTGGCTCGTACATGGGAATCGTAAGCGGTCTTATCGGCGTAGCCACCAGCATGGTTAGTGGTAATCTGCTACCCGCACTTAGCGGTGTGACTAGACTTCATACTAACGTTGACCATTCTGGTTCGTTCACTGGCAATGCCGGTGCTATGGCGTCCAAAATTCCGTACCTCATTATTTCTCGTCCGCAGACGGCTATGGCGGACAAGTTTGAAACTCTGTCCGGTTATCCGTCTAATACCTTTACCCCGTTGTCGGCTTGCAAAGGGTTCACGCAGGTTAAGTATTGCCACGTTGAAAACCTTAATGCTACCGACTCGGAGAAGCAAGAGATTGAGCAGTTGCTCAAGGAAGGAGTGATTCTCTAATGGGAATTCAGAGTAATGGTGAATGGTTGTTCGATTGGCCTATTGATGCTCCGCATCAGCTGACCCGCGGTTTTATCAATGACGGCAATGGTCTGGACATTGTCACCGAGACAGTCCAGACGTCTGGACTGAAACCCATCTACGCCGCGGAATCTGGGCGAGTTGACCAGCTCCAGTATTGGAACGGCAAAACCAAAACTGGTATGCAGTCCTATGGCAACATGGTTCGGTTGAACCACGGCCATTTCGAGGGCGGCCTGCTTCAGTCGAGGTACGCGCATATGTCCCGTATTCTGGTTAAGCAGGGACAGAACGTCTACCGCGGCCAGATTATCGGGTACATGGGTTCGACTGGCAACGCCACCGGCCAGCACCTGCACTTCGAGGTTATCTGGAAGGGCAAGCGGTACAATCCGCTGAACTGGCTTGACGATAACTTCGTCAACAAATACGCCAGCGTGGCGAACGGAGTGTACCATTCCGTTAAGCGTGACAGCACGGTGAACCTGTACTACATCAACGCCGGGCCGCTGTCGGCTGGCGACTTCAAGACCGTGACCGAGTTGCTGAAGAAACTCGGTATTAACTACACTACTAAATAACAATAGCCCCAGTCCAGACGTCTGGACTGGGGCTATTGTTATTTTAATTCACTAATAATAGATTCCACTCTTTGAATTTCATCTAGTCTAGCATATTCATAGCTTACCATATCAAAGTTATTATCGTTGTCCCAGAAATCAATAGCTACTTCAATGGATTTTCTTTCACGGGCCAGCCAATTCTTAAGTGCCTGTTCATCCAACTGACTCACTCTCCTTTCTGACACCACATGATATAGTTGCGGACAATTTCACCTACGGTGTTATCCTGATAAAACACTTTATCCTTACCAAAAAACGATGCAATTTTACGTTCCCTTTCGTCTGTTGGTTTCGTAATCTTACGACGACGATTAGGTAACGGTGAATACTCCGGGCTGTAAATAAGCTCATGGTCAGGGTCTTTCAACTCGCTGGTCTTACGATGAATGAACGTGAATAGTACATCATTATCACGTTCATCTTTAGTGAAGATGATTTCACATTGTAACGTTTCGCGGTCAAAGATTATAAAGTATGTGTACAACACGTCACGCGGTTTATATTTGCATGGGCAATGCGGATAGATTGCAATTTCCCACGCACCACCTGTAATCATAGAAAGTTTGGGGTTATTAAAAGCAAAATACTTATCAGATTTTTTGCCCTCTTTGTTAGGCGAATCAGTGTATTCAACCGCAACAGTCAATCCGCTTTCACCGTACTCATAAACGTCAATGTCACCTTTCTTCATCTCTTTAATATGAGTCAGGCCCATCTCCGCAAAGTACGGGCAATACTGGTTGACGGTGTTACCCATCATGAAAATCTTGACGTTGTCGCGGTCACGGATAATAGTCGACAAAACGTTCATGAACAGCACAAACTCGTTCGGAAGATAGTAACTGCGAGTCAAGAATTCATCAAGCACAGCATTTATAATGCCATCGTAGTTAGTTGATTTGTCATGCTCCATAGCGCTAATCGCAAACGAGTATGCAAAGGGTGTTATAGACTCTACGTCCTTGTTCAACGTTTCATCGAACTTTGCAAGATACCACGCACCCCCTTTGTAGTTGATGTGGTCGAACTGACCGCCTGTCCACTTCTCCAACTCGCCATTGTTTACGCAACCGTCCCACATTGTCTTGGCGCGTTTTCCTTTGAAGTCGTCTTGCCAACGGCGAATCCATGCTGTTTGTCCTCTACCTGCTATATATTCTTTGATGCAGTATTCTTGTACTGCGTAGGTCTTACCATTGGAACGCTCCCCGAACATCACATTATAAGTAGCGTTCTTCTGGAGAATGTTTTTCAATCGGTAATATTTTGTTTTCTTTTTTGGTCCAGACGTCTGGACCGTATCACTTTTCATAGGTTTGCACCCCCAGTAGATATTTGATGTATTCTGCGGACATCGAGAAAGTATAGTCTGTCGGTTCCATGTGTATGCCGGATGGCGTATAAAACTCGGCGGTTTCTCCTAGATAATCTGTTACTAATCCGTGCTGTTCATCGTCAATATAAGTGAGTGTATTCTTACCTGTGTATCCCGGTGGAATGTACAGACCCTCTGCGAAAGCGTCAAATATGTTATCACCATATTTTTTTAACAGGTATGGCATTGCAGTACGCTTATTTACACCGGATGTTGTAAGGTTAATCTTGCCATCTTTTTCCACCAAGTACCGTTTTGCACCTATTGTTTTAAAACGAGAGTAAACACCCTCATTATCCCATACACCTAGGACTTTTTCAACACCCTTGATGGTTTTCGGCTTATATGATGACTTCGGCAATTTGTGGAACTCCATTGCGGCATCGAGTTTACGAATGACGATTTTGTTGTATTCATCGATGTAATCCATATGATTTTCTGGGTGCAGGACTTTGATACTGTCGGTATCAGAATACACATAATCCTCTCCGACGGCGTAAATCCCACTAAAAAGATTTCGTCTAGCATACGCAGTTACCCATACACCCCAAGGATAGAACAAGAATCTACGAGCAGATTTATTGTATTTCTCAATCGCTTCTTCAATGTTTGGCTTTTGCTTTTCCCAGTCCAGTTGACTGGACTCATCGTAGATAATCTCGTCACGACAAATGTCTGTTACGGTCATACCATACGCCGCATTTACCATCTCCTTAGAGCCTAGATATTCCACTTCCTTTCCTTCTACTCCTTTAAGTGTAGTTTTATCCTGATACAATTTCAGAATGGATTTCACAAAGTCAGTAGGTAAATACCCCTTAGGATAGCGAACGAAGTTTCCTATTTTAGCATCTTCCCAATGATAAAAATGCTTATAAACATCCCAATCCAAATTTGTAATAGTTGTGCGTAAAAGGTCAGCAGATACTACACGACCATTATCGACAACACGGTTAATTGCTACTTGACATTTGGACAGTGAAATCGGGTGTTCGATGTAGGTTATAGATTCAATGTTGTTAAATTCAACATCAAACATACAACAGTAGTTTTTTAAACACCTTTCAAATTGTTCTGAGGATGTTATTTGAATGTGTTCCCCGCGACCCATAGGATATTTTTCTGAAATCATAACATACGGATACGATGATGTAAAATCAAACGAACCTACATTTTCAAGTATTCTTCCAGAATACACTGCGTTGGCGTGAGTAAATCCGCCTTGAAACGCTCGTTTTAGCTGTTTGTATTCATCTGGTGTCAGAGTCAAATTCCGCATAAGTTGGCGATACTGCTTATATTTCCATCCACCGCGTTTGTGCGACTTATACAAATAAAAACAGTTATTACGGCAATAATTACGGACATACCCAGTTTTGGTCAGAGGTATTTTCGTAATATCGCCGTCAGATTCAATTTTCTCTTGAATGTACGCCATTACAACCAGAACATCATGAACACAATATTGCCATTCTTTTTCTGTTAGCGGAGTTTTGCTGTGTCGTACTTTGGAATAATCCAAATCGCCAGACATTTTCTCAACTTTGTACTTTTGTAAGTTTTTACCTACAGTTTCCAAGTTGTAGCCAGATAACTTATAGGAACAGCGGTACTCTATTCCTGTTTTTGTTATAGCATATACTGGTTTACGAACATCTAACGAGAATACCTTATCCCATTCAAAGATTTTTCGCATGAACTGAAATTCATATGACAAGTTGTGTACATACACAATTAAACGAACATTTTCAGATGTTCCAAATAAGTTTTCTACATTTCTAATCAACTCCTCGTATTCTTCCCACGTTCTTCCAACGGTTACTATCCCATTTATACCGAAAGACCATTCGTAAGTGAGCGACATTTTCAGTCCAGACGACTGGACAGACGACGTTTCAATATCGAACGACGCGGGAACATTAAAATATTTAATTTTCTTATTTGTTCCTATTAGGTCGTAGAAACACACTTGCCGTTCGATTTCGGACAGAAACTCGTTATTAGACCTAATTCTGTCCGAAAGACCAAAAGTCGTCTGGTTCATTCACAGGTTCCTGCCCCTCAATCATATTTGTAATACGTTGGAGAATTTCATCTGATGTTTTACCTGCAACAATTTCTTCCGCGATAAAATTTTGCATATTATCGCTTCCGTAAATTTGCTTCATAAAAATTGACGAACCCGGAATTTCACCGTTTTCTACCTTTGAATAAATATCCCAGAACATTCCCTGTTGTTTTGGACTAAATGTCGTATTTATGGCTATGAGCCTAAAAACATTCTTTTCTACTTCCCGCGCTCCTTTTACAGTTCCAGATTTTTGCGCCCATAAATCCTGTGCCGCCGCGTATTGCTTCCAAAGTTCGGCACCTGCTTTTCCTTTTACTCCGAACTTTGTAATTCCAGACGACTGGACGTGTTTAAGCGCGGTGGGTGTATACTTTAACTTGGATAGAGATTTAATTCTTTTATTTGCCGCGGAAAAAACCTGCGACAGGTACTTTCTGGCTTCCTTCTCGGGCAGACGGCGGAGTTTCTGAACCCCCATTTGAAGAATCTCTTCTGTTGTTATTTTTGCCATTACGAACTACCCCCTTTATTTTATCCAGGTCGTCACTTTTGAGAATCTCCGAAACGTAAAATAAAAGTATCCGAGACGAAAAATTACGCCCACACTCAAAATTGGAAATATTCTGCTGTGTAGTATATAGACAATCCGCTACGTAATATTGAGAAACCCCCCGGTCTTTACGGGCTTCAGCGCAGATTTTAGAAATCTTTTTATAATCCATAAAACAAAAGGGAGTCCAGTCGACTGGACTCCCTTAGTCACCTCACTTTCAGAATCAGACGACGGTGATGGTGGTAACGTTGTTGCCGTTCTTGGTCTTGGCTTCGGTGAACTTCAACTTGACGCCGCCAGCCTTTGCCAGAGCGGTAGACGCCGCTTCGGGGTCGCCCGCGAACCCAGCCGCCCATGCCACGCACATCTTGGAGAGGACGGTGCCGCCGTTGTAATACTTGGTATCATCCTCTTTGAAGGTAACAACAGCGAAGGACTTGTCATCGACGGTGGCGAAGTCGAACGCATTGACGGTGATACCGTCAGGGAACTGCTGGATGAGGTCGTGGGTGGAGATTTTTTCGCGGTCATTCTGGAGTTTGGACAGCATGGTGGATTCGAGAGCGGTTTTACGGAAGTTGAACATAATATTATTTCCTTTCTGTGTGGCCGTCAGGCCGGTTTATTTATTCAGTCCAGACGCCTGGACACGAATCGGAATGAAATCGGGACATGACTGTTTCGTCACCGTTTCGGGACAATACAAATCATGGTGCGTGAGATTACAGCAGTAAACGTGCTTTAACTGCTCCTCACATCTCCAGCAGATACACTTGTAGTTGCAGTACTTCGCGCTAGGAATCATGGGGCAATCACCGCCGCTAAGTAGAAGGCTACGATACCGAAGGGCAAAGCGAGATAGGGAACGACTTCAAACTGGAACCAACGAAATTTATCTTTCATGAAAATTTACCTCAGGCGGGTTAAAATGTCAGGCGGGTATTTTTCTGGAACCGGTCCAGACGACTGGACTTGCCGCGACACTCACTGCATTCATAAATGCGCGGTAGTATCCAGCCAGAGATACTCCCAAAGTTGTTGACAACCTATGGTTGTAGGTCAACAACCTATGGTTGTAAATCCAGTTTATGCTAAAACTGGAAAATACTGGATACTGGCAGTCGTTTGATTCGAGTGCCAGTTGACTGTTAGCAGTTTGAGCTATAGAGTGCTAACAGTCCAGACAAATGGACTTATACCTGTTCATATGAACAAATCTGCATATGTTAGGGTCAAAATATGGCCGGCTCATGTTAGCCGGTCATATCCAGTAGTTCTCATTGGCCATTTGTCTGGCTTTCAAAATAATACTTATTGTATTTTTTATTTACTTCTGCAATAAGTCCCCCCACCGGAATATTTGCACAAATTATAAATGCAACGCAGGATATAAGAACATGTGATAACTCCTCTAATATCTCATTAGAAGCCCCCTCTCTCTTTCTTTCAAAATGCGACAGGGCTATAATTAGCTCTGCACATTCCTCTTTCAATATTAGACTTTGCGAGCCTTCATCACATTTTTTAAATAATTCAGCAGTTTCTAATACAGAATCGAATAAACTTTTCATTTAGTCACCTGCTTTTTGTCAAAAGAGGACCCGCCCATTTGAGCCGGTATTATTGGGTTACTTGCGCGGCGTAACGGTCAAAACGACCTTAGCACCGGGCGCGGTTGCCAACGGAAGCATCTTTTCGATACGAGTATGTACCATGCACAGCTTGCATTTCAGATTTTCGGACTTTACCGTTACGCTGCCGCCGTTCCCGTCCGGTGCGATGACTGCCACGTCAATTGTGTATACATCCGGCGGGAACTTGTCCGCCGTGTCCGCGGCGGTTGTTGCACCGTCGCCGCCGTTTTCGCTGTCAACCTCTTTAGATTCTGCGTCGGCGGCAATCTCTTTGCCGTTGAGCTTGTCAATCTGCTTTTTGAGCTTTTTAACGGATGTGAGAGCGTTTACTGTCCCGTCCGCTATGAACTTGCGCGCTTGCGTCTCGCTCTCGCAGGATTCAAGCAACTGCACCATCGCAGAAAGGCTGATTGCGTTACCATTGCTGTCTAGCGCAAGGTCGGCGTTACCTTTGAGGAACTTGCCCACGCGCTGAAGGTTCATAGCCTGCGACTTGCTGTACTTGCGCACTTGCTGGAGATAATCCGCGGCACTTGCAAGCCCCATAGCGGCGGATGTGCCGTCGTGGTCGGCGGTGTAAACCAGACACGCCATTTGAACACCTGCAAGGCGTCCCACGTTTTCCAGACGGGATACCGCGCCGTCAAAGGCCTGTACTTTGGGATTCTGCATAATGATTTCTTTTTGGTTAGCGGTCAATTTGTTGGTCTTTTCCATGGTGTTTTCCTTTCTGTCCAGTTGACTGGACTATACAAATTGTGCATAGGTATACTACAACTACTGGTTGTATATCCTACAACCTAACGTTTTGACTCCGGGATTCTGTTCTTGTTCTCTTTCCCTTTGTCTGTATATAGTATAGCACACTACTAC
>ENA-OPEE01002037-OPEE01002037.1-human-gut-metagenome-genome-assembly--contig:-NODE-2037-length-13363-cov-4.248347_pt1 | contig 13363 bp, 9 predicted proteins | sample MGYA00241263_ERZ501506 | MGnify/ENA primary metagenome ERZ501506 (study PRJEB25962, sample SAMEA2042626) | human gut metagenome | biome: human gut; feature: human-associated habitat; material: faeces...
GGTGCTGGTCGGCGGTGCGGCGGCTGCCGAGACGGTGCAATCCTCCGAAGGCACGGTGTATACCCTGCCGGCGAATGTTTCCCGCATCGAGGAGTACGCATTTTACGGCGACGGGGAACTGCGGGAAATCCGCATTCCGGAGGGCGTGACGGAAATCGGCGATTATGCTTTTGCAAACTGCTGGTATCTGACGGAAATCACGATTCCGGAGAGTGTGACCAAGATTGGCGCACATGCCTTTGACAGCTGCGTGAGCTTGAAAACGGTGCAGCTGTCCGACAACATCACCGAAATGGGGGAGAGCGCTTTTTATCGCTGCCTCAGCCTGCCGGAAATCACCCTGCCCGCGTCGCTGACGGGCATTTCGGCGCATATGTTCGAGAACTGCGAAGGACTGGTGACGGTCACGGTGCCGGAAGGGCTGCTGGAAATCGGTGATTCTGCCTTTGCAGGCTGCAAGAAGCTGGAAAACTGCGCCCTGCCGCCGAACCTGACGCGCGTCGGCAGCTACGCGTTCGACAAGTGTACGCTCTGGAACGCCGAGCTGCTGCCGGATACGCTGACGGAAATCGGCGAGTACGCCTTCCGCCAGTGCAAGAAACTGACAGAAGTGACGATTGGCGAAAAGCTGCTGAATGTCGGCGAGGGTGCGTTCTACGACTGCGACGGCATCAAAAAAGTGGACTGGCAGGCGAAAGTGACGCGCATTCCCGACCGCGTGTTCCAATCCTGCTACTATATTGAAACCGTGAAGCTGCCGGAAACAGTGACGGAAATCGGCGAGTACTCGTTCTATTCCTGCGGCTATTTGACGGACATTGGCACGTTTAAGCGGATGAAGCGCATCGGCGCTTGCGCGTTTTCAAACTGCAGAGCACTGGTGAATATCGGCACGCTGGACGCGATAGAGGAAATCGGCGGCGGCGCATTTATGCTCGACCAAAAGTTGGTACTTTCGCTGGATGGCTTGCAGCACCTGCGCATTATCGGCGGCTACGCGTTCGGCGGCTGCCCGAAAGTGACCGGACTGCGTGATTTGCCGGCGCTGGAAGAAATCGGCGCGAGCGCACTGGACAGCGCGAACATCCCGGAAGTTGCGAATCTGCCGCGCTTGCGGAGGATTGGCGCATCCGGTCTGTCCAATCGGTCGCTGGTGACGGTGGGCGACCTGCCCAGCTTGGAGTATATCGGCGACTCAGCGTTCCGGAATGCAACTTCGCTGACCACGTTCGGCGCAGCACCGAATGTGACGTACATTGGCGCGAATGCCTTTGAAGAATGCCGCAAACTGGAGACGCTTGGTTTGGATGGTGTTGCGGCAGAAATCGGAAGGGAAGCGTTCATCGCCTGCACTTCGCTGAAGTCGCTTGATTTGTCGAATGTCACCAGCATTGGGGAGAAGGCGTTCAGCTACTGCGGCACGCTGGAAACGGTGGTCAGCCTTGAATCCATCACCAGCCTTGGCAAGAATGCGTTTGAGGAATGCAGATCGCTGGTGACGGTCGGCAAAATCGGCAATCTGACGCGGCTGCCAAACGAAGTATTTAGGGAATGCAAAGCCCTTGCAAATGTCACCCTGCCGGATACGATGGAGACGATTGGCACAGCGGCGTTCAAGCATTGCTATGGTCTGCCTGAAATTGTGATTCCAGACAGCGTGACGATCATCGAGGAAGAAGCGTTTAGCGGCTGCGACTCGCTGAAGGAAATCATTGTGCCGGATTCTGTGGTAAAAATGGGCAATCATGTGTTTGGCGGATGCCGAAGCGCAACGCGGATTGTATTCCCGAAATACCTCACGTACCTGCCCGGCTCTGGTGTGAGCTTCTGCAACTATATGGTGGAATTTGTATTCCCAGAGAACGTGAAATCTATCAGCAATTACTTCTTCTATGGCTGCATTTCGCTGAAAGAAATCGTGATTCCGGATACGGTGACTACCATTGATTTCCGTGCTTTCTGGGATTGCACTTCCTTGACGCGCATCACGATTCCGGCTTCGGTCACGAAAATTGATTCGACAGCGTTTGACGGCTGCAAGAAGGACAAATTGGTGTGGGTGGTCACGCGCGGTTCGTATGCGGAAACGTACGCTAAGAAGAATTATTACCATTACGTATACGCGAAGTAAACCCTGTTGGGAGATTGCCCTGCGCAGTCTCCCGTTTTTTTGCGTCCAGCATTCCATAACATTACCCAACATTCGCCAAAATACCCCTTGATTTTTGCAGTGCTGCGTTGTACAATAATTTACAGGGGCGCAACCCTGCCCCCAAAGCTGCTGCAATGCAAAAGGAGTCGCCATGGGCAATTCGTATTCGCTGTTCCTGCGTCAGTCGTATCTCGACGCGTGGGGGGACTACCGCCGCTCGCTGCACAGGGCAGATTTCCCGGTCTGGGATTATATCATACTCACCGCGTCCAACGAGGCGCAGGCGAATGCGTATCGCCAGCAGATTGCCATTCGCCGGGCGAAAAACCTCCTGCCTGCGCGGACGCACTATGCCGTTCTGCCTGACCCGGACGGGCTGCGCGTGGGCAGCGGCGGCGCGACGCTCAATGCGCTTCGTTATGTCTGCACGCAGGAAGGCACATTTGCGGGCAAGCGCATTCTGTGCATCCATTCAGGCGGGGACAGCAAGCGCGTGCCGCAGTACAGCGCGTGCGGCAAGCTGTTTTCGCCTGTCCCGCGTGAGCTGCCCAACGGCAGGCGCTCGACGCTGTTTGACGAGTTCATCATTGGCATGAGCGGCGTGCCATCGCGGATTCGGGACGGGATGCTTGTGCTGTCGGGAGATGTGCTGCTGCTCTTCAATCCGCTGCAGATTGATGCGCCCGCATCCGGCGCGGCGGCGATTTCCTTCAAAGAGGACGTGGAAACGGGCAAGAACCACGGCGTGTTCCAGATGGATGAACAGGGCAATGTTGGCGAGTTCCTGCATAAACAGACGGTGGAGACGCTGACGAGCCGAGGGGCGGTCAATGCGCAGGGCAAGGTGGATATTGACACCGGCGCGGTGCTGTTCAGCGCAGATTTGCTGGCGGATTTGTATACGCTGGTGGATACGCCCGCAAAGTTTGCGGCTTTTGTGAATGACCGCGCGCGGCTGTCCTTCTATGGTGATTTCCTCTATCCGCTGGCAAGCCGTTCGACCTTGGAGCAGTTCTACCGCGAAAAGCCGGATGGCTCGTTCACTGAGGAGTTGCACGCCTGCCGCACCGCTGTCTGGCAGGTGCTGCGGAAGTATCGGATGCGTCTGCTGCGGCTGGCGCCCGCGTCGTTCATTCACTTTGGCACGACGCATGAACTGCGTACGCTGATGACAGATGGCGTGTCGGCGTACAGCTTCTTGGACTGGAAAAAGTGTGTGTCCGGCTGCTGCTCATCGGCGAATTATGCGCTGAATAACGCGATGGTGGAGGAGGGCTGCTGCATCCATGACGATTGCTATCTGGAGGACAGCCATGTGATGGGCAGCGCGATTATCGGCAGCGGTACGGTGCTTTCGCATGTTACAGTCAGCGGAAAGAACATTCCGGCGAATGTCGTCCTGCACAGCCTGAAGTTGACGGACGGGCGCTTTGTGACGCGGATTTACGGCGTGGCGGACAATCCGAAGGAAGGCACGTTCTTGGGCGGCTCAATGGCTGCGTTCGGGAACGTGTGGGATGGGGATGACCATTCGCTGTGGCAGGCGAAAATCTACCCAGTCTGCGATTCTATGGCGGAATCGGTGGATGCGGCGCTGAATGTCTACGCGCTGGCAATGGGCGCGGGGGATTATGATGCGTGGGCATCGGCGGAGCGCGTCAGCCTGTGCAGCTCGTTCAACAGCGCGGACACGGCGGCGATTCTGGAATGGGAGACGCACCTGCGCAAAGCCGTGAAGGTCGAGCGCTTCTTGTCTGTGATTCGCCGCGGCGGCACAATCGAGGAAGCGAAGGAAATTTTTCAGGATGCTGCCATCAGCGCCTATCAGCGCCGCCTGATTGCGGAAAAGGCGGCATCGGCAGACGTGTTCACACGGATGCGAATCTTCTACTGCCTCGGTAAAGTACTGGGTGATTCGCAGGAAGGGGAGGCGTACATCAAGCGGGCTTTTGAGGAGATTCAGCGCATGGTGCTTGCGGGCGCGGCAGCGCACGGCACGGGGCTTTGCGCACATCATCAGCCAGTGGAAGAAGAAGCAGCGGTGCGTCTGCCGCTGCGGGTCAACTGGGGCGGCGGCTGGAGCGATACGCCGCCGTACTGCAACGAAAAGGGCGGAACGGTGCTCAATGCCGCGATTCTGCTGGGCGGCGAGTATCCCGTGGAGGTGCATGCGCGCCGTCTGCCGAAGCCGATGGTCGTGCTGGAAAGCGCGGATATGGGCGCGCGCGGGGAATTCACGGCAATTTCGGACTTGCAGGAGTGCCACAATCCCTACGACCCGTTTGTGCTGCACAAGGCAGCGCTGATTGCCTGCGGCGTGATTCCGCGCGAGGGCGGCGAATTGACGGATATTACGGCGAAAATCGGCGGACTGTACGTCTCTACGCAGATGCACGGCGTGCCGAAGGGTAGCGGTCTGGGCACGAGCAGCATTCTTGCGGGCGCGTGCGTCAAAGCGCTTTTCCAGTATTTCGGCGTGGCGCACACGGAGGACGATTTGTATGAGCACGCCATGTGCGTCGAGCAGATTATGTCCACCGGCGGTGGCTGGCAGGATCAAGTCGGCGGCATGACGCCGGGACTGAAGCTCATCACCGCGCCCGCGGGCATTCAGCAGAAGCTGAACGTCCGCCATATCGCTCTGTCGGAGGACACCAAGGCGGAACTGAACGCGCGTTTCACCCTGATTTATACCGGCCAGCGCCGCCTTGCGCGGAATCTCCTGCGCGATGTGGTGGGCCGCTACATCAGCAATGCGCCGGATAGCCTGTACGCGCTGGAGGAAATTCAGCGAATCGCCGTGATGATGGCGTTTGAACTGGAGCGCGGGCATGTGGATGACTTCGCGAAGCTGCTGAATCGCCACTGGGAGCTTTCCAAGACGATTGACGCGGGCAGCACCAACACCTGCATAGACCAGATTTTTCTTGCGATTGACGACCTGATTGACGGGCGCATGATTTGCGGAGCGGGAGGCGGCGGATTCCTGCAGGTGCTGCTCAAGCGCGGCGTGACGAGGGAGCAGCTGAACGCGCGCCTGCATGATACATTTCAGGACTGCGGCGTGGACGTGTGGGACTGCACATTGGTTTAAGGAGGTACGATCATGCTGAAGGGCATTTCCCCGCTGATTTCGCCGGAACTGCTGAAAGTGCTGTGCGAGATGGGGCATGGGGACGAGATTGTGCTGGCGGACGCGAATTTCCCCGCAGAAAGCATGGGGCAGCGCGTCGTTCGTGCGGATGGCATCGGCGCGACGGAACTGCTGCGCGCGATTCTGCCGCTGTTCCCGCTGGATCAATATGATGAAAGCAATTTTGTGCTGATGTCGGTTGTGCCGGGCGACCCAATAGAACCCGTGATTTGGGACGAATACCGCGCGACGCTGACGGCTTATGAGCCGGACGCGAAAATCCAGACAATCGACCGCTTTGCCTACTACGAGCGCGCGAAAAAAGCGTACTGCATTGTCGCGACAGGCGAAAGCGCGCAGTACGCAAACATCCTGCTGAAGAAAGGTGTCATTCGGCAGCATTGCAAATGATATGAAACCCAAGATTACACTGACAATGGTTTCTATCCTCCTGTGCTTTTTGAAAGTTACTTCTTTATAATGGCAGTGTATCTATTTTCAAGGATGGCTGACGAAAAGCTGCAAGCAGGAGGAGATTCCGCAGCGCGAAACCACGCCGTTCCATCCGTACAGCCCCTACACGGTGGCGAGGCAGTGCGGCTTCTGGATGGTGAACGCATAAATTGGTATATGCTGTCTCATGAAACGGAAGCAATGCCAAAACTACTGGAGGTGGAGGATGCCGGATGAGTAAAGTGCTTCTGATTACGAATATCCCTGCGCCGTATCGGGTAGATTTGTTCTACTATATGCAGACGCATCAGCAGACGCACGAGTTTTTCGTCATTTACACGAATCGCAATGAGGACAACCGGCAGTGGGTGATTGACGAGCGCAAACTCCTGCAATCGACGATTCTGGAATCCAAAATCATCAAGCGCAAGGGCGAAGGGGATGTGCACTACCTGCATATTCCGCAGCACCTGACGAGGGAAATCACGCGCATCAACCCGGATGTGGTGATTGCGTGGGAGTACAACCCGTCCGCGCTGAAAGCATTGCTCTGGTGCAAGCGCCACGGCAGGAAGTTCATCCACCTCACGGACGGCACGCTGCGTTCGGAGCGGAACATCGGGCGCGTGCAGAAGCTCATGCGGCATATCATCATCCATCATGCCGATGCGTGCATTGCCAGCAGCACCAAAGCGAAGGAAAAGCTGCTGCACTGGGGCGTGCCGGAGCGGAAAATCTTCCTTAGCCTACTGACGGTGGACATTTCGCGCTTCCAGTTTGTCGAAAAGCGCGAAAATCAGCATACGCTGCTGTATGTCGGCAGCATCATCCGCCGAAAGGGGATTGACTTGCTCTTCCGCGCGCTGCCGAAGCTGCATCAGCCGTTTGAACTGCTGATTGTCGGCGACGGCGAGGCGGAGGAGAAGGCGAAATTGATGGCGATGGCGGAAGAAACGCACGTTGCGCAGCACATTCGCTGGCTGGGATTCCAGTCTGGCGAGCCGCTGGCGGATGCCTATCGCCGGGCGAGCGTGTTTGTTCTGCCGACTCGCGAGGACTGCTTCGGGCTGGTGCTGCTGGAAGCGCTCTGCTCCGGTACGCCGATTGTCGCGTCGAAGTATGCCGACGGCGCGTATGACACCGTGCATCCGGGCGAAAACGGGCTGATTGTTGACCCGGAGGATGCCGACGCGCTGGCGGAAGCCATCGACAGCATTCTGGGCAGCGAGGAAATTCAGCGGCGCTATTCGCAGAACTGCCGCCAGTATATTCCGCAATTCGAGTTTGAGGCGGTCATGCAAGGGTATCTGCAGGCGATTGCGTTCGTCACATCAGGCAACAAATAACATCAAACTGCTGTACTTTTGTGGCAGTTTTTTTGTTCCGCCGCTTGACAGTGGTGCTATAATAGGCGTGATGAAGCGCCACACCTTCATCCGAAAAGAGGAAATTAGTATGAAAACAACGCATCACGGTCAAATGTCGGAGTCTTTCCTGACAGCCGTCTTTTTGTCCTTGTCAGGCGGCTTGCAGGATGCGTATACCTACTTGTTTCGCGGCAAAGTGTTCGCCAACGCGCAGACGGGCAACATCGTTCTGCTCAGCGCGCATATTATGGACGGGCAGTGGGGGATGGTACTGCACTACTTCATCCCGCTGTGCGCGTTTGCCTTCGGTGTACTGGTGGCGGAGAGAATGCGCGAGCGTTTCCGCTCCATGCAGCGCCTGCACTGGCGGCAGCTGGTCGTGCTGGGAGAAATGCTCCTGCTGCTGATTGTCGGCTTCCTGCCCGAAAGCTGCAATCTGCTGGCGAACGCCATCGTGTCGTTCTCCTGCGCGATGCAGGTGCAGGCGTTCCGCAAGGTGGACGGCTATGCGTTTGCCAGCACGATGTGCATTGGCGACCTGCGCAGCGGTGTCGAGGCGTTCTGCATTTGGAGCAAAACGCACGAACCGCACGCGAAAGATCGGATGCTGCGTTACTTCGGCATCATCCTGCTCTTTGCGCTGGGCGCGGGCATTGGCAGCGTCAGTGCAGGGCGCATCGGCGCACATGCCATCTGGATTTCGTGCCTGCTGCTGCTGGCAGCCTTCGCACTGATGTTCATCCGCGAGGATCTGGAGCAGAATCCGCTTATCGAAAAGGACATCAGCGCGATTCGCAAGGAAACGGCGGAAATCGACCGAACGCTCAAGCAGGAACTGAAAGAAGAGCATCGGGAATTGAAGGAGAACGCAACTCACAAACGGTAATATAAATAGGAAGTCCGCCGCCGCAAACAGTCTTGCCGCGGCGGATTTTTCTGCGCGCAGACGCAGCTAAATTTGTCCAATCTGGTTATGCTAAGAAATCGTTTTTCCCGTATTGCAAATTCCGAATCTCGGTGCTATAATGTGCATGGTTTCCCCAAAAGTAACTCACGGAAGCGAGGTATAATATGAAGCAAGAGAAGAAAAACAGCCGTGTACGGCTCATCCTTGTGATGATCGTACTGCTGGCGGCCTTGCTTGCAGCCATCTTTCTGACTGACCCCGGCGGAGAAAAAACCGAGTCCATTCAGGCAGTCATGAAGGATGCCGTGCTGCATGAAGACAACCAGATGGCTTTTCTGGGCATGAGGGTGAATCCATCGGTCATTTCCGACTGGGTGGTTACGGGACTGCTGCTGGTTGTGGCGGCGCTGCTGCGAATTTTCGCAATTCCGCACTTCAAGCTCGTTCCCGGCAAGCTGCAAAGCGCACTGGAAGCGCTGGTTTCGTTCTTCCGGGATATGGCGAAGTCCTACAGCCCGCACCGCAACGGGTTCCTCGGCGTGTACATATTCAGCGCGGGAATGTACATCGCGGTTGGTACGCTCTTTGAACTGCTGGGCATTCAGAGCGTGACGACGGAGGGAATGTCAATGTCCCTGCCTGCGCCGCTGTCTGACATCAATGCGGCAATTGCGATGGGTCTGATGTCCTACGGCGTCATCATGTCCGGCGGCATTGCCAGCAATGGCGGACGCGGCATCCTGCTCACGCTGAAAGAATTTTCCCTGCCCATCTCCATGAGCTTCCGACTTTTCGGCGCGCTGCTGAGCGGTCTGCTGGTGTCGGAACTGGTGTACTACACGATTTCTCTGAGCTTCGTGCTGCCGGTGCTTGTGGGCGTTCTGTTCACGATTCTGCACGCGCTCATCCAGACCTACGTTCTCACTATGCTGACCGCCAACTACTACGGCGAGGTCAGCGAACCGCCGAAGAAAAAGGCGAAGAAGGAAAAGAAGCCCGCCGGTGCTGTTCCGGCGGTGAATTGATTTGAGGAGGATTTTGATTATGAAGAAGTTTGCAAGCGTTCTCGTTCTGGCTCTGATGGCTGTGCTGATGCTCTCCGTGTTTGCCCCCGCGCTGGCTGAAGAAGCGGCTGCGGCAGCGACTGACAGTGCGATTCCCGCGAAGGCGATTGCGGCCGCGATTGCGATTGCGGCGGCTGCTGGCGCAGGCGCTATTGCAATGGGCATTTCCATCGGCAAGGCGACGGAGGCAATTTCCCGTCAGCCCGAAGCGACCGACAGCATCCGCGGCAGCCTGATGATTGGTCTGGTCTTCATCGAAACGGCTATCATTTACGCTCTGATTGTTGCGATTCTGGTCGTTTTCGTTCTGTAATTTCTTTGAGCAGGAAAGGGAACAGACGGCTATAAACGTCTGTTCAGTCAGGTGAAGATATGCCGCTGAATATCAATTTCCAGCAGATTCTGCTGCACATGTTCAATTTCGTGATTCTGGCGTTCGGGCTGTACATGCTGCTGTATAAGCCGGTTGTCGCCTTCATGAAGAAGCGCGAGGATCACTTTGCTGATTTGGAGAAGCAGGCGCAGGAAGCAAAATCGCAGGCGGAAGCGACGCTGGCGGAGTATAACGCGAAGCTGGCGGGTGCGGATGAAGAAATCCGCCAGAAGAACGCCGCTGCCGCGCAGGAAGCTGACCGTCAGCGTCAGGAGCGGATGCAGCGCGCACAGGCAGACGCGGACAAGCTGCTCAAGAATGCCCGCGGTGCCGCCGAGCAGGAGCGCAATGCCATGCTCGAAGGCGCGAAGAAGGACATTGCCCAGATGGTTGTGTCCGCTACGGGCAAACTGATGGACAAGGAAAACGACCCCGCGTTCGACAAGGCACTCTATGACAGCTTCCTGAAGGCTGCGCAGGAGGAGAATGACCATGACTGATACGAAGCAGAGCCGTCTGACGGCCACGCTGCTTTGCGTCACGCCGCCGGATGAGCATCAGGAGCAGGGCATCCGCGTCTTCCTCCAGAAAAAGTATGGCGAAGACGTCGCGTTGACCATCCAGCAGGATGCCTCGCTGAAGAGCGGCTTCCAGCTGCATGTGGGGAGCGAGGTCTACGACTGGAGCGCGAAGGGGCGCATGGAGCAGTTCCGCCAGCAGGTGGAGCAGCTTGTGGCGAAGAACACGCGCAAGGACATCATTCCGCTTCTGCGCAGCAGCATCGACGAGTTCCGTCTGCTTGCCAAGAGCAGCGAAGTCGGGACGGTCAAGTCCATTGGCGACGGCATTGCGGTTGTCGAAGGGCTGGAACATGCCGCGTATGGCGAAATCCTCATGTTTGACAACGGTATCAAAGGCATGGTGCAGGATCTGCGCCGCAACGAGACGGGCTGCATCCTGTTTGACAATGCCGATGATATTTCCGCGGGCAGCAAGGTTGCGCGCACGGGCAAGACCGCGGGTGTTCCCGTGGGCGACGCGTTCCTTGGCCGCGTGGTGGACGCGCTCGGACGCCCGATTGACGGGGGAGACGCGATTCCGGCGGACGGCTATCGCCCAGTGGAAGAACCAGCGCCCGGCATCATCGACCGTCAAAGTGTTGATACGCCGATGGAAACAGGACTGCTGTCCATCGACGCCATGTTCCCGATTGGCCGCGGTCAGCGCGAACTGATTATCGGCGACCGTCAGACGGGCAAAACGGCGATTGCACTGGACGCCATGCTGAATCAGAAGGGCAAGAACGTTATCTGCGTGTACGTTGCCATTGGTCAGAAGGCGTCGAGCGTTGCCCAGCTGGTGGAAAATCTGCGCAAGCGCGACGCAATGGACTACTGCGTCGTCGTCAGCGCAACGGCGGGCGAAGCGGACACCATGCAGTACATTGCGCCTTACGCGGGCTGCGCAATGGCGGAATATTACATGCACAAGGGTCGCGACGTGCTGATTGTCTATGACGACCTCTCCAAGCACGCCATTGCCTACCGTGCCATGAGTCTGCTGCTGGAGCGCGCGCCGGGCCGTGAGGCGTATCCGGGCGACGTGTTCTACCTGCATTCCCGTCTGCTGGAGCGCTCGGCGCACCTGAGCGACAAGCTCGGCGGCGGCAGCATGACCGCGCTCCCGATTGTCGAGACGCAGGCGGGCGACGTGTCCGCGGATATCCCGACGAACATCATTTCCATCACCGACGGTCAGATTTTCCTCGAAAGCGACCTGTTCTTTGCGGGTCAGCGCCCGGCAGTCAATGTCGGTCTGTCCGTGTCCCGTGTTGGCGGCGCGGCGCAGACGAAGGCGACGAAGAAAGCGACCGGCAGCTTGCGCCTGGACTTGGCGCAGTACCGCGAGATGGAAGTATTTACGCAGTTCTCCAGCGATTTGGATGACAGCACGAAGGAACAGCTGCACTATGGGCAGGGTCTGATGCGCATCCTCCGCCAGAAGCAGTATCATCCGCTGAGTATGCACCAGCAGGTCATTGTGCTGGTGTGTGCGATGGGGCATGTACTGTCGAAGGTGGCAGTGAAGGATGTGACGGACTTCCGCGATGCGCTGCTTGATCACTTCGAGCAGGAACATTCCGACCTCTGCCGTTCGCTGGAAGACGAAAAGGTGCTGACGGACGATATGAAGCAGGAGATTCTGCGCATCGCGGAGAAATATCTCGCCGCGAACGCTGAGCGCTTCAGGAAGGAGTAATCCATGCCGAGCGCAAAGGAAATCAAAAGCCGCATCGCCAGCATCAAGGATACACAGAAAATCACCAACGCCATGTACCTGATTTCCTCCACGAAACTGCGGAAGGCGAAGAACGAGCTGAACCGTACCCGCCCGTACTTCGACGCGCTCAAAGGCGAAATCAAGCGCATCTTCCGCACTGTTCCGGACGTGGACAGCCGCTACTTCTATCCGCCGGCGGGTGCGCCGAAGCTGGAAGGGGAGTACGCCTGCCTTGTCATCACGGCGGATAAGGGCATGGCGGGCGCGTATAACCACAATGTGCTGAAAATTGCGCGGGAAATGCTGCATGAGCATCCGGAGACGGAGCTGTTCGTCGTGGGTGAATATGGCCGCCAGCACTTTGCGCAGGCGGGCATCCCGATTGAGAAGTCCTTCCTCTATCCCGCGCAGAATCCGACGCTGCACCGCGCACGCGAAATTTGCGATATCCTGCTGGAACGCTACGACAATGGCGAGTTCCAGAAATTGTTCATTGTCTATACCGATATGAAGAACAGCCTGAGCGCCGAAGCGACCAGCACGCGCCTTCTGCCCTTTCACCGGGGTGATTTCGCGTCCGTCGCCGCGCCGGGCAGTGTTCACTTTGAGTTTACGCCCGGCGTTGAGGCGGTGCTGGACAACGTCATCCGCAGTTATATCACGGGTTTCGTGTACAGCGCGCTGGTGGACAGCTTCTGTGCGGAACAGAACGCCCGCATGACCGCTATGTCCTCCGCCGGGGAAAATGCCGACAAGATGCTTGCATCGCTCTCGGTGCAGTATAACCGCGTGCGTCAGGCGTCGATTACGCAGGAGATTACCGAGGTATCCTCCGGCGCAAAGGCACAGAAAAGAAAGAAGGTGCAGTCATGCTGAGCTATGGCAAAATCGTGCAGGTGTCCGGCCCTGTGGTGGACTGTGAGTTTCAGGAGGGACAGCTGCCGAAGATTCGCGAAGCACTGCGCGTCCAAGTGGAAGACGAAGTGCGCACCATGGAAGTGGCGCAGCACATGGATGAACATACTGTCCGCTGCATCATGCTGGCACCCAGCGAAGGGCTTTCGCGCGGCATGACGGTGGAGGCGACTGGACGCGGCATCAGTGTTCCTGTCGGCGACGCGACCCTGGGGCGTATGTTCAACGTCCTGGGCGACCCGATTGACGGCGGCGAGGCGCTTCCGGCATCCACCGAAAAATGGAGCATCCACCGCCAAGCGCCGTCCTTTGCCGAGCAAAGCCCGGTCGTGAGCATTCTGGAAACCGGCATCAAGGTCATTGACCTGCTGGAGCCGTATGCCAAGGGCGGCAAAATCGGCCTGTTCGGCGGCGCTGGCGTCGGCAAAACGGTTCTGATTCAGGAGCTGATTACCAACGTCGCGTCCGAACATGGCGGCTATTCCATCTTCACCGGCGTTGGCGAGCGCAGCCGCGAGGGCAACGACCTGTGGAACGAGATGATGGAAAGCGGCGTCATTTCCAAGACGGCGCTGGTCTTTGGGCAAATGAACGAAGCGCCGGGTGTGCGTATGCGCGTGGCGCTGTCCGGGCTGACGATGTCGGAGTACTTCCGCGACGTGGAGCATAAGGACGTGCTGCTGTTCATCGACAACATCTTCCGCTTTGTGCAGGCGGGT
>ENA-OPEE01002038-OPEE01002038.1-human-gut-metagenome-genome-assembly--contig:-NODE-2038-length-13358-cov-6.892280_pt1 | contig 13358 bp, 10 predicted proteins | sample MGYA00241263_ERZ501506 | MGnify/ENA primary metagenome ERZ501506 (study PRJEB25962, sample SAMEA2042626) | human gut metagenome | biome: human gut; feature: human-associated habitat; material: faeces...
TGTACCTCATAACATATCAAGCATTACACAGTCCAACTTTTCGTCCGCATGCCCATGTGGTGGTGGAATTTAAAATTTCATTTTTGGTACCTGTTGTGAATATAAAAAATAGTGGCATGTCACAGCAATCTATTATATAATGTCTAACAGGCGGTACAAAAATACAATATATTAATATATCAGACATAATTGCTGTATGAACAGCTGTATATAAGGCCGAAGAAAAGAGATAATTTACATGGAGGAATACAATATGTACGAATACGATGACGAGGTTTTAGACACATTTTTAAAGAAACAGACACAGCTTTTTAGTGAGGAGGTCGCAGATACTCCGGAGGCTGCAGAGGAATTTTTAGAGGACTGCATGGCTGTGGTATGTAAGAATATAAAAGAAGTAAGAGATTACTTTGATGAGGCAGGCTCAGATATTTCGGGCATGTCAGATGATGAGCTTATGGACCAGAGTGAGGTCTTTGCCATTGCGGACGGCAGATTCCTTGTTGTGGAAGGATAGCAGGTATGAAGTATTTTAAGAAAACGATGTGTATGCTGCTTGCATCAGCGACACTTCTCACCGGCTGCAGTATTGGTGGCAAGGAGATAGTGCTTGATATAAATACCACGAACAGTCATACAGTTTTTTCCGTGGACAACATGAAGTGCGATAAGACGGAGGCACTCATATATTTAGCCAATTACAAAAATCTGTATGGCACTATGTATGATGTAAACCTGCTTGAGACAGATGATGCGTCGAACGTGGAAAAATATATCAGGGATGTCACTGTTGATGAGCTGACGCGCATATACTGCATGGTTTCAATTGCAAAGCAGAAGAAGATTACACTTACAGACAAGGAGAAGAGTAGTGTGTCAAAGGCTGCAAAGGAATACTATGACTCATTAAACGAAGCTGAAAAGAAATTCACAAAGGCTGATTTATCAGACATTGAGAGCGCATACGAGCATTATGCGATTGCGCAAAAGCTGTATAATTCTCTATCGAAAGGCGTTGATACAGAGGTGAGTGATGAGGATGCAAGAGTTATCCATATACAGAAAATCTTTGTAAAGAGCAAGGAGAGCGCAGATTCTGTGAGCCAGAAGCTTTTGTCAAAGGAAGATTTTGCAGCAGTTGCATCAGGCAGCAGTGAGGACAGCCAGACAGAGCTGTATGCTGCAAAGGGAACTCTGCCACAGGAGGTTGAGGCTGTAGCATTTGAGCTTGGCGATGGAGAGACATCTGATATGATAAGCACAGATGACGGCTACTATTTCATCAAGTGTATATCCAAGCTGGACCGGGAAAAAACAGAGCAGAACAAGGTCACTATACTGCAAAAGAGACAACAGGAGCAGTTTAATGATGACTACGAGCACTTTGTAAAAAAAGCAGGCTTTAGTTTAAACAGTGACCTGTGGGATTCAATCAGTATAAAGGATGAAAAGGATGTGAAAACAAGCTCATTTTTTACTGTGTACAATAAATACTTTCAGGCCGACAATTGAACAGGCAGATAATAATTAATAATAGACAGGAGCATATAATATGGACTGGGAATTTGACATCCTATATGCAATTCAGAGCATCAGAACACCGTTTTTAGACAAGCTAATGGCGTTTTTATCCACCATCGGAAATGCAGGCGTATTGTGGATTGTGATAGGTGTAGTGCTTTGTATTTCAAAAAAATACCGTCGTGGAGGTATGCAGATGCTTTCGGCAGAGCTTTTGAGCTTTATAGTGGGCAATCTGATAATAAAAAATATGGTCGACAGATTGAGACCATGTCAGATAGATAAGACAGTCAGTCTTATTGTAAAGATACCGTTTGACTCATCATTTCCTTCGGGACACACGTTAAACGGCATAACAGCGGCAGTGACACTTATGTTTATAGACAAAAGAATGGGAATACCGGCGATTGTACTTGCGGTACTTATAGCGTTTTCGCGTATGTACAACTTCATGCATTTCCCAACGGATGTCCTGGCAGGCGCAGTGCTTGGAGTGGTATCGGCTGTGTTTGTAAACTTTTTGTTTAAGAGAGCCGGTAATTAATAAAAAGCTGTACACATGCAGGTCTATGAAACCTGCATAGTGTACAGCTTTTTTATGTGATGTTAACAGTAAAATTACTTTGTTGGATTACTTTGTGAGAAGAAGCATGATATCATTACTTCTCTTTACAAATTTAGTCATCTGGTCAACTGAAAGCGGCTGGTTAGAAAGCATTGCAAGGTCGTAAAGCTGCTCAGCAAACATTGGAACGTGCTCAGAATCCTTATTGTCTAAGATGTACTTTACAAGCTCGTTATTGGCATTTAATGTGAGTGTCTGGTCAGCAGCAAACATGCTTGGATCCATTCCACCCATGCCTCCAGCTGCGTACATCTTCATCATATCCTGCATACGTCTGCCCTGCTCTGAGAGTGTGAGCACAGATGCTACATCTGCGTTCTTAAGGTTTTCTACCTTTACAGTGAGCTTGTCGTTGTTCAAAGCTTTCTTGAATACCTCTGAGAGAGTAGTGGTTGCCTCTGTGAGGTCTGCACCGGATTCATCCTTGAGAGACTCTGTGAGGTCTGCATCTATTCTCATGAACTTGTAGTGGTCATTTCTCTGCTCAAGCTGTGTGATGAATGAGGTATCGATATTGTGGTCAAGAATAACAGCGTTCATGCCCTGCTCCTTGAACAGCTTGATATACTGACCCTGCTGTACTACATCTGTGACATAGTAAACTGTATTTTTCTCAGGCTCCTTGTTTTCATCAGAGGCATTTGCATCAGTATTGTCAGCTTTCTTTGTATCATCAGAAGCATCGGCACTTTCCGCATCTGTTTTTTCATCTTCCGCAACAGGTGCGAGCAGCTCAGGAAGAGTCTGATACTTGTCATTGATGTCCTTGAAAAGAATATAGTCGTTTATCTTGTCACAGAACTTCTCGTCCTTTAAGCAGCCAAACTTGATGAATGGGCTGATGTCATCCCAGTATTTCTCATAGGCTTCCTTATCTGTCTTGCACATACCGATGAGCTTGTCAGCTACTTTCTTGGTGATGTACTCAGAAATCTTCTTTACGAAGCCATCATTCTGGAGAGCAGAACGTGATACGTTAAGCGGTAAATCAGGACAATCTATAACACCCTTAAGGAGCATCAAAAACTCAGGAATGACCTCCTTGATATTGTCTGCGATAAATACCTGGTTGTTGTAAAGCTTAATAGTTCCCTCGATTGAGTCGTACTCTGTGTTGATCTTAGGGAAGTAGAGGATACCCTTTAAGTTGAAAGGATAGTCCATATTCAGGTGAATCCAGAAAAGAGGCTCCTTGTAGTCTAAGAATACCTTTCTGTAAAACTCCTTGTATTCCTCGTCGGTACACTCATTCGGGTTCTTGGTCCAAAGTGGGGTTGTATCATTGAGCGGAACAGGGCGCTTAACGATTTTAAGCTGATCCTTTGCAGGAGATACCTCTACCTGCTCCTTCTCGCCCTTGTCATTTTCTTTTTCCTCGTACTTGGCGTCCTCATGGATTTCCTCGATGACAGTGTCAGTATCACGCTTGTCGGCCTTGTCTATTGTCTCGTACTCTTCAGGAGCATTTTCTTTTGCAAGGTAAATCTCAGTAGGCATGAAAGAACAGTACTTCTCGATAACCTCACGTGCGCGGTACTCGTTTGCGAACTCAAGACAGTCGTCGTTTAAGTAGAGAGTAATCTCTGTTCCGACGTCGTCCATGTCGCCATCCTCCATGTTGTACTCTGTGCCACCGTCACATGACCAGTGTACAGGTGTAGAGCCTTCTTTATAAGAGAGAGTATCAATTGTTACCTCGTCAGCTACCATGAATGCTGAGTAGAAGCCGAGACCGAAATGACCGATAATCTGGTCATCATTTGACTTGTCCTTGTATTTCTCGATGAAGTCGGTAGCACCTGAAAAAGCGATACGGCTTATGTATTCCTCAACCTCATCAGCTGTCATACCAAGACCGTTATCTATAATCTTTATTGTTTTTTCGTCAGGGTTTACGAGCACCTGAATCTTGCCCTTATAGTCTGCAGGAAGGGAATATTCACCCATCATGTCGAGCTTTTTGAGCTTAGTGATGGCATCGCAGCCGTTTGAGATGAGCTCACGATAGAAGATATCGTGGTCTGAATATAACCATTTCTTTATAATAGGGAACAGGTTGTCGCTGTCAATTGAAAGATTGCCGTGTTTTTCTGTCATTTTTACACACTCCTTGTTTTTTATTTTACATTTACGTTACGCCGCGGCTATAGGCTGTGAGGTTGCGTGTATCAGACAATAATTCCTCAGAGAAAATATGAAGTCAGCCACAGGATTTTGTATGGATAGTTTGTGGCATGCTTTTGTTTGTGCCATTTTGTCAGGTAATGGAACCCTGTGGCAGTTCATATTTTCTCTTCAGAACAACTGTCTGCTACCTGCAATGTTAGCTTATTTCCGCGAATGTAGGTCATTAAAAGATGATCAAATCAGTTAGACTTATTTAATCATTTGATAGCATTTAAAGGTTTATCTGTTAAATAAACACAATATGATAATAAGTCTGTAATTCGGAAAAGTCAATAGAAAATTAGCACTCAAAAATAGCGAGTGCTAACAAAATGACAGAAAACCGCATGGATTGGGCATTTTTGGAATTGTGAAAAGTTTATAAACTTATTTTTCACTGGACATTGTGGCGTAAAAATGCTAGGATTTATTTTATAAAATATAGATATAAGGAGACTGATATGTTACAAGCAGGTATTAAAGGTAAGAAAGAGATTACAGTGACTTTGGATAAGACAGCGAAGGCTATGGGAAGCGGCACGATGGATGTGTTTGCTACTCCGGCTATGATTGCGCTGATGGAGAATACAGCTTTTGAGAGTGTTGCGTCTGAGCTTGAGGAGGGAAGTGGTACTGTCGGTACTGCGCTTGATATTAAGCATGTTTCGGCTACACCGGTTGGCATGAAGGTGACTTGTGAGTCGGAGCTTGTGAAGGTGGATGGTAGAGCGCTCACTTTTTCTGTAAAGGCTTTTGATGAGGCAGGACTCATTGGTGAGGGTACTCATGAGCGTTTTATAGTATTTGAGGAGAAATTCCAGAAGAAGGCAGATGACAAAGCAAAGTAGACCGGATTTAGGTAGTAAAACACCGGAAATCAAAACGGAGAAACGTAAGGCCGTAGGTGGTGATTGTAAAGAATCTAACATCGAAGAAAAAAGTGCGAGGAAATACAGCAGAAGATGGGATATCATTGTGACAGCCTTTGATTTTGTGACCAATTTTTCAGAGAGCTCTATTTCTGCATACGCAGGGCAGGCAGCCTTCTTTTTGATGCTGTCGTTTTTCCCGTTTTTATTGTTTTTCTTTTCGCTGCTGAGCTGGACACCGCTTACAGAGGCTGATTTTTTGATGTGGGCGAGCTCGTTTATTCCGGAGTCGTTTGGTGACATCATGAAGGATCTGGCCAGTGAGGTGTATGCAAGCGGCACAGGCAGGCTTTCTATCACGATGATTACAGCCGTGTACTTAAGCTCAAAGGCTTTTATTTCGTTTCAGCTTGGACTTGATGATATGTACCATGTGAAGGAAAACAGAAATTTTATTTTGCGGCGCATATATTCGGTGCTTTACAGTATCGTTTTTGCACTGGCGCTCATTTTTTTACTGGGTATCATGGTGTTTGGAAATATGCTCAGGAAGATGTATTTTTCGAATGTTCATCATATAATTGGAAGTATAATAGGCAGTGTGGTCGATTATCGTCTGGTAATCTGCCTGCCGGTGCTTATTTTATTTTTCTGGGTGATTTATGTGTTTCTGCCAAACAAGAAGCAGAGGGCAAAGTACCAGCTGCCGGGAGCGGTATTTGCGGCGGCTGCATGGATGATTTTTTCGGGAATCTTTTCTGTGTACGTGGATAAATACAATAATTATTCTTCATTTTATGGCACAATGACCACTATTGCGCTTATAATGGTATGGTTATATGGTTGCATGTATGTGCTTTTCATAGGTGGTATAATAAACCGCACATGGGAGGAGCGTATGGAGGCAAAAAAATATTATAAATAGTAAATTCGGAGGCTTCGAATATATGGATAATAATAAAGAAATGATAGAAGGGCTTGTATCACAGATACTTGACGATTATCATGATGACAAAATCATAAATCAGCAGGCACTTTTTTCACAGCCAGACAAGGAGGCTGTTTGTGATCTGCTCTCAAAGCTTATTAAGATAATGTATCCGGGCTATTTCAAGGGCACAAGCTTCAGATATTACAACCTGGACAGCCAGATTGCTGTTCTTTTGGAGGATATCATGTACAATCTGCGCAAGCAGGTGGTGCTTGCCCTGCCGCAGAATCCTAAATACAGGAGCTTATCACATCACGAGCTTGTCAATATGTCTGAGAAAATCAGCAATGATTTCTTTAAAAGGATTCCAAAAATCAGAGCTTTGGTGGAGACTGATGTGGCTGCGTTTTTTGACGGAGACCCTGCAGCCTACAATTACAATGAGATTATCCTTTGCTATCCGGGACTTCTTGCTATCACTACAAACCGTATAGCCCACGAGCTGCATCTGCTTGGAGTACCGCTCATCCCGCGTATGATGACAGAGTACGCACACAGCAAGACCGGTATTGATATCCATCCGGGTGCCACTATTGGAAAGAATTTCTTTATAGACCACGGAACAGGCATCGTGGTAGGTGAGACCACTATTATCGGTGACAATGTCAAGGTATATCAGGGTGTGACTATCGGAGCACTCTCTACCAGAGGTGGTCAGAAGCTAAAGGGAGTGAAGAGACATCCTACTATTGAGGATAATGTCATCATCTATGCTGGAGCTTCTATACTTGGTGGTGAGACTGTCATCGGAAGAGGTGCTGTCATCGGAAGTAATGCATTTATTACTTCATCTATCGAGCCGGGGGCTCGTGTGAGCATCAAAAACCAGGAGCTTTCCATCAGAACAGGAGAGCGAAAGGAGCTTGTGGCCAGCGAGATGGAGACGGATTCGAGCTGGTTTTACGTAATATAATATTATAATATACTTTTTTGACTGAGGTCGGTACGCGCGCCCCGGGCATCGGATGTCGCACACGTACTCTCCTGCAGGCTACGATTTACAGTTATGATACTGTATGAATTATGCTTTTTAGGGTTTCTATGCTTGACGAAACCGTCGAAACGCGCCGTCCATGGCGCGGTTCTCCTCGCTCCTGCGTCCTTGCAGGAGCGTTTTTGCGTTGTGCGCCTAGCGGCGCACGTTTCTAACGGGTTAAAGTCCCGAATCCGCCCGGTAGTGGGAAGGATATAGCCGAAGGCAAGGGTGTCCATCGTGAGGTGGAATCTGAAGGAAGCCGGATGTGGGAACAGACTAACCACGGGCAAATCTCTGGTCTGACGAACAGAAATCTCATATAAGGTCATGCATGAGGGTAAGGCTGCGATACAAGTCGAAGCCCAATAACTACACGGAATCATGCGTGATAAATGAGGCAGATGGATGGAGAGGAAGAAACGTGTGGTACCCGGGGAGGTCTGTGCGGTATGCTCCGAAAGGAGTAACCACTGTACAAAGCAGTGCTGAACGCACAGAAGTCAGCAGAGGTCATAGTAGCCGAAAGGTGAAGGACCGAATCAGTAGGAGTCTTGAGTATGACAGGGAAAGGAGGAATGACTGATTATGACAGAAAACACAAACAGTGGCTGTTCGCAAAGAAATAGTGCGGAACATGAAGGGTATGCGAAAGCGTCAAGGTCATTCAATCGGATATGGAAAGAAAGAGACAGTGCACAGCCGAAACTCTTGGAAGCGATACTGTACAAAGATAATCTAAATAGAGCGTATAAAAGAGTGAAGGCGAATAAAGGAGCGGCAGGTATTGATGGAATGAGTATCGAAGAAACCCTGCCATATCTAAAGGAACATCAACAGGAACTGAAAAACCGGATACTCAGAGGAAAATATACTCCATCTCCGGTAAGGCGGGTTGAAATTCCAAAACCAGACGGTGGTGTGCGAAAGCTTGGCATACCAACGGTGATAGACCGTACCATCCAACAGGCAATAACGCAACAGTTAGTGCCAATTTATGAACCGCTGTTTGCAGATGGTAGCTTTGGCTATCGTCCGGGCAGAAGTGCCAAAGACGCAATACTTAAAGTGAAGGAGTATGCAGAAGAAGGATACACTTATGCAGTATCCTTAGATCTATCGAAATACTTTGATACACTTAACCATGAAATCCTTATTAACTTACTACGCAAGACTGTAAAGGACGAACGGGTAGTACAGTTGATTAAGCGTTATCTGAAAAGCGGGGTAATGGAGAATGGAGTGGAGATGGAAACAGAGGAAGGTTCGCCACAAGGAGGAAACCTATCCCCATTACTGGCAAATATCTACCTCAATGAATTTGACCAAGAGTTTGTGAAGAGAGGAGTCCCATGTATCCGATATGCAGATGACATTGTGCTCCTTGCGAAGAGCAAACGGGCATCGGAGAGACTTCTGGAAAGCAGTACGAAATATCTTGAAGAGAAGCTGAAACTCACAGTCAACAGAGAGAAGCTTAATGAGATACTGACTGGTTATCTCCATTACTATGGCATCACTGACAATTCAGAGAGAATTACAGCATTTCGTTATAATGTTATGAAAAGCTACAATTTTAAATATCAGGGGAGATCGAGGTCTCTTATCTTCAAATATTCCACAAGCTTAAAAGACATTCTCAACAGAAACTCTGTCATGGGATCGTTTAAATCGGCTTTACCTATTTCAATGATTTTTTCCATTCGATAAGCCAGCGAATTCCTGTGAATACACAAAATGTTAGCTGTTTCCTTATTGTTATGGAAACACTGTAGATATACCTCAAGTGTATGGTAAAGTTCATTTCCCGTTCTCTGGTCATATTTATTCAGTCTGTAAAGGGCAGGGTGGATATAATCTGCAAGTTTTTCTGGTTCTTTGATCTTGTTCATCATTTCGTAGAACTCAATTTCAGAATACCGATGAATTTGATGCTCCATCGGATACCTTTGATCCCATGATATTTCCTTCTTAAGGTTATCAGGGATTCTGTGATTCCATTCAAGAACTGTCCGCGCCTGCTGATAAGCTCTGTAAAATTCATCCATTTTTGAAAAAACCAGGGAGATTCCTACATCCAGATGATACTCTGCCATCGTTTTATTTTTTGAGTATCTACAAATATAACAGAACTCTGATCTGGTACAAGCAGGACTAGTGCATTGTCGTGGACAGTCATATATGCTTCCGGAAAGATATGTCGGATCACAGGATAAAGCTGCTGCTTTAATTTATTTTCCTTCAAAAATGTCTTCGGTTGGATACAAAGTGCATACATTGCATCAGATACTCGAAGATGAGAAATGGAATCTGCCAATATATCAGCCGGAGTTCCAATCAGCAAGGCTTCAAGAAGCTGCTGGTCCGCACTGGTGTACTGAAACAGTTCAGGATGATAATGTCCAACTACGGAGCTGATTGCCCGGCTTACATCACTCATAGCTGCTAAGTGTTCTGCGGTAAAAGGGATATTGTTTTCTATCATCAGAACAAAACCAACCTGAACACCGTTTAAAAACACTTTCGAACTACATTTACGATATGGTGATTCCGGGCAAGATACTTCAACAGCCTCAATGCTGGCTGAAGCCCCCTGGACAGCTTCCAATGACATTACATTTTTAATGAAATCGTATGTACAATATCCACGTTCAATATTCTTTTTCCATAATTTATCCGTAACCGGAATTGATGTAGAATATGACAGGATACGGAATTTCTTGTCGCAAAATACCAAAGAATATCCTAATTTGATGGATGCAGAGTTAATCACTTCATCCAGGCTATGGGAAGAGTGGCCTTTTCGAACCAGTTCTTCATATAAACTAACCTGTTCATGTGTCTGAAGAAACTGTTTTGCTGCATTAAAAACCGCAAAAAGCTCTTTTGCCTGTACTGTTGCACGATCCGTGCAGGAATAAGGAAAAAGATAGTTTTCTCCACGAACAAGGATACATTGAGAAGGCTGCATATCAGGAGACAAGACATCTGGATAACCAAAATAGACAATATCTGTGGCGTATCCTGTTTGAGTGCCATCCAGCAGCTCTACATCTCGTATTTCATGAAGATCAGTAGAACAATTTAGTATTATGTTAAAAGTTTTTTCATTTTTTAAATAATCAATAAGATCGGAAAACAGCATCTTCATACTCCTCTTTACAATTATTTGTGAAAAATGCACAGTGTTTTGCAGATTATTATTAATTATAGTGCATTGTGCATAAATACACAATGTCTTTTTTATATTTATGCCGTTGTTTTTTTAACAATGAAAATGTTATTTTTAAGCCATAATAATCAAGAGACACAAGTAAAGGAGGGTGTACATGTATCAGGAAATATTTAAACAGGGAAAAATTGGAAATATTACACTTAAAAACCGGCTTGTAATGTCACCGATGGGTACAAGCCTGGCGGAGATGGATGGGTCTCCATCGGAAGACATGATTGCATTCTATGAGGCACGTGCAATTGGTGGCGCAGCGCTTATTATTCCGGAGATTGCAAGGGTAAACGATCTGCATGGTGCAGGGATGATGCGTCAGCTGTCTGTTTCAAAAGACAGACATATCGAAGGTCTTGCAAAGCTTGCAGAAACAGTACATAAATATGGGACAAAGATATTCATCCAGCTGCATCACCCTGGACGTGAAACAGTAACTGCTCTTACAGGCGGTCCGGTAGTATCTGCTTCAGCAATACCGTGCAAATATCTTCAGCAAGAAACAAGGGCTCTTTCAACAGAAGAAGTAAAAGCTTTGATCCAACAGTTTATCTCAGGTGCTGTACGGGTAAAAAAAGCGGGTTGCGATGGAGTAGAGCTTCATGCGGCTCATGGGTATCTATTACAACAGTTTCTTTCCCCTTACACAAATAAACGCGAAGATGAGTATGGTGGTTCCTTTGAAAACAGACTTCGTATGATCACCGAGATCATAAATGGAATCCGTGTACAGTGTGGACCGGACTTTCCGATCGGTGTCCGTTTAAGCGTTGAAGAATTTCTGGATAAAACAGGAGTGACAGAGGATTATATCCATATCCAGGATGGAGTTAAGATTGCAATGGCGCTTGAGAAATGCGGGATTGATTTTATTGATGTGTCTGTTGGTTTATACGAGACAGGAAGTGTATGTGTAGAGCCGATCTCCTTCCCCCAGGGTTGGAGAAAAGATCTGATCAAGGCCGTAAAAGATCACGTTTCTATTCCAGTGATAGGAGTTTCCTGCATACGTGAACCACAGGTAGCTGAGAGTTTTCTGGAAGGAGGTATTGTTGATTTTGTCTCCATGGGAAGAAGCTGGCTCGCAGACGAACAGTGGGGACTCAAGGTACTTGAAGGAAGAGAGAATGAAATTTGTAAATGTATCAACTGTCTGCGTTGCTTTGAGAGCCTGAATGCATGGATGGGCGCGGGTATTCCTGCGGAATGTGCAGTTAATCCACGTGCATGCCGCGAACGTCTTTATGGAAATGCAGAATATGACACTCAGGAACATAAGGTAGTAGTTGTGGGTGGCGGACCATGTGGTATGATCGCTGCTAAAACACTTGCTGAACGCGGCATGAAGGTAACATTGGTTGACCGCCAGAGTGAGCTTGGAGGTACGATAAACCTTGCAAAGAAGCCTCCTTTCAAAGAACGTATGGGCTGGATTGCTGATTATTATAATGTTGAATTTGAGAAACTTGGAGTTGAATTAAAACTTGATATGGAAGCGACTGCGGATAAAATTGCAGAAATGAATCCGGACGCGGTACTTGTAGCAACAGGTTCTAAATCTGTCATTCCAGGATCTATTCCCGGAATAACCGGAGAAAATGTATATACAATCGAAGATATTCTTTCCGGAAAAGCCGGACTGAAGAATAAAAAAGTAATGATCATCGGAGCAGGTGTTACGGGACTTGAAACAGCAGAATATCTCTGTCACGAAGGAAATACCGTTGTACTTGCGGATATGCTTGACAAAGTTGCTCCTAATGCAAATCATACAAATGTTGCAGATGTATGTGGAAGATTGAAAGAATACAATGCCCAGTTCATGATGGCATATGCTCTTAAAGAGATCAAAAAAGATGGAGTTGTACTTGAAAGACTGAACGATAAGATAAATGTGGAAGTTGCTGCAGATGCTGTTGTTCTTTCCCTTGGTTTCCGTCCGGACAACCATCTTGTTGAAGAATTAAAAGAAAAAGGAATCCATGCTCAGGCTATCGGAAATGCTGTGAAAGACGGTACGATTGCTCCTGCATCCAGAAGTGGTTTTGAAGCAGCAAGGAAATTGTTTAAGACATCTGTCAAAACTCCAAGCTTTATCACTGCTCCGGAGGAAATGCCTAATTTCGGTAAGATATCTCTTATGAAAAATCAGGAGGGAATATATCTTGCATACCTCACCGATCCTGCGGCGATTGCAAAGGTTCTGCCTGCACCGTTAAAACCATTTTCCGTGCCTGTAGTTACGGTATCTGTGTGCCATGTTAAGGAGCCTACCTTTGCTGATGATTATTATGAAGCAATCCTTGGTGTTTACTGTACATATGGAACACAGCTTGGATTATATCCAATAGGACTTGTACTTGGGGGAACCGGTGCAGAAATGGCAGTTCAGTGTGGACGTGACAATGGATCAATTCCAAAGAAACTGGGATCTGAATTTGTAATCCGTCGAAACAATGATCATGTGACCGCTCAAGTCTGCCGTCGTGGTACTGAACTTGTAAATATTGATCTCAAGATTGGTGAATATAATAACGCAATGACCGGAATGCTGTATCAGTTCCCAGAAGCCGGTAAAAAGACATATGGCGGTGGTTTCTACTTCCACCTTGACCGCGAACCGGATAAAGAAGGAAAATCACATTTCCAGAATGGTGCTCTGCTTCAGAATCTCTGTGAATACAATTACCATTCATGGGAGCCTGGTTTTGCAGCGATTAAATTACAATCGTCCATTGATGATCCATGGGGAGAACTTCCAATCAGAACAGTCATTGGAGGTGCGTATTCCTCAAATGATCTGATGGTTCATAAACTGAATTTATGTGAAGAGATTGACGCAGATGTTCTGGCACCGTATCTGCTTACCGCACGGTATGACAGAACAGCATTCATGGAAACAGGAAGAAGATAAGGAGGGCATTGCCATGAAGTTTGAAAACAAAGTAGCAATCATTACCGGTTCAACAAGAGGAATCGGAAGAGCA